>JAEEGK010016402.1_pt1 | contig 16292 bp, 9 predicted proteins | sample 8958771 | NCBI WGS metagenome assembly JAEEGK01 (sample SAMN16246547, study PRJNA631951) | gut metagenome | biome: gut microbiome; feature: rumen; material: SC-attached | host: Bos | place: Iran: Karaj | collected 2018-10
AATAAAAAAATAAAAAATTTTTTAAAATAAATTTATATGAATATTAATTTAAAATAAATTTAAATCATAATTTTTTATCAAAATATTTTTTAATAAAAAAATATTTAAAATTTATCAAATAATAATAAAAATATTTATTATTTATATTTAAATGTCTAAGATAATATATAAAGGTATTTTAAGACCTAATTCAACAGCATTAATTATTGAAAGTGTTGATGAAAATTTATCTGAAAATGATAAAAAATTGAAATTGAATTTAGATGCTGTAAAATTTATTCCAAAAAATTATAATAAAAAAGCAGCTGCAATTTCAAATGAAAAAAATCCTATTTTTTTATATAATTTTCAAAGTTATCAAAATTCATTTCCTAATAAAAATAATAATAATATGAAAATGTTTAATAATTCAGATTTTCAAAATAATGATAATTTTAATGAAAATAATAATTTTTCATATAATCAATATTATTATCCAAATAATCAAATAAATTATATGAATAATAATATAAATAATAATAATAAAAATAATAATCAACATAATAAAAAATTATATTGTAATTTAAACGAATATGCTTTTATTCTAAAAAATAACGAACATACTTTTATTCCAAAAAATAATGCACCTGCTTTTATTCCAAAAAATAAGCTTACTAGTGAATTATTTTGTTCAAAAGGATATATCCCAAAATCTAAGTTAAATGAAATAGAAAAAGAAAAACCTATTCAAAATTTAGATAATTTATTAAATTCAAATTTTGATTTAGAAAATCAAAAATTTATTGATATTAATCAAATTTCGACAAACGAAAATGAAATTGAAAATGAAATTAAAGAATTTAAAATAACTAAAGAAAAAAATAAAGATTTAAAAAATTATGAAAAACACCTAAAAGAAAAAAGAGAAAATCATATTGAAGATTCTAATTTTATTATTAATGATTACAAAGATGATAATGAAAAAGAAGAAAAAAAAATATTTAATATCGAAGAAATAAAAAACTATAAAAATTTGAAAATTTGTAATGAAACAAATTTATTACCTAAAAAATTCTTAGAACATATTGAAAATATGAAAATAATTGAATATGAAATACAAAAAAATAATCAATATAAAAAATATTATAATAAGAAAAAAAATTTTGATAAATTTAAAAATAATGAAAATAATAATAATAATTCAGAAATTAAATTTAATCAATTTGAAAATAAAAAAGAAAAATTCGAAGATGTTCAAAATAAAATAATTGATGAAATAGCTGCTCCATGTGCAATTGATAATGAAGAAATTTATAATTTTCAAAATAATGATAATAATAATAATTTTAATGAAAATAATAATTTTTCATATAATCAATATTATTATACAAATAATCAAATAAATTATAATTTAAATTTTTTTAATAAAAAAAGAAAAAAAAAGAAAAAAAAGAACAATTTTTAATCTTAAAAATTTTAATAATTAAATAAAATTATAACATTAAAAATTATTAAATATATTAATATTTTAAATATAAATATAAAAAAAATGACTTCATTTGAAAATCAAAACAATTTAAACGCATTTATGACAGAAATAAATTTAGATTCAAACAACGACAATAGAAAAATAGAAGAAGAAGATTTTAATGAAAATCCACCAAAAGAAAATTCAATAATAGAACAATACAAAAAAATATCAAAAATAAGAAAAGAATTATTAAAACCAATTTTACCATTGCCATTCGATGGTTTAGCAATTAAACAAAGAAAATTAAAATACATTGACATGATTAATAAATTAATTCCTTCAAAAATTGAAGGACGAAATGAAAATTTTCTTTTATTTGAAAAATATAATTATCCTTTAATTGATTTAATTTCATGTAGAAAAACTACAAATAATTCAAATCTTCTTTTAAAACATCTTTTAATTTCTAATCAATATGAATTACCTCAAAATGAACAAAATACAATTAATAATAAATCTTATAAACTTCCTATTAAAAGTTTTTTAAATAAAAAATCTTTTAAAAATTTGAATAATAAAATTAATATTGAAAATAAGTTAGCTAATGAAATTAAAAATTGTTTGAGTATTTCTCAAAATAAAAGATATAAAAATCAAAGTACTGAAACTCCAAATAAAAATGATTATAATAATAATAAATTATATGCATCAATTAGTTTTAGAGGAGATTATAAAAAAAATAATTTAAGAGAACATTACATTAGTTTAGAAAATAATGAATTTTTTAGAAAAGAAAAATTTTTACAAAAATTTAATACAGAAGGTAATAATAATGATTTGAATAAATATAGAAAAGATTTATCAAATAGTAAATATAATAATCATTTAAGAATTGTTTCTCCAACTGTTCAAAAAATTCATTTACCTCCATTAAATTTAAATTTTAATAATCAAGAAGAAAAAGAAAATTATTAAATGTTTTTTTTTGAACTTAAAATAAAATTAATTATTATAAATAGGTATTATAATTTTATTATTTCGATTATTTATTTTTATTTGTTTAAAAATATTTAATATATTTTTTATAACATAATTTTATTTATTAAAGAAAATAAATTATAAAATAATATTTTTTTTATTCGTTTTTAAAAATAAAATTCAAATAAAAAATAAATAAATAAATAAAATAAATTGTATTATAATTATATTTAAATCATATAAAATATTAATTAAAAAAATAATTAATTTTATAATATCAAAACATCTATTTAAAATTAAAAGATTTAAATCCCGAACCAATAAAATCAGTTCTATAATTTCCTGGTGTCATTGGTTTATTATATGAAAATTTTCCGCCCATAAAATTTTTATTTCCTTGATTATAAATTTTATTTCTTGCTCCATTTTGATTATTATTTATTACACTATGAGCTAAATTATTATTCATATTGTTATTATTATTATTATTATTATTATTATTATTATTATTTTTTATATCAAAAGTACTATTATTTATATAATTATTATTATTGAAATCAGAATTATTTAAAATATCATTTGTAATATTAGATAAATTATGATTATTATGATTGTTATTTAAATTAATATTATTCATTGATGTGTTAACTTTAATATTTTTAAATTTAAAATCAATTTCATCTTTTCCGCTTTTGAAATTATGATTTTTATTAATAACTTTTAAATCTCCGAAATTATTAATAAATTTATTTATTTTTGTATCATCGTCATGACTAAATCGATATTCTTGCAATTGAATGTTAGTTCCATCATTATTTTCTTTTGATAATTTATTAAAATTATCTAAAATTTCTGGGAATAAATTTCCGCTTGAATCATTTTTTAAATATTCATCTATAAAATTCTTTAAATTTTCACTTTGTTCTATTTTACTTGAAAAAATTTCAAGTTTTTGTGATAATTTTCTTGCATTTTCAGTAAATAAACTATCAATTTGATTTAAAATTTCGTTTTTTTTATTTAATAAATTATTTAAAATTGTTTCAAAAAAAGTATTGACTCTTTTTTCTTCAGTTTCTTTATTTTTTTTAATATCTTTCAAATTTCCTTGAATTAATTCAACATTATGTTGATTATCTTCAATAACATTATCAACACTAACAGAAATATCATTTAATTTATCTTTAATTTCTTTAATTTCAATTTTTGGATTTTTTTTAAATCTACTAAACGCACAATAAACACATATTAATTCTTTAGTATCTTCAATATAATGCGTTAATTTTTGACCTTTATGAATATCACAAAAATTCCCATTAAAATTTCTTTGAGTTTCAACATTTTTATCAGTAATTAAATTATTCAATAATTTCAATTCATTTATTGAATAAGCAACTAAACCATCATTTGGGCATTTAATTCCTTCTTCATCAGTAAAGTTTTCATCTATACATTTTTTACAAAAAAAATGACCACATTTAAATAAATAAGGAATGTTTATTGTAGAATTAAAAGCGTTTTTACAACATTGACAAATTGATATAAATTTTAATGTTATTAAAGGAATTCCTTCACTATCTTCTTCAGGATTTTCATTTTCTTCATTTTCCATTTCTTCATTTTCTTCTCCTTCATTATTTTCATTTTGAATGTTATTATTATTATTATTATTATTATCATTATTATTATTATTATTAATTGATAATTTATTTCTAATTGTATCGTCATTTTCTTCTGAATTTTGAATGAAATTGTTGTTTAAATTATTATTAATTTCGCCGTTTGGATTTGTTTTTGAATTTATATTATTATTGTTGTTTTGGTCTATTTGAGTTGAAGGAATTTGAAGGTCTTTTTCTTGAAGAAGTCCATCATCATTATTATTAGAATCTTCGTTTGAATTTTCATCTCCAAACATATATGCTTCATCGTTTTCATAAACTTGAATATTATTTGGATCTTGTTCATTAGAATCATTTAAATTATTTTCTTTGTCTTTGTCTGACATTGAAAAATATTAAATTTATATTTTAAAAATTAATTTAAATATTTATTTTTATTATTTTTTTATTTATTTAATTTAAATTTTTTTTTTTTTTATTGCTAATTGAAATTTATATTAAAAATAAAAAAATGCAAAAATAATATTTATATTTTTTGTAAATTAAATATTAAATCTAAATTCTTGATTAAATTTTATTATTGCTTTACAATCATATTTATTAAAATTAACAAAAGAAGAAGATCCAAATTCTTCAATGTATTTAAAACATTCTCTAATTTCTCCAATAGTAAAATTTGTAGCTAAATTTAATTGTTCATCATCAGTATTAACATCTTCATCATTTGTAGTTTCAATTAAATCTTTTTGCCAATATTCAAAAATTCCAATGTCTTGATCAGTAAATAATAAAAATTCTTCTTCTTTTCCTTTATCATCTGTGTATTTTATTGTAGAAACGTAAAATTTTTTAGTTGAGTGAGAAAGTCTTTTTTTTTTAATTGTTGAATAAGTTTTATTTGTTTTAAATTTATATTCATAATCACATTGAATATCTTCGAATTTTCTTACTGATTTATTTGGCGGAACTGAATCTCTTTTTATTTTTTTCATTTTACATATTTTATAAATTTCGTCGTTTTTTTTTTCTAAAGGAATTAATAAATTTTTTTCTTGGAATTCTAATAATTTTTTATATTCATTTAATTCTTCGTTATTTTCATTATTATTATTAATATTTTCTTTGGAATTTTTATTTTCTTCGTAAATGATATTTTTTTCGTGTGAAAATTTGGCCATTTTTTCAGTGATTTTTTTATCTTCTTCGAAGCGCTTAGATTTTGAATATTCGATTAGAAATAATTTGCTTGATAAACTATTAATTTTTGGTGGATTTGAATTATTTTCGGTTGAATTTTTGTTTGAATTGTAATTAAAATAATTTATATTATTATTATTGATTGTTTTTTCATTTTCATTATTTAATTTTAATGATGAATTTGCTTTTGTGGCAAATTTTGATAATTTTGAATTATTATTTAAATTTTTTTTTAAATTTGAAATATTTAAATTTAAAAGAGAATTTATTTCATTTTGAGGAAGAATAATAAAATTTTTATCAAAAATGTAATTTTGAGGTGTGATTGTTCCAAAATTATTATTATTATTTTGATTTTCTTTTGACATAAATTAAATTTATTTTTTTTTTTAAGTGTTAAATTTATAAGAATTTTATAATAAAAAAATAATTAATTAAATAAAAATGAATAAAAATTATTCTTAAAATAAAAATTATTTTTAATAAAAACATTATTAAAAATTATTTTTATATAAAAATTTTTTATTTAGTTTTATAATAATTTTATTTAAATTAATATAAAAATAATTTTACAAAATAAATTTAATTTTTATTAAGATTATTTTGAAAATTAAATAAGAAAAAAAATAAAATGTCAAAAAAAATTACAAAAAACGAAGTTGAAAAAATTACAAAAAAACTAAATAAAAATATAAAAAAAATTTCAATAAAAAATGAAGAATTTAAACAAAATTTAGAAAAATTAGATCAAAATCAAAAAGAAAATAATTTAAAACAAAATGAAATTTTACCAAAATTTCTTTTATTAACTGATAAATTAAAAGAATTAAATATTGAATTAGAAGAAATTGAAAATCAATTATGTAAATATAAAAAAAAACAAAAAATTATTTTATTAACATTAAATAACAAAAAAATTTATCAATATTTAAAAGATTTAAGTAAATTTAAAGAAAATAATCAATATTTTTATTTATTATTTGAATTTTTAGGTTACAATCAAAAAAAAACTTTTGATGAAGTTTTTATTTTTTTTAATGATAATTTTTTTAATTTTTTATCAATGTTAGAATATTCAAATAATTCTTTATTAAATAATAATAAAAAATATTCAAAAATTAAAAATTTATTAGTTCCAATTATTATTGAAAAAAAAATGATTCAAAATCCTTTAGATCAAATTGTTAATTATATTCAATATTCTATTAATTTATTTGATTTAAAAGAATATAAATTAAATATTTTAAATGAAATTGAATTTCAAGAAAAATTTAAAAATGAAAAATTTATTTTATTAAAAAATATCGAAATTCAAATTGAAGAAAATTTATTTAAAGAAATTTATTATCAAAATAATTTAAAAATTATTAATAATTTTATTATTGAATTTAATATTTATAATAAAAAATATGATTTAAATGATATTGAAAAAATTAATATTAAAGATTATAAAAAAATTTATTATGAATGTTTACAATTAAATGATTCTTTAAATAATTATTTAAATTATTTATCTTCAATAAAAAATAAAGAAGATATTGAAAATAACATTTCATTTTTACCAAAAATGAATAAAAAATATAAAGAAATAATAAACAATTTTAACAAACTAAAACAGAAATTAGATACAGATCGAACATATTTAGATAGTTATAGAGGAGATTTATTAGAAACAAAAGCAGATGAAGATGAAAATAATAATATAAATAAAAGCATATGTGATGAAAAAACTAAAATAAATAAACATCATATTATTCGTTCTTTAGTTACAGTTGATAATAATGTAAATGAAGATGAAGTAAAAAAAAGAATTAAAAATGAAAGAGACATTTTTTTCGATTCAATAATTTTATTACATAAAAATAATGAAGATAAATGTGGATGTTCATGTCAATAATTTTTTTTCATATAAATAATTTTATAAATAATTTTATAAATATTAAAATTTAAATATTTAACTAAAAATAATTAATTAATTATTATTTATATAATAAATATTCATAGAATTATTTAAATATATAAAATATTATACAAATTTTCTTTTTTTGTTTTATATTTATATTTTATTATTAATAGATTGTGTAAAATTATTTAAAAATTGTTCAATTTGTTTAGTTTCTCTTGTAATATTTTTAAGTTGATTTAAACCTCCTTCATAATCACTTAAATTTCCTTTGACACTTTCTTCTGTTTTGTATAATTGATTTAAAAATTCATCATCATTAACTAAATTTTGTTTTGTTTTTTCTTTAATAATATCATTATATTTTTTAAATGTTAAATATAACATTCTTGAAATACTTTTTCCTTTTTTATTACTTTCATTCCACTTTTTATATAAATATAAAAAATTAATATGATTTTTTAAATTCATAATAAAAACTTTTTTAATATTTTTAATTTTAATTTCGATTAATTTTGAAATATTCAATAATAAAATATTATATTTTTTATTAATAAATTTTCTTTTATTTTCTTCTATTTTATTTTTCATATTAATAAATAAAGTATTTTTATTTATATTTTTTTTAACATCTTTTGAAAATTCTTCATTATCTTTACTCATTAACATATTATTTCTTTTTAAATTTTTCATTGATTTTGTTTGATTTGTATTATGTTTATGTAAATAATTTAAATTTCTTGAATGTTTATTATTTTCTCTATTTGAACTGATTGGTTCATTATAAAAATAACCATTGCTATTATTATGAAAGTTATTTAAATAATTATTATTATAATTGAAATTAAAATTGAAATTATTAATATTATTATTAAAATTTGATTGATTATTATTATTATTATTTAAATTTTCTCTTTCGCTTAATTCTGAAGTAACAACAATATTAAAAATTTTTTGTTTTAATTTTGGATCTTTAATTTTATTAATATTGTCTCTTGCGGTTTTTAAATAAAAATTATTACATGTGCTATTTAAATTAGTATTATTTGTATTATTTAAATTCGCTGATGAATTATTTTTTGATTTAGTATTATTTAATAAAGAATAACTAAAATTATTCGTTGCACTATTTTTTGAATAATGAGTTTGTTGAAAGCTTCCTAAATTATACAAAGGATAAAAAATTTTTTTTTTATTTTCTTTTTGTTGATAATAATTTTTTTCTTTGCTTTTTTCATTTTGACTTAAAAAAACTTGTTTTTTTGGAATGTTTATTTTTTTTTCTAATGTTGATTTTCCTGCTTTAGTACTATTATTATAATGAAAATTACTTAAAATATTTGAGCTTGAACTTTTTTTGTTATTAATTAATAAATTATTTCTCGAAACATTTTTATCAAGCATAATTTTATAATTTTTTAAAAATCTATTAAATTCTTCATCATCACTTAAATAAATTTCACTTTCTTTTGAATTAATTGAACTATTATTAACATTTTTTCTATTGCGATAATAACTACTTGATTCTAATCGCGATTTTGATGTGTTATTTTTAAACATATTTTTAGCTGAATTTCTTTTAATAATATTAATATTTTCTCTGTTGTAATTACAAATGTTCATGTTGTAATTATTTGTTAAACTTTTATTAAAATTTTTACTTGATGCTGAAACTTTTCTATTATTAACAAAGAAATTGTTGTTTAGATTTTTTTTATTAAAAGAAATTTTTTCTAAATTGTTCTTTTTTTTATTATTTAAATATCGATTATTTAAAGAAAAATTTTGATTTAATTCATTTATTTTTGTGTCTTCTTTTTTAATATTATTATTATTAATAATATTATTCATGCTATTATTTGAATTATAAATTTTTGATATGATTTTTTCTTTGTATTTTACTAATAATTCTTTTTTATAAATGTAATCGATTTTTTCATTTAAACATTGATTTTTATCATCTAAAATTGAAATATAAGATTTAAATAAATTCAAAATATTAATTTTACCTTTTCGTTTCATATTCACTAATTCTTTAATATTTTTAATTTCTTCTTTTTTAGTTATAATATTTTGTTTAATGTTTGTGATTTTTTTTTCGTATTGATTTATTAATTTAATATTTTCTTTTGTTTTATTATTTTGATAATTAAGTAATTTATTTCTTTTATCTAAATGAGAAAGTGTTTCATTAATATTTTCATTAAAATTATTTTTTTCTTGTTCTTCAATGAATTTATTCATTTTTTTTTATTTATTTTTATTAAATTTAAATAAATAAAATATTTTATAATTTATAATTAAATTAAATTAATTTTCATAATTTAATTAATTATAAAATAATTATTATTATTATTATTATTATAAAATTAATTAAAATGTTAATATTTATAAAATTAAATAATTTTTTCTTAAAATATTTTCATTAAATATCATTTAAAATAAAAAAAATTTATAAAATAAAATCCTAAAAAAAGAATTTATTTAATTAATATTTTCATTTTCATCTTTATAAATTTCTTTAGTCACAGTTTTATCCGAATTTTTTAAATAACAAACTTCAACATTATTGCTTAATAAAGGAATTAAAGCGCTAGTTTCATTATTAATAGGATGAAATAATTTTTCTCTATAAACTCCAACAATATTTTCATTATTATTAAATTCTTCTAAAATTTCTCCATTTTTAAGTAAATAATTTTGATTTTTATCTTCTTCATTTTCATTTCCACCAAACAATAAAATATCATCATTCAAATAACCAACAGCAAAAAAAGAAGGATTAAATTGAATTCCATTTTCTAATTTATAATTTACAATTTCCCATTTTCTATTTTCTCTTCCTAAATTACATCGTTCGATTGTATTCACAAACGTTTGATGCAACAAAAATCCACAAAAAGCATATAAATATAAATCATTAACTAAAGCTAATGTACATTCGCTTCTTGCTTCATTTAAATAAGAATCTATTTTAATTTCATTCGTTTCTGTATTAAATAATTCAACACTTTTTGTGTTTGTTCCTGAAACAATAAAAACGTACTTTTTTGGTATGAAAATCATACTATGCCACGTTCGAGCTTCATTTAAATTAGGTAAATTTCTATAATTCAAACCATTCGGATTGTTTTGTTCTAAATCAATTTCAATAAAATCAGCAAATGAAGATGAATTTGCGGGATCAATTGAAGTTTCTCCGCCGCTTAAATAAATTTTTTTATTTCCATTACAAAACGCACTGAATGAATTGAATTTCTTTAAATAATCATTTTCATCTAAATAAAATTTCATTTGATGAGTTTTTAACGAATCTGTTTCTAATGTGACTAAACCAAAATATTCTGGATTGTCTAAAATTAAAGATCCAATTGTTTTTGAATCATTAATATAAGCTTGTTTAATGTCTTTTGGAATTTCTAATCCTTTGTATTTTACTTGTAATTCTATTGGTGATTCACCATGAAAAATGTCTTTTACTTTTAGTTCTAATTTATCATTTAATTTATTTCCGTTTTTATCTAATAAATCATAATCGCGATTTTTTTCTATGTTTAATTCATTGAAAATATCTTTCAATAATTCATCATCGTTTTTACTATCATCTAATAAAGGCGAATTATCATAATTTTCAATTAAAAATTTCATTTTCTTTGGTTCATTATTATTATTATTATTTTCTTCTTTTTGAACTGGTTTTGCTGAAGATTTTAATTTCGTTTCTTCAGGTTGATTTTGAAGTTCATTTTGATCAGCATTAATTTCTTCTTCTTTTTTTTGAACATTTGCATTGACATTTTTTGGTTTTTTGTCTTCAACAGCACAACAACCCATTTTTTATAAATGAAAAATATTTATTTAAATATTTATTATGATGATTTATGTTTATAATAAATTAAAAAAAAATTATTAATTTTTAATTATATTAATTAAATTAATTATAAAAGGATAAATAAATAATTATAAATAAATATAAATGAGCGAAGAAGATGATAATAATGTTATAATTGATGGAGATGAAGAAGAAGGAGAAGATGTAAGAATAATAAATTAATTAAATATTTTTAATAGGATGGAGGATTAGGAATCGATTTAAATGAAATCACAAAGCAAGTTGAAGGTGTTGAACCAGTAAAACAAAGAGAAGAAAAAAATAAGGTAAAATATTTTTTAATTTTTAATAGAGACAAAAATTTGATTCGGCTACGTATGAAATGAATAAACAAAACAACAATAAAAAATAATTTTGATAAATATATTAATATTTTTATTAAATTATAATTTTAAAATTAAAAACGTAATCAATATTTATAAATTAATTATTTTTTAATTTATTTTATATCTGATTATATAAATTTAATCTATTTAAAATATTTTTTTCTTTTTTGATTTTTTTATATAAAAATTTATTTTAAATTATTTTATATTAATTTTATATTAATATTATTTTAAATTTATTGTTTTATTTAATTATAATTTTTATTATAAAAATAGAATTTATTATATTTAAATTTTCCGTTATTTAAATTCTTATTTAAAAAACAAATTTTTTACTTTAATTATTAATATAAATTATTTAAAAATAATTATTCATTTTAATGAATAATGAATTACAAAAATTAGAAAATATAATTTTTAAATTATATGAACCAAATCCTTCAGAAGAAATAAAAAATTATTGTAATAATATTAAAAATCATTATTTATTAAATTTAAATAATTTTTATGAATTATTTAATTGTTTATCATTATCAGTAAATAAATATTTTCAATTTTATATAATAGATATATTAATTGAAATAATAGAAACAAAATACAATGAATTAACATCAGATTTAAAATCTAAATTTTTATCTTTAATTTTAGAAACAATTGCTAATCATATTGAAAAATTATACACTGAAAAATTCATAGCAAATAAATTTTGTTACATGATTATTCATTTTTTAATATTTGATTTTCCTCAAAATAATAATAATTTCTTTAAAAATATTCATCAAGACATTTTAAATACATCTGATAATAATAAAAAAATATTAAAACTCACAATTTATTTAGACATATTTTTAATATTCGATGATGAACTTGTAAAATATAAACATGCTAATACAGAATTTTTAGCTAATAAATCAACAATAATAAAAGAATATATGCGAAATAATGAAATAAAAGATGTTTTAGATTTATTATTTATAATTTTAAGTAACGAAGAAATTTTAAAAGAAAATGTTATTAAAAAATGCATTAAAGTCGTTTCTGAATTAATCGATTGGGTTTTAATAAATAGTTTCGGAAATATTATGCAACTAATTTTAAATAAATATATTAATAATTTAAATTACATTGATGAAATTATTCAATGTTTAACTGCAATTATAAAAAAAGGAATGGAACCTCAATTAAAAATTGAAATAATTCAAAACATAAAAATAAATAATATTATTGAAAATTATTTAAATTTAAATAAATTAAATACAATTACATTAGAATTTTTAGCTGGTTTAATTAATGAAACCGGAAATATTTTATTAGAAGTTTATGCTAATATTAAAACAGTTCAAAATAATAAAAACGCAGATGAACAATTTATTAATTTATTAAATAATGCAAATGAAGAATTATTTTTTATATTTAATTATATTAATAAAGTTATGTTATATAATAATATTATAAATTATAAAGAATCTTTAGTTTTTATAGATTTTTTAACAGGAATTGTTTCATATTTAAAATCATATGATTATTTAATATTTAATAATAATGAAAAATTATTTAATAGTTTTAAAAATTTATACAATTGCATTGAAAATTCTTTATTAATTCCTCAAAATGAATACGATATTAAAGAAGATTTAAGTAAAGAAAAAGAAGATGAATATTTTGAATATAGAAAAGAATTCGCAATATTATTTTATAATATATTTCAAATTAATAGTATTAAAGATTATATTTTAAATAAATTAATAGAAAAAATTAACAATATTAAAAATAATAAAAATAATTTATATGAAATTGAATTAGTTTTATATTTAATTGGTTTAATTCAGCCGAGTATTTCAAAATTAAATAATGAAAAAAGTTTGTTTGTTTATGAAACTTTAATGAAATTTGATTTTATTTCTGTTGATAGTGATTATATTAAAATTATTTATTTTGAAACTATAAATAAAATTTTTACTTCTTTGCCAAATGATTTTAATACTATTGATAGAATAATTAAAATTTTTTTAAGTGAAAATGGAATTTTATATAATAAACAAATCAATACAAATTTAAAAATAATTAATAATTTTGATGTTTTTTTAACTAAAATTAAAGGAAAAATTAATAAAAATTTTAATATTGAAGAATATTATTTTTCTGTGTTTAATTATTTACAAAATATTATTGATGTTGCTATTAAAAATAAAAATTTTGTTTTAATTTCACAATATCAAATTTTATTTCATTGTTTAGGTGTTTTTTTAATATTAATTTTTAATTATAATTCGGATAAAAATTATTTTAAAAATATTTTAGAAAATTTATTAAAATTATACATGAAAATTCCTTTAAATTTTGATAATAATAATTTAGAAATTTTTGTAGAAAATTTAAAAATTTTAATTCAAATATTAAAAAATTTCACATTTGAAATAAAAGATGAAAATATTATTAATTTATTTAAAGATTTTTTTAATAATTTTATTCAAAATATTTGTGATAATAATTTAAAATCAAAAAATAAAAATTGTTTAATAAATTTTATTAATATTTTACAAAGTTTGATTATTTTTTTAGGAACAAATTCAATGCAATACATAGAATATTTCTTTTTTAATAATTTCATAACAAATGAAATATTTGAAGAAAGTATAAAATTAGCACAAAATATAATAAATTATTTAGATAAAAATTCAAAAAATTTTGTTCAAAAAATTTTTTTTAATTTTTATAATTTTGTTATTAATTTAAATTTACCTTCTGATATGATTTCAGATATTAATAGAACAATATTAAATATTTATGCGGATTTTATTAAATTTATTCAAAATATTTCATTAAAAATTCCCGAAATTTTATTTGAATTGAATGGAATTGATATTTTTACATTAATGAATTTTTTAATTAAAACTAGTGTTAATATTATTGACATTGTTACAAGAAGAAAAATAATAAAAAGTTTAAGTATTTTTTGTAAGTATTTAAATATTAACAATAATAAATTTTTAAATGAATTTAAAGATTTGAATAATTTATTAAATATAATTTTAAATGGAACTTTAGATGTTTATGTTAAATTAAATTTAAATGAACCTTTAGATTCTTCAACTATGGTTGAAATTTGTTTTTGTCATTATTATTTAAGTGTTTTTAATAATTTTTATACAAATTTTTTATTTCAATTTTTTAATAAAGAACAAGCTGAAACTTTTTATAAAATTTTATATTCAATTGATCCTAAAAAAATTGTAATTCCACAAAATTTAAAAGATGGTTTTAATTTTATATGTAAAAAAAAATTCTCACAATAATAATAAAAAAATAAATGTATTTAATAAATAAATAAATAATTTTATTTATAAATATAAATATAATATTTTATTTATAAATTAAATTAATTTTTTAATATTTAAAATTTGATTTTATTTGAAGATCCATCATTTTTATCTAAAGCTTCAAAATATTGTTCCATTTTTCTTTTTTTATTTCTTCTTCTATTTTGATGACTTTTAATTTTATTTGAATAAACATTTTTAATAGCATCTGCAATTGGATTTTGTTCTTTATGAATTAAATAAGATGGTAAATAACTTGTTGAAGGTCTAAAATTTTTTATTGTATTTTCTTCTATACTTTTAATAATATTAAGTTTTTCATTTGGATTCTTTTCAAAAAATTTTTCCATTTTTTTACTATGCAATAATTCAATATTAATTTTTCTTGTTTTTTCTTTTTGAATGTCACTTTTTTTTATACCCGAAAAAACATCTTCACATCGATATTTTAAATGATTCATTTGTTCAACATCAAAAGAAAATTCTTCAAAATTAATTTCTTCATCTAAATCATTGTAATTATCAATAAATTTTTCTTTATCACTAATAAAATGATAAATGCTTCTTACATTTGAATTATATGCCAAAAATTCTAATAAATTTTTATCAAAACTATCAAATAAAATTATTGTAATTGGAATTGGACAATTTTTAATAATTTCTTTACAAAAATTTGGACTTTTTTCATTGTATTCAATATTCGCAATACAAATTGGAAAAATTCCTTTTAAATATTGATTATAAAAATGTAAATTTGTATTTATTGGCATTTCTTTGTCTAAAAATATTGAATTAAATCGAAATGTTCTTAAAAAAATGTCTATTTGATAGCCTGTTTTTGGTAAAGATGTTATTATTAATAATCTATCACTGTTTATCCATTTAAATATTATAGATGAATATAAAAGAGTAAAAAGATCCGGAATTGTTTGAAAAGTAAAAAAATGATTTTTATTTGGTGATTTTAATTTTTTTGATTTTGATTCGTTTTTATTATTATTGTTTTTTGTTTTGCGAGAAAAAGGAAATTTTTTCCTAAATCTAAATTTTTTATTTTTTTTTTCGATATTTTTATTATTATTATTTATCTTTTTAACCATTAATATGATTAAAAATATAATTAAAAAATAATAATAAATATTTAAAATGACAACAAATAAAGAATTTTTTGAAAAAATTAATAATGATGATTTAATTACATAGTAAAATTAATTTAATTTTATTTTTTAATAGTGAATCACATATAAATTTGCCCAATAATAAAATTGCAAAAATTATTGCTAATTCAATCGGAGTTGATCCAGAATATTCAAATGAAATTAATAGAGAAATTACTGTGGATGAAACTAGATTAATATTGTAAGAAATTTTTATTAATATTATTTTAGTAAATATACTTTTAAAGCTTGTAATTTAAAATCATTTAGAAAATCTTTGAAAGGAATGTTTGAAAATGTTGAATTAATTATTAAAACAATTAAAGAATTTGAACCTAAATAAAAATTATTTTTTTATTTAATTTTTATATAATTAATTTTAATTATAAATATTTTTTTTATTTATTATTTCACTTATAATATATTAAATATTTATAAAAAATAATA
>JAEEGK010016404.1_pt1 | contig 16291 bp, 10 predicted proteins | sample 8958771 | NCBI WGS metagenome assembly JAEEGK01 (sample SAMN16246547, study PRJNA631951) | gut metagenome | biome: gut microbiome; feature: rumen; material: SC-attached | host: Bos | place: Iran: Karaj | collected 2018-10
AAAGTAAAAAAGAAAATAAGAAAATTTCAATTTTTGAAAATAGTGATATTTTAAAAATTGTTCAAAATGGAAGAAAAAAAGTTTTGTTTACTCCTGAAAAGAAATAAATTAAGTAATTTAATAATTAAATAAAATAATTTTTTTTTTTTTTTGTTTTATTAATATAATGTATAATTTTATTTTATATTATTTATCTTTTTAGACTTTTTATTTACAATTAATATAATTGTATAAACTCAAACTTTTTAATGAATCAATATATCTAATAATATATTGTTAATTTGTTTATAAAAGATAAAATATTATATTTTATCTTTTTTACTTTTTTAATTTTTTTTTATTTAAATTTGCAAATGTTGGACTATTATTACATAAAATTTCTTGTGAAGATTTATCACCATAAAATTCAGATAAATCAATTTTATCAATTGAATCATTAATTTTATTTTCTTCATTATATCTAATATTATGAATATTATTATTACTATTTTTTCTAACTTGAAATAAACTGTTACTAATATTATCAGAATCTGTAAATTGATATCTATTCATTTGAACTGATGAAATTGTCCTTAATGGAGAACCATTTTCACCAAAATTTACTAATTTAAATTGTAAATTTTTTAATAAATCTATTTTATCTTTTTTTAAAATTTCATTATTTTTTATTTCATCAATTAAACTATTACAATTACTTATTAAAGAATTTTTTTCTTTTATTTCAGAAATTAAACTTTCTGAAAGTATTTCATCAGTTCTTTTTTCAATAACTGATACTTCTTCACTTTTGCTATCAAAAATATCTAAATTTGTATTTAAATTATTATCAATAACTTTATTAAAATCTTCAATTGAAAATTTATTCTCATAACTTCTTATTTTTGTAGAATAAAGTGATTTTAAAATTTCACTTTTATCAATATATAAAAAATTATTTTTATTATTTATATTTCTAGATGTTTTTTCTTTATTAATATTTTTATCCAATAAATTCAATTTAATATCAATTTTTTTAAAAAGATAATTTATTAAATTATCAAATGACATTCTTATTTGTAAAGCATCAACTATAATATTTAAATAATCTTCATCAAAATAAGGTAATTCAGCATTTAAATCACTATATAAATAATATTTAGATGATAAAGAAGTGAAATATAATTTTAAAAAATTTTCAAAATTATCTAAATATTTTCCTATGTTTCCATAATTAAAATTATTATTATTATTTTTTGTTTTTTGATATGAAAATTCCATTTCACAATATTGACTTGCATTTCTTGATAATTTATTAGATGAATAACTTTCAATTATTCCTATTCCATTACATATTTTTATATATTTTAATATGAAACTTAATCTTGGAAAAGTTGAAAATAATTCTATTTTTGTTGAATAATAATCTTTATGCATTTTTAAATTATTTATTAATGTTTGCCATAAAATAGAGTTATTATTTATTTTTTTCAACATAGATTTTTTTTTAAATAAAGATTTAAAATTGAAAATAATTGTATTATTTTTAATATCAAAAAATATAATATTTTTTAGTTTTATTTGTGAATTCATTATTAAATTTTCTCTTCTAGTAATTAAATATTTTATTATATTAGTGAATTTTATTGTTAAATATTTGACAAAAAAAATTTCAAAAATTTTAGCAATATTATATAAATTTTGCTCTTTTAAATCTTTATTATCACCTATAAAGTTAAATAAAACATTTGATATAAATTCCAAATATAATTTTATTAAATTTTCTTTTATTGTTTTTCTTGTTACTACAATAAAAGTCAAAAAATTTTTATAAATAGTAATTTTTTTATTACCTAAAAAAATGTGTGAAAAAGTATTATTAATTAAATAAGATGAAATGACTAATTTTTTAAATAAATGATTTTTTTTTGAATAAATATTCCCTAATTCTTCACTACAATATATAATTAATTCTTCTCCAGTGTTATTATATATAAATAAATTATCAATATGAAAATTTAAATCCCAATATTTACAAAGATTAGTTTCAAAAATTCCTATTTTTTCAATTTGAGTAACATGATTTAAAATAAGCAAAGACTCAATAAACTCATTATAAATCATATAATTATTTTTAAAAAAATAAAAAAATTCAAATTAAAACATTAAAATAAATTTAAAAAATTAAATGGATTTATCATCAACAATAAAACCATTTTCCCAAATAAGAAAAGATTTATTATCAGAAACAATATCAAAAAATACTCAAAAACAATCAATAGAAAAAAATACAGATAAAAGTCACACCCAAACAAAATTAAGTTCCTCAGAATTATCAAAAACAACAAACACTTCAGTCTTTAGTTCTGAAGAAATAAAATATGCTCAAAATTCTCTTTTTATATTTCCATCAGATAACAAAATAAGAATATTAATTCAAAAAATAGTATTTCACAGAGCATTTACATTAATAATTGATATATTAATAGTAATGAATTCATTGATTTTAGTATTAGACACAGTAAAAAATTTATTTTTCTTATCAAATTACATAAATTTATTTTTTACAATAATATTTACAATAGAATTAATATTAAAAATAATATCATTTGGTTTTGTTTTAGATAAAAATTCCTTTTTAAGAGATCCTTGGAATTGGATAGATTTTTTTGTAGTAATAACAGGATTAATTAGTTTAATACCAGGAATATATTCAAATTGGAATTCTTTAAGAGTATTTCGTTTAATTAGAACACTTAAAACAATAAAAATGTTTCCTAATGTAAGAAGATTTGTAAATGTAGTTTTAAATAGTTTTATTGATTTAGGTGCAGTTTTTTTTATGTTATTTTTTTTTTGTTTACTTTTTTCAGTTCTTGGTTTAAGTTTATGGAATGATAGATTTAATTATTTATGTAGAATTGATGAGAAACCTTATCATGGTGGATTAAGAGTAAATCAAAAATTTAATTATACTTTATGTGGAGGAAAAAATAAATGTAATAATCATCCTGAATTATGTTTATCTTCTTTTACTTATTATAAAAATAAAACTTTTTTAATGAGTAGAGCTTATTATTGGAATGAAGAAATAAATAATATTAATTTTAATTATGGTTTAACTAATTTTGATAATATTTTTAAAAGTTTTTTAGTTACTTTATTAATTACTACTGGAGAAGGTTGGTCTAAAATTATGTATTTAATGATGGATGGTTATAATTATTATGTTTCTGTTTTATATTTTGTTATTGCTGTTATTACAAATTATTTTTTTATGCTTAAGTTAACTATTGCTGTTTTATTATATAATTTTGAAAAAAGTAGAACTGTTGTTCATGATTTAGAATATAATATTAGACAAAGAAAACCAGGAAAAAATAAAGTTTTTAAATTAAGTTATCAAAAAAAATTATTAGATGAAAATAATGAATTGAAATATAAAAAAAAATATCCTATTATTAAAATAAGAAAAGGACAAAAATTTAATAAATTTAGATTTTCATTTTTTGAATTTTTTAAAAATATTATTTCTTATCATTGTTTTAAATATATTCCAAAAAAAAATGATTATCATAAAAAATATTTTATTTGTTATTTATCTTATTATATTATAAATCAACCCTTTGTTCAAATATTTCTTTTTATTTGTGTACTAATAAATTCAATAATTTTAGCACTTCAAAATGATACATCACCACAAAAAGGAATTCAAACAATAAATATAATTTTAGTAATTATATTTTTATTAGAACAATTATTTTTTATTTTAGGAAATGGATTGAAACAATTTTGTTCACAATGGGAAAATATATTAGATTTTTTAATAGTAATAATATCACCAATTGAATTATTTATTAAAAGGAATAAAGATGGAACAAAAACTTCAGTTTTAAGTGGAATAAGAGTATTAAAAATATTAAAATTAATTAAAATATTTAAAACTTGGATTCAATTTCAAATAATAATGGAAAGTATAAAAAGAACTGCATATAGAATGTTAGATTTTGTATTTTTTTTTATAATAATTTTATATATGTATACTTTACTAGGATATTCTTTATTTAATAATTCTTTAAAATTTAATAAAAATGGAGAATATAATGCAAAAAAAACTAGTAATGAATATAATTTTGATTCTTTTACTCAAAGTTTACTTTCTGCATTTTTAATTATTATTGGAGATCATTGGGATGATATTTTTTATCAATGTTATAGAAGTAGTAGAAATAATAAAATTGCAGTTTTAATATATTTTTTTACTTTAGTTTGTTTTGGACAAATTGCTTTAATGAATATATTTTTAGCTTATTTAATTGATAATTTTGAAAAAAGTTGTTGGGATTTAGAAAGAAATGTTTATGTTAGAAAAAATTATTTATATCTTTATTTTGCTAATTTTAGAATTGCAAAAGCAGATGAATTAGAAAATAGAAGAGGAATTATTAGAAAAGATGCTGAAAATATATTTAAAGAATATATTTCATTAAGTAATAAAATAAAATTAGCAAAAAAAGGGAAATTAGTTTTAATTGGAAAATCAAATATTAATTTCATTACATATAAAGCAAATTTAAATGAAGATTATTTATTAATTCATAAACATAAAAAATTAAAAAATATAAAAGAATTAAAATTTCCAAAAATTTTTCAAGAAACTTTAAATTTAGCAACAATAGAAAGTGAAAAAATTGATAATTTACAATGTTATAATTTCATAATAGATTATAATCAAAAATATGAAGAAGATAAAAATTTAATTAAATTCAAAACTACATTTTTAAATGATGATGATACAAAACAAAAAATTCAAAAAACAATAGAAAATGCATACAAAACATCAAATGATAATTTACAAACTCCACCAAGAAGAAAAAGAAATAAATGTTTAGGTACTGAAATAATGAAAAGAAAAAGAACAATTTTTGAAAGTTATGGAATAAAAAATGGAAAAGAGTATTTAATTGGATTAAATTCAATGAGACCTTTAATGAAAGAAAATGAAGAACCAATAAAAAGACAAAATTCTTTATATAATTTTAAAAATAATTTAGATTTATTAGGTATGAAAATACATGAAAAACCAAAAAAAAAAAAAGAATATAATACATTAAATTTTAATTTAAAACCACCTTTAAAAATAAGAATAAAAGAACATTTAAAACATTCATCTTTATTTATTTTTCATAGAGATTGGAAAATAACAAAATTTGTAAAACAAATTTCAAACTCAAATGAATTTAATTATATAATGTTAATTATAATAATTTTAAGTATAATTATTATTGCATTTGATAATCCTTGGGTAAGACCAAATTCAGTTCAAAATACAACAATAAATATTGCAAATTATTTTATAAATATTTGTTTTTTAATAGAAGGATTAATGAAAATTATAAGTAATGGTTTTTTATTTAGAGAAAAAGTTAATGAAAAATTAACAATTAAAGGAGATGAATTTTTTGATCAAATTATAACAGAAATAAATGATAATCAAAATAAGAAAAATTTTGATCAAATAAGTGAAAAAGATAAAATAATAGTAATACAAAAAGCAATTCATAAAATTCAAAAACAAAAAGCATATTTAAGAGATCCTGGAAATTTAATAGATTTTTTTTGTATAATAATAGGAATAGTTGATATGGTTGGTATAGCAAAAAAATTTAGTTATTTAAGAGTTTTAAGAGCAATTAGATCAATAAGACCAATTCGTTTATTAATAAAAAGTGAAAATTTAAAATTATTAATTAAATGTTTAGTTATATCAATTCCAGCATTAGGAAATATTTTATTTGTATGTATAATATATTTATTTTTATATTCTATTTTTGGAATGAATATTTTTGGTTCTTCTACAAATACTTATTGTTCAGGAGGATTACATTTATCAAAAAATGAATGTGAAGAATTAGATAATGAATGGGTTTATAATCATGAAAATTTTCAAAATTTTTGGTATGCTTTAAAGTCAAATTTTGAATTAATGTTAGGGGAAAATTGGGCTGAAATGATGATTTTTTCATATAAAATTACTAAAAAAAAAATAACTTATGTTTTTTATATTTCTGCTATTATTATTGGAAATATTTTTATTTTAAATTTAGTTGCTTCTTTGTTAATACAAAAATTTAAGTATATTAAATTTAAAAAAAATCAATATCCTGATTTAACTGTTGCTGAAACTGAATGGTTGAAATTACAAAAAATTATGATGAAATATAAACCAATACAAGAATATATTGTTTTAGATAAAAATGAACATTTAAAAAAAAAAATTCAAGAATTAATAGAATCAAAATATTTTAAAATTACAATTGATATTTTAATTCTCTTATCAACAATAGAATTAATGTTACAATATAATGGTTCTTCTGACAATTATAATATTTGTTTAGAAGTATTAAATTATTTTTTTACAATATGTTTTAATATTGAAGTATTTTTAAAAATATATGTAGCTGGATTATTATATTTTAAAAACTCTTGGAATATTTTTGACTTTATAATAGTAATTTTATGTGATATTTTCGGAGCAATAAAATTTGTAAGTTATACTCCTTTAATAGATAAAAGAAATGATATAGATACATATCATTTAATAGTAAGATTATTTAAAATACTTCGTTTATTTAAAATAATATCAAATGTTGGAATATTAAGAAATTTATTTGATACAGTAATGTTAATGATGCCAAGTGTAGGAAATGTTGGATTATTAATAGGAATAATAATAGTAATTTATGGTAATATTGGAATGAATATTTTTGGTACAGTTCCATATAGAGAATCAATAACAAGAACAAATAATTTTAGAAGTTTTTTATCAAGTACTTTAGTTTTATTTAGAGTAATGTGCGGAGAAGATTGGAATAATATAATGAATGAATTATCATATCATGATTGTAGAAATTCTTCAAGTGATATTTATAAAAAAGATTATTATTGTTATCATTTTAATATTATTTGTTATGATAGTTATAAAATAAATTATACTAATATTGACTTAATTACAAATCATGAAATACAAGATGATAATCCAGAAATAAATGAAGTAAGTTTTCATTATACTTGTGGTAGTGATTTTAGTTATTTATATTTTATTACTTTTGTTTTATTTATTCCTGTTATTTTATTAAATTTATGTATTGTTATGGTTGTTGAAGGATTTGGTGACTCAATGACTGAAAGTGAAAGTATTTTAACTGAAGAATTTATGAATAATTTTATTAAATTATGGATGACATATGATCCATTTTGCAAATTATTAATTTTACCTCAGGATTTTGTTTTAATACATAAAGAATTAACTCCTCCTTTTGGTATTAATTATGATAGAAAAATTACTTTTAATCCTTTAAAATTTGAAAAAAATAGACATCAACAAAAAATATTTTCTAAATTTATTAAAAAAAAAGAAGTTAATGATGACACTACAACTGATTTTAATTTTAATGATGCACTTTTAAATGAAAGTTACTCTAATTTACCTTATGCATTTCAATTTAAAAATTTTTATGTTAGTAAAAATGGAAAATTTTCAACTGATGATTTAGAAGTTTTAAGAATATTAAATAAATTTCAATTAATTGCAAGAAATGATAAATCACAATTTAATAGTTTAAAACAATCATATACTTTTTCAAATTATTTAATAGTTGATGATAAAGAAAATGATGATTTAAAAAAACCTTATTATATACATTATGTAGATGCATGTATTGCATTAAGTAGATATGCAATTTCAATATCTTATAAAGTAGATTTTGAAAATTTAAGAGAAAAATCTGTTAATTCATATGTTTTAAATAAATGGGGACAATATTTTAATGGTCCTGAAATTTTATCTTTATTTAATCAAAGAAGATGTCTTAATGAATATGATTCAAAAATTTCTACTAAAATGGCTTCTTATGTTTTAAAAAGAGTAAATAGAATTTTTAATACTAAAATTAATAGAAATCCAAAAATTATTAAAAATAAAAGTTTTTGGAAAAGTTATTATTATTTTAAAAAAAGAAAAGAAAAAATACATAATAATACATTTAAACAAGTTAGAAGTAATTTGCCTTTTTTAACTAATATTTCTTTAAATAATAATAATGAAAGTTTTATTAGTCATAAAAATAGTGTTTTATATGCAAAAAAAAATACTACTATTCCTAGAAAATCAAAAAATGGAAGAAGATTATCAATGTTTGCAACAAGAAGAGAAGAAAAATCTTTAACTGAAAAAATAAGAGATTCATTTAAATTTTCTTAAATTGTTATTTAATGTAATATAAGAAACGTAAATATTTTAATTGATATTAATAATAAATAAAGCTAAATTTATATTTTAATTATAAAAAATATATAGATTATTTTTTTTTTTCATAAATATTTTCTTCTCTTTTTATAACTGAATCACTTAAACAAACATAAATTCCAAATAAAAATAATAATATTCCTCCAATTATAAAAAACAATTTAATGTATTTTTCATTTTTTTGTTTTCTACAATGATATTGTTCAGTACATATATCAACATCTACTTTTAAATATGTTAAATTTTTTTTTCCTTTAACAGTCATATAAAAATTTTTTTGTATATTTTCAATTAATATATAAATTTCTAATAAATTATTATAAGAATTTTTTTTTTTTTTCTAAATCTTCTTTTATTCCTTCATTTGGAAACGGGAAATATTTATTTAAAAATATTTCAATATTTTCTGAATCAAAAGTAAATTTAATTGTGTCATTTTGATTATATTGATTTTTTTTTTCTTTAAAATAATTTTCTAATTTAAATTCAAAAGTTACAAATTCATTTTCTTGTAAATCTAAAATCATATTACTTAAACTAGTCATTGGAATTGGTATAATATTAATATAATTTTTTAAAAGATTAATATCACTTATGAAATAATCATTATTTATAACATTAATAATTTGATAATCTTTTAACCAATAATTTTTATTATGAACTTTTGATTGATTATAAATATTAGTATATAAAACAATATTAATTCCTAAATCTTCAATTTCTTTAATATTATTTTCATTTGGTTCTGTTAATTTATAAGAAAAATCTGTTTTATTATTTTTTTTCTGACTAATTATAACTATTACTTTTTGAAAACCATAATCATAATATTTAAATAGATTTTTTTGTTGTACTAAAATAGAATTCATATCAATTTTTGTCATAGTTTCATTTTTCCAATTATCAATAAATTTATTTATTATTATTTCATAATTCTCATTTGAAAAATCTCTTAATAAATAAGTTGTATTATATTTTTCATCATAATAAGAAATACTTGTATTATAACCCATAAAATTAGATAAAAAAGATTTAAGTTCTGGATTAAATATCATAGATTTTCCTATAACAAAACTTATTAAAGTTTTTGATTTTATATCATAAAAAACACTTTCAATTAACATTTTTTGAAATAACTTTAAATTACTTTCTTCATCATTCATAATTTTTTTATGTAATTCTTTATATTTATCATCACAAGCTAATTTTATTTCATTTTCCATTTCACTTTTGTCAATATAAAAACTTCTTAAAAAAAGAGTTACATTAATTGATAAATCAATTCCTTTATGACAACGTTTAAAGAAAGATAAATAAGTACTCTTCATTGTGTCAAAATAATTTGAATTTATCATATTTAATTCTTCAAGTGTAAAATTTAAATTATAATTTTCTGTAATATTTTTAATTGTTGATCTATTAAAAAATCTATTTGATAAAGGATAAATTCTATTAATTAAATATATTGGAATTTTATAATCATTTAAAAGAGAAAAATCAGTTTCATTTTTTAATATAATATTATTACCAATCATTGGTCCATTTTCTAAATCAATTTTATTATTGCCATCTGAATCTTTAAAATAAACACAATAATAATTAAAAAATAAACAATTATAAATTTCAAAAAAAAAATTTGTTTTTTCATTATTAGAAATACCAATACCATATAATTTAAAAAAATCATCTATAGAAAAAGGACAATAAGTTTTATAACAATCCGAAAAAGTCCAAATATTTTTTTTTAATATAAGTGTATTATTATTATTAAAAATTCCATTAGTTTCTATTGAACAATCTGATATACAATTACTAATTTTTAAAGAATAATCTAAATTTGAACCAAATATTAAAATATAAAAATAACTATTTGATAAATTTAAATTTATAAATGAATCAGTTATATTTAAACCTAAATTTTTTTGAGTATTATTATATATATCTGGATATGGATTATCAAAACTTACAAAAATTGAAATATTAATATTTGAATTATTTTGAATTATTTCATTTATATTATTATGTGTTAAACTTATATGAATTGAGTTATTATTTGTTTTAATTATTGGAACTTTAATTTTAAAATATTGATAATTTATAATTCTTCTACTTTTAATATTTTTAATCTCCAATATTTCATTGTCTTCACTATTAAATTCAAATTTAGGAATTTGTCTATTTATACAAGAAAAAATATGTGTTTTAAATATTTCAGTGTCATTTATAAAATTAAATGGAATTATATTATCTTTATTAGGAATTATTTTTGTCATATCATCATAAGTAAAAGTATTAGAAATTTTTCCATAAAGAATAACATTTATATCAGAATGATTCAATATTTCAATAGTTAAATCGGTATTATCATTTAAAATCAATAACAAAATTTTTTGGAAAAATAAATTAGGATATGAAGTTTGATTTTGAAGAAAATCAATCATATTTTTAGTTTGATTAATAAGTGATTCATCTGTTTGATTATAATAATGATATTTTTTAATAATTTCACTTGCTTCATTAGATTCTAAATCTTTTAAAATAAAATTTCTTGAATCAGAAATTGTATATTTAATATTTTTATTATCACTAATAAAATGATTAAGATAAAATTTAAATAATTCAATATCATCTTGTTCTTTTATTTTAGAATCAAAAATAATTCCAATATGATAATAAAAATTATTAATAACATCATTAGGAGTATTTAAAGTTAAATACCATAATTTTTTTTGGGTATAATTTCCACCATTTAATGATAAAATATAATAACTAACTAATTCAAAATTTTTAGCTTTAATTAAAGAATCTACTTTATTTAAAATAGAAGTATTATAAAATTTAACAAAAAAAGAAAAAAATGAAATTTGATTTGTTTTATCTGATAAATATGATATATAATTTTGTTCAAATTCTTTATATAAATTCATATAAACATCTCTATTAAATTTTATTAATTCTTCATTATTTAATTGTATTTTATCACCATATTTTTCCAATCCTTCTTTTGCATCGTTTCCTTTTAAACCAATAAATTGTTTTAATTTATTGTATATTTTTTCATCAATAAAAGTTGTATTTAATGTTCCTAAATTTATTCCTGCTCCTATATAAATTCCTGTTTCATTAAAAAATTCTTTTCCATAATCTTCTAAGTAACCTTTCTTTGAATTACTATTCACACAATAATAAAATGTTTCTGCATCAAATGGTTTTGTTATATTTAATATTCCTTTACTATAAAAATTAAATAAGGATTCTTTATCTTTAAATGGACATTCACTTAAATAGAGATTTTTTATTATTGTAAATAATAATATTAAAATTGATATATTCATTTTTTTAAATGTAAAATTTAAGTTTTTTTTGTTCTTAATTTATTAAATAATATTCACAAAATTAAAAAATATAACATAAAGAAAAAAGAATTTATAATAATTTACTTAAAAAAATGAATATTTAATTATATAAAAAATCTAAATAAAAATTATTAAAAATTTTATACAACATGAAAAAAAATTTAAAACAAACAAAATACAATTTTTTTATATTATAAAATAAAAATTATAAAATAATAAAATAACTAATATTTTTTAGAAGCAATTTCCATTAAAATTTTTCTATAACTTCCATGAGTATCTCCTTTAATATCATCAACTAATTCTTTCCCAATTAAATTCTTATAAATAATTCTAATTTGTGGAATATCAATTTCTTCTCTATAAACAAGAATTCTAATTAACATTTTATCTTTTGTTCCAATTCCTTTAACAGATTTATTAATTTGTTTAGCAAAAAATTCAGAAGGACAAGCAATACTTTCATATAAAGTTAATAAAGCATTTTGATAACTTCCATTAAATTCTTTTTCAATATATTTTCTTAATGAATTTTTTGAAATTTCATAAAAAAAATTACTAAAACTTATAAATTCATTTGGTGAAAGTTCACTAAATATTTTATTAATGTAATCATCATTATTTATCCATCTTCCATTACCAAAATTAAAAAAATCTTGAGCAATATTTTTCATATTGTTTTCATTTATTTTATTATTATTTTCATGTCTTTCACATTTTAATAGTAAAAGAAGTAAATTTTGTAAATGAGTATTTTTTAAATTTGAAATTGGTTTTTCTAAATCTTCATTAAATAATTTTTTATATGAATCTTTTATTTCTTTTAAAAATGAGTTTTCTCTTGTACAAATTATTTCTATTATAGTTTCTTCATTTGTTATTAATTTAAATGCTTTATTTAATTGTTTTGCATCAAAATCTCTTTGATTGTCATATAAAGCTAAAATTGTTTTTTTAAAATGTCCACTTAATTTTTTTGAAAAATCGTCATCTAATTCAGTTAAGAATTTATCTTTATATAATAATTTTAATTTTTGACGTTTTTGTTTATTATTTTTCATTGTTACTTTTATTATTGTTTCATCGTCTGCCATAAATTTTTTTAAAGCTTGATGTAAAAGTTCACAATCTTCTTCTAATTTATTTTGTTCCATTAATTAAATGGATTTTTTTTTATTTTATAGTATTATGTATATTTTGAAAAAAGTATTATAAATTTAATCAATGTATTAAAGAGTAAAATTTTTTTTTTTAAAATAATTTTGTTAAAATGTAAAAATGATATATATTGTTTATCAAAATATTCAAAAGGATTAAATAAACAATTTCAACTTATAGAAAAAGAAAAAGAATCAATATTAAGAAGAATAAATAGTGATGATTTAGAATTTTATAATTCAAAAAAATTAAATTTTGAAAATAAAATAGATTACACTTCAAGAACTCGAAATCATAATACAAAAATATTTATGAATATGTATAAATAAAAATAATATAATTTAGGTCAAAAGAAATTTCTTCTACTTTTTTCCCAAAATTATCTCCTTATATTACTAGTATAAATCAAGTTTTAAAATTAAATAGAGGTAAAATTAGACAATCAAATTCTACTCAATTATTAATTAAAGGAAATCATAATTCTTTTCGTACATTTTATGATGTTTCAGAAGTTACTTCAAATAAAGAAGATATTTTTAATAATAAAGAAAAACTTAATAAAAATATTTCTGAGATTAAAAAAAAACATAAAGAAAAACAAAGATTAAGATATAATAAAAGAGAGGAAAATAGAAAAATGATTTTAGATTCTTTTAGAAGAAAAAAGAATTTAATTGAAATAAAACATTATGATATAAAATATAATTATATTGATAAACATATTCCTTTTGCAAGATTGGATTCTCATACTTCAAGATTTGATAATTATAAAATTAAAAAAATTAATATTGATGATGATAAATTAAAAAATAAAATTAAAATAATATATAAGAAAAAAAAATAAAAATTTGAATAAATAATAATTTATTAAAAAATAAATTTTAATTTATTTAAATTAATTAAAAAAAATAAATTGAAAAAAATGTTTAACAATAACAACAATCAAAGACAACATATTTTATGTCTTTCAACAAGAACTTGGATAAGAGATAGTCATGGATTATATGATTATGAATCAATACAAACAAAAAATTTAAATTTAATAATTGGAGAATCAATAAAAATAACAAGAATAAAAAATGATCTTATAACAAGTCCAATTGATAAAAAAATTCAAAATGATGAAGAATTAATTTTAAATATTCAATATCAACCAATTAAAGATAGTTTCAAAATTGAAAATCCAGTTAAATCATTTATGCAAACAACAGAAGAAAATATTAATAATTTATCAAATAAAATTTGGTATGTTTTAAAATCTGAAGAAATTAATAATCAAAATTTACAAAAAATAAATAATATAAATGAAGATTATTATTTATGTAAAAATGATATAATAAAATTAGGAAGAGTAAAATATTCATTAAATCATATTTCAATATCAGAAACTCCAAATATTATAAATATTAATTCATTACATAATAATTTATCATATAATATAGAAAATATTAATAATTATACAGAACCTGTTTTTAATTTTATTTTTGTTATTAAAAATGAAATAAATGAAAATAATAAAGAAAATATATGTAAAATTTGTTATTGTAATGAGAATAATGAAAATAATCCTTTAATTCATTTATGTAATTGTTCAGGTGGAATTAAATTTGCTCATTATTTTTGTATTAAAAAATGGATGGAAACTAAATTAATAATTAAAGAAAATGAAAAAAAAACAGTTAAAAGTTATAATATTAAATCATTTAATTGTGAAATATGTAAAACTCCTTATCCATGTAAGTTTATATTTTATTTTATAATTTTAATTATATTTAAATATGTAAAAATTAGATAGATTTAAAATTGAAGGAAAAAAACAAATTTTTAATTTAATTGATATAGAAAAACCAAAAAATAATTATATATTATTAGAATCATTAAATCAAGTAAAAGATAATTGTAATATTAAATCAATTCATGTTATTAATTTAAATGATGATGAAATTAAAATTGGAAGAGGACATGAATGTGATGTTAAAATTAATGATATTAGTGTATCTAGAATTCATGCTTTATTAAAATATGATAAAAATAATGGAAAGTTATTAATTAGAAATTTAAAAAGTAAATTTGGTACTCTTATTCTTTTAAAAAGACCTTTTGTTATTAAAGAAAAAAAAATTAATTTTCAAATTGGAAGAACTTTTATTGAAGCTTTTTTAATGAATATTAAAGACTTTGAAATTATGAAAAATATTGAAAAAATTCAAAAAGAAAAAGAATTATTGAAAAGAAATAGTATTAAAAATAAAAAAGTATTTAATGATATTAATTCTAAAAGTATAAATAGTAAAAATAATATTAAGAAAAAATAAAGTGTATTTTTTCTTTAATAAAAATAATTTTTTTAAACTAATTAATATTCATAATTTATTTTTTTTGTTTAAATAAATGTCAATAAACAATGATTTAATAAATCAAACTAAAAATAATTCAAAAGAAGAAAACACAATAAAAAAAATTATTCAACCAAAACAAAAAATAGAATTAGAAAATATAAATAAACAATTAAAACATACAGAAGAAAAAAATCAAATATTAAATTCACCAAATTCTCAAATTCAATGTACCGTTATGGTAATATATTCCTATTCAAAAATAACTCATACATCAATTATAAATACACATAAAAAGACAAAAAATACAATTTTATTAAATGACATAATAACACAATTAGAAAAAGAAATTCCATTAGAAAATTTTCAAATATCATATTATAACGAATTAGAAAAAAATTATTATTTAATAGGAAAATATCCCTTAAATAAAGAAAAAGAAATAATATTTAAATTTAACTCAAATAAAATAATAAATGATAATATATTTATAAAAATAAAACTACGTCAAATTTTCGAAAGAGAAAATTTATTAAAAATGGAATTTATTGAAGGAGAAAATGATAATGGAGAAGAGGCAATTCAAAAATTTGAAATTGGAGAAAATAATAAAACAAAAAGAGCAAAAGAAAGAAAAATTGGATATATAATAAGAAAAGTTTATATGTGGAGAAAAATGTATTCTGGATTTATTGATGATAAAGGAAGAAGAATTAAATTAACTTTAGAAGAAGCTGCTGAAAAAGTTGGTATTAGTAAAAAAAGTTTAGATGATTATTTAATACAATTAAGAGTTGGTAAAATTTTAGGATTTGATTTTAATGAACATCAAAATGATAAAGTTGGAATTTTAAGAAGTTTTGTTAGGAAACATAGGAAAGAATTAAATGAAAAATGTGATTATTGATTAATTAATTTATTTTTTTTTTTTGTGTGTTGATTAATTATTTATTTATGTAATTAAAGTTTTATTATTTTTTTTTTTTTTTTATTTTAAAAATTTTTATTTTTTTTTTTTTTGGGTTTAATATTAATATTTTTTGATAATAAAGGATTGTTTTAAATTGGATAAAAAAAGTGGGGATTGGGGATTGGGGATTGGGCCCAATCCCCAATCCCCAATCCCCAATCCCCAATCCCCAATCCCCAAAAAAAGT
>JAEEGK010016407.1_pt1 | contig 16290 bp, 11 predicted proteins | sample 8958771 | NCBI WGS metagenome assembly JAEEGK01 (sample SAMN16246547, study PRJNA631951) | gut metagenome | biome: gut microbiome; feature: rumen; material: SC-attached | host: Bos | place: Iran: Karaj | collected 2018-10
CTCAGTAAAGTTGGCAGCACGTTCGTTAATCCGGACATTTACATTTCCGGCTGCCTGCAGGACCAGAACGATACTCTGCGTTTTGTCAGGCCCGATGTAGTAGTAAATTTCATCCGCGCCGGCAGAACCGGTCACCGTGGAACCGATCTTCAGTTCAGTGATGTTTTCATACTTCATTTCCGGGGTGATTTCACCGATATGCTCTTCAATGTATTCCGGGTCAAAGTATCCGGCGTCGTCATCCAGTTTCACCAGATCTTCTTCACTGAAATTGACCGGCTCATTTGCAAGTTCATCATAGTCCTCATCAGGATTGATATCTGCAGTGACAACTGATTCTTCGTCTTCCTGCTCATCTTTATTGGCAGCAGAAGTGTCGTCCTGAACGGGGGCGGCATTCAGGTCAGACGTATCTTCCGGGACAGAAGCAGTTTGCGCAGCAGGATCTTCACCCTGCGCGGGCGCTGCATCTTCATCGCCGGTATTTTCTTTTTCGGCAGCTTCTTCCGCAGCAGGAGCGGCAGAAGCTGCATCTGCTTCTTCCGTTGCTGAAGCGCCTGCCTGGACAGGGTTTGCCTCAGGCGCAGAAGCCGTTTCCTGTACAGGTGCGGTTTCCGGCACAGCATCCTCCGTTCCGGCGTTTTCTTCCGCCTTTGTTTCAATAACGGTATCCTGCGGTGCGGACATTTCCGCATCGTTGTCCCCGTTGGCGAACACCGTTGCCATGCTGGAAACCAGCAGCGCGATGATGCACAGCGCGGAAAGCAGTTTCTTGAACCGTTTCATCATGTTGCCTACCCCTTTTTTCCGTCGTCCTGGTAAATGTTACTTCCGGGTCCGTTTTCGGGCTTTAAATCCGGCTTCGTTACATAAAAGTTACATTTGGGTGGTTTTTCATGTTTCAGCATGCCTAATTTTGGGCATACTGAGCCACTCAAATCATACCACATAAATATATGATTTGCAACCATTTTGGCTATATATATTGACTATATGGCGTTCTGGCGCGGTTTTTGCCTTCCAGGCCTTGATTTTCAAGGACCGGAGTGTTGCATTTTCCAGATTACTCCGTTTCTTTGCAGCTGTTTTTCATGTAACTATTTTGTAGCCAAAATGCGCAATTGTCATTCAAAGTTTGCCTTTTATGTAACCGAAAAAAGGTGATTTATGGTCCGTTTTCTCCTGTTTTTCGACATCTTTCTGGATGATTCTGCTGTTCATGAAAACGTTTGAAAAGTGGATAAACCTTGATATTTCGTCATTGGTACCGGTTTCATGTTTTTTGTTTCAGTTTTGTTGCTTCTCTGATTGCAATATCTGTTCAACCGTTGCATCATTTGTGCAATAAATCTATTCCTTGTAAAAGTTGTACGAATAATAAAAAACAACTCCGAACCTTTGAATATAAAGGGTTTCCGGAGTTGCGGTAAATTGTTTTTTCTTTGTTTTCACTTGACGAAACAAAAAAGTTGTCCGTTTATTTTTGCTTTGTTCAATCTATATTGCATTCAATATTTTTCGTCCTGATTTCTATGATGCCCATGACTATATCATCCGGCCCAGGCGGGAGCGTGCCCAGTCAAACTGCTCGTTCAGCATATCCGTATGGACAATTCCCTGCTTGTCAAACCCGGTTGCCTCAAACGTGAATGTATCCCGGTAGCCGATCCGGTCAATGAACGCAAAGAAACGGTCAAAATCAATATGCCCTTTCCCGGGTGCCAGCACCTTCAGGTTGCTCCAGTCCATATATCCGCCGTCATAATCATTAATATGGTAGTGACGGATATGGCCTCCTTTCCACAGCCATTCATACTCCGGCAGGTAAAGCAGATCCATCTGGCAGTGGAAATCCGCCATCTTCGTATCATATATAAAGTGGATATCCGGGTATTCCCGGTACAGTTCCACCCAGTGGCTCATGGGGTCCTCCAGACACACGACATTTTCCACCAGCAGGTCAATATCATATTCCTCTGCGGTCTTACGCAGGTCTCCGAAAGCCGCCAGGTTGTTTTCAAAATGTGTATCGGAAATGATTCCGTTCCAGAGATGGAGTACCATCTTCTTTGCTCCGAGGCCTGCCGCCATACGGCAGTTGAGATGAAACAGCCGGAAAGCTTCCTGCAGTTCTTCCTCCCCGCCCCTGGAAATATGTTCTGCCATTGATTTCTCACAGTGCAGTACCGGAATATTAAACCGAAGTCCCTTCAGGAAGGACAGCACTTCATCCACCTGTGGATACCAGGTGTCATACATCATGAATTCAAATCCGTCGCAGCGGAGCTGCGGCGCCAGGGTTTCCAGCAGATGGTAATCCCGCCCGTTCGGGCGGCCGATCAGCGCACCTGTGGAACATAGAATCTGCATACGGTTCTTCCTTTCATTCCTGCCCGATGGCAGTTTTTGCCGGGATTGCCGTGGAAAGAGATTCACCGGGCGTTTATACGCCCGGTGAATCTGAATGTGCTGTTTGCGGTTCCCCGCCGGTTTCCGGATCAGTCAAAGATCGCCTCGTCCTCTCCGGCTGCCTCTTCCGCTCCGGTATTGGGCGCTTCCGTCTCCGGCAGACCGAAGTATGCCAGCAGGATTGCCTGGGACCACGTCACCTGGGCGGTGATCACGTAGTTCTGCAGGTAAGGAGTATAGAAATCATAGTAAATGTTCGAGTAGATCGGGATGGTCGGCAGCACTTCGTTATAACGGCGCTGGAAGGACATCCACTTGCTCACATACTGGAACACATCGCCGGGCTCCGTTTTCCGCATATCCACAGCCAGGTCGAACAGGTACTCGTCATCCGAATACGTGTTGTTCCACTGGATATGGCCGACCGTCTTGTCCGTGCTGTAGGTGATGGCCGGGTCCACGATCACGTGGAAGTTCGTGGCCAGGTAGATCATGTCCGTGGTGCGGTCCGTTTCGCGGTAGTAAGACCTCAGCAGGTCTTCCATAGCGGTGGGCACCAGTGTCAGTTTGATACCGACTTCCGCCAGGTTATCCACGAAGTTGCCTTCCTCAGACATGAAATCCGCCATATGGTTGCCCGCAGGATACATCATCTTCAGGTCCAGGGCAACCAGCTCATCGCCGATCATCTTGCAGCGGACATCATCCGTTTCGGGATTGTATGTCTCGCCGTTCCGGTTCAGCGTCCAGCCGGCACGGTCCAGCAGTTTCCGTGCCTGATCCAGGTCAGCGGTGTATTTGGTCAGCAGGCTCGTTTCTCCGTCGTCCCATTCATCCGCCAGTGCGTCCCATGCCTTGACAGCCGCTTCATATTCCGCTTCAGAGCGGACCCAGCGGTTCTTCAGCTTCAGCATCCGCTCCAGTTCGTCCTCTTCATATTCAATGGGCGTTCCGATCGCGTCGGCTTCCGGCAGGAAGTTAACCGGGAATCCGATCCGGCGGGTCAGCAGCTGATATTCCCACTGTTCCAGACCGAAGTATCCGTCCACACGGATGCCGTTCGATCCGCAGTATTCTTCAGTCAGCAGGTCGCGGTCCATGCACCAGGCAATCGCCTGCCGGACCTCTTTCTCATTCACGGTCTTCCAGTCATAGGTGAAGGTCAGGAATGCCAGGCCGATCCGGGGATACGCCTGGTTTTCAACAGTGCCTTCACTGCCTCCGGCCAGTCCCTTTTCAATCGTTTCCTTATAGGTGATTTTGTTGACCAGGTGCTTTTCGCCTGCGGCAATTTCTTCGATCACCGTATCGTTGTCCGCTACGGTGAAAGCGATCTTTTCAATGGACGGAAGAACCAGTTCGATATCATTGCCTTCCGCATCCTGAACGGGATTGCCGAAGGAATCCGTATCCTTCACAACACGGCCCTGTCCCCGGGCCTTTTCCCACGCGTTCGCAAGCGCGCCGCCGGGCAGGTTGTTTTCCATCCAGGCGCCCTTGAATTCGGGGTTGATTTCAAAGTGTCCGGTCACACCGTCCCAGGATTTGATCACATAGGGACCGGTCACCTTGGAGGGATATGTGTTGTAGCCGGTTTCGGGATCCAGAATCGTCTTGCGCAGCAGGTCTGCCGTATAGATGGGGGCGGACTTTTCGGCAATCCGGTAGCCCACGGTTTCACCCTGCTCGTTCAGGACAGGTTCTTCCACGGAATCCTCCGCGTTGACAATCTTGATGCCCAGGGGGTTATCCTCCAGGTCCTTGAAGCCGTAGACCACTTTGCATCCGGGCGCGATCACATCGATCGGATACGGGACGGTCATCAGCAGGCCGATTTCAAAGAAATACGGAAGGAAATCCGGATCCAGCCAGATCCGCAGCTGGTAATCGCTCAGCACAGTGACTGCGGTCAGGTAATCCAGGTCCTTGTCGGGATCCAGCGCTTCACCGGCCATTGCCTTGCGGCGGGCCGCGATATATTCATCGTAATCCACCAGGTGTTCAGCACGGTAGATTTTTCCGCCGATCTCCTCGATTTCGGGGCTCATCATGAGCAGGAAGGAGAAGGCGTAATCCCATGCGGTGATCGGGGTTCCGTCGGAATATTTCAGGTTGTCCGCAATCCGGATCGTGTACTGCCGGTAGCCGTCATTGTCAGTTCCGACGAGCACTTCCCGCACCACGCTCGGATCAAAAACATAGGTGCCCTGGTTCTGGTCCCAGTTGACCAGGTTGTATCCGTGAATCAGCGCACGGACGTCGATATCCGCGGTATCATTGCCGAACATTTCGGTAAAGAAATCGCCTTTGGTAATCGTCGGATGGGAGACGATCAGCTCATCCGGAAACTCGATTTCCTCCTGCGGTTCCTCTGCGGCAGCCAGCGGCAGGCAGGTCAGCAGCATAATGGCCGCCAGCAGCATGCTCAGGATTTTTTGCAGCTTGTTCACGTTGATCAGACCCTTTCTAATATATTACATCGGAAAATGGAATATCTTCATGGATTCCGGCCGGTTCAGCGGCGGATATCAGTCGAAGCAGTCGCCCACATGGTTGATGATTGTATTGAGGCCCAGTGCGGTATTGTAATCTTCAAAATACGCGAAATCGCCGGTCGGAACCTTTCCGTTCTTTCCCTTGCCGGGCACTTCGGGAACGCGCGCGATCCGGTTGGTGAAGACCGTGCTGCTGCCGCTCACCTGCTTGCTCTGGAGGGTATAACCGACCGCTTCCTGCTCTTCCCAGGTGTACTGCACGGGTTCACCGTTGATCTTCACCGGCAGGCCTGTCGCTGTGACGGTCCAGCCGTTGGAGCTGTCCAGCACATAAACCGTACCAAGCGGTTGCAGGATCATTGCCAGGGATTTCGGCCGGATCTGCCGGGAGTTGTTGCCGTCATCCCACACCTTGCTCACGGTGGCAGTCGTTGTTTCCGGTGTGTAGTTGTTCGTAATATTGTATCCGTTTACCACGGGGGTATACCATTCCACGGGATTTTCACCCACCGTATACCGGATCTCTGTACCGTCAGCGTAGTAACGGGGTTTGCCGACAAAAGTGGCCACCCAGCCGCCGTCCGCGGTGAGGGTCGCGTAATCCACTTCCGAGCCGTCCGCATACAGGATAACGGTCACAGAATCCGGCCGGTTGCCGTCCTTGTTGTTGTTATCGTTCCATGTTTTGGTTACCGGGATATCAATGATCTCGATTTCCGGTTCCGGAGTCGGAGCGGGTGTGTAACGGTTGAACAGGACGGCAGTCGCAGTTCCGCTGCCGACCGTGATGCTCATTCCGGTCACGCTGTCACTGGTCAGGGTATAGGCCTGCACCAGGTTTTCGGCGTTCCGCTCCACCACATAGTAGGTACCGGGCACCAGGTTGTCCAGTGTATACTGGCCGCCTGTAAACTGGCTGTAGGTAACTGTCATCGGCATCCGGGAATCCGGACCGTTGATTTCAAAGCTCAGGGCGCCGGTGGAAGCCATCGGGTCTTCGTTCGGTTCTGCTGCCACCGGTTCACGGTAGGCATAGCGGAAAGACAGCGTCGCGGATTCACCGCTCTTCACCAGCACAGCATCGCCGACCCGGCTGTTTGCAGGATCCATCTCATATCCTTCCACCAGGGAATCGGCATTCTCCTCCTGCACCACATAGGCGCCGGGCAGGACGTTCCCAAAGCTGTAGGTGCCTCCGGCGATCTGTCCGTACGTCAGCGTTACCGGCATTTGAGGATCGGGGCCGGTTACAGTCAGCTTCAGGCCGCTGACATCCGCGCCTGCCGGGGCGCCGGAAACCGCCGCCTGCAGGGACAGGGTGCCGGTCTGCAGGGTATTCACAATCGTCAGTCCGGAAACCGCCGGGGTATATCCTTCGGGAACCGTTTCCTCCACAGAATAGGAAATCGCGTTCGTCTCGCCCTTCTTCGTCACGGGGAGGTTCTCCCAGGTCACCTTCCAGCCATTGCCGGCGTTCGCGGTCTTCTCCGCGCCGAAGGGCTTTCCGTCCGCCAGCAGGCGGACCTGCACGGAGGCCGGCCGCACAGCGGCAGCATTCTCATTGTCGTTCCAGGTGACAGCCGCGGCGGCAACCGTCTTCTTCACCGCATGAGTATATGTGACCACGGTAATATCCTTGCCGGAGGAAGACTTGACATATCCTGCAACATCGGGAATGTCCCATTCGCTGCCGGCCGGGGCGGTGGCTTCACCAGTCCAGCTGTTCGCCTCGTTCAGCGTAACAGTCTGTCCGCCAAGCGAAACCGATACGTCTTTCCGCAGGTTATCGTAGTTGTCCTCATCCACCCACTCCACGGTGATATACCGGGTAGCGTTGTCAGTGCCTTCCGCAAGGGAAGCGCAGACTCCGCAGCCGATCATCAGCGCAAGCGCGCACACGACAGACACAATCCTCTGCAGCTTTCTCTTCATCTTTTTATCTCCCTTCGGTGATATTCCGAAAAGCTTTGATGGAAAAACAGCCCGTTTTTTGGGCATACATACTCGAAAATAATTATATGAGAACAAACCTCAAAATGCAAGTGCAAATGATACAAAGACAGCACAATCCGGCAAGTCTTTTTTACCGGATTGTGCTGTTTTATTTGTACGCAAATTGTTTGTTTATTGTTCCTTCTCCGCATCTGCCGGATCGGCGGTTTTCCGGCCCCGCCGGCTTCCGCCGCCCTGCCCGGCACCGGACTGCTCGATCCACCGCCGTCCCGATGCCTCCCATGTGCGTTCGGAAATTATGTACCGCGGGCGGTGCTTGGTTTCCATGTATGTTTTCCCGATATACTGGCCGATTACGCCCAGGCTGATCAGCTGGATGCCGCCCAGCAGGCAGATAATGCAGATGGTGGAGGCCCAGCCGGCCACAGCATTCCCGGTCGCCGCCTGGATCACCGCCCAGACCATCAGGATCAGTCCGATGACGCTGAACACCATGCCCGCCCCGGTAATCAGGGTGATCGGTTTCACGGACAGGCTTGTAATGCCGTTGAAAGCCAGCGCGATCATCTTCCGCAGGGGGTAATGGCTTTCGCCTGCCAGCCGCGCCGACCGTTCATAGTACACTTTCGTTGAAGGGAATCCGACCAGCGGCACCATCCCGCGCAGGAAGATGTTCACTTCCTCAAAGTCCGCGAATTCCGCGAGCACCCGGGCGGATATCAGCCGGTAATCCGCGTGGTTGAACACCACTTCCGCCCCCATGGCCGTCATCAGCTTGTAGAACCCCTCAGCGGTCACCCGCTTGAACCAGGTGTCGGTATCCCGCTTTGAGCGGACACCGTAAACCACCTCGTATCCGGCCAGGTACTGGTCCACCATCTCGTCCATCGCGTTGATGTCGTCCTGCCCGTCACAGTCAATGGAAATCGTGATATCACAGCGGTCCTTTGCTTCCATCAGCCCGGCAAGCACCGCGTTCTGGTGTCCGCGGTTCCGGCTCTGGCTGATGCCGAGGCACCGCTCATCATTCTCCGCCAGTTCCCGGATAATTTCCCAGGTCCGGTCGGTGGACCCGTCGTTTACAAACAGCACGCGGCTGTTCCGGCTGATCTTTCCGCTTTCCGCCAGCTGTGCCAGCTTCTGGGTAAACACCGGTGCGGTCATCGGCAGCACCTTTTCTTCGTTATAGCAAGGGATAATCATCCACAGAATCGGTCTTGCTTCCATGTTTCCGGTCCATCCTTCCGGGCTGCGGAAACGATTTTCCGGGTTTCCGCGCCCTGTTTCTTTCCGGTTATATAACGTCCCGGATATTATATTCCATCCCGGCCGGGGCTTTCAAGCCTGCTTGATTCCGCAGGCCGGTATAGTGTATACTGTTTTCCCGGAAGGAAGGGAAAACAATGGCCACAGGAAAGCAGACCCGTCGCCCGCGGAAGCAGTGGAAGAATCGCCGTGCTGTCAGTATCAGCCGGATCATGGCGTTTGCCTTCCTGGGCATTATCCTGGTGGGCACGCTGCTGCTGAACCTGCCGGCGGCTTCCCGTTCCGGGCACTCCGCGGGGATTGTGACATCCCTGTTTACCGCCACATCCGCCACCTGCGTTACCGGCCTGGTGCTCCGGGATACCTGGACCCAGTGGAGCCTCTTCGGCCAGCTGGTGATCCTGCTGATGATCCAGATCGGCGGCCTCGGCTTTATGTCCGCGGCCTCCCTGGCCTACATGACGCTCCGCCGGAAGATCGGTATGAGGGAGCAGATGGTCATGGCGGAAGCCATCGGATCCAGCAGCATGAGCAACATCGTCGGCCACCAGCGCCGCCTGCTGGCCCGCGCCTTCGCGGTGGAGGGTATCGGTGCTGCCATCCTCACCGCGCGTTTTTCGGTGGATTATCCCTTCGTCCAGGCACTGAAGCTGGGCATCTTCCATTCGATTTCCGCCTTCTGCAACGCGGGTTTTGATATCCTGGGTTTCCGGGAACCGGGCATCAGCTTCATGCAGATCCATACCGATCCCATTGTCTGCATCACGGCTGCCGCCCTTGTCATTCTCGGCGGACTGGGTTTTCTGGTCTGGGATGATATCCTGCGGGAAAAGAATCCCCGGCGCTGGAATGTATATACCCGCCTGGTTCTGGTCACCACCGGTGTCCTTCTCCTCGGCGGCATGCTCTCCGTCTGCCTGCTGGAGTGGGACAATCCGGCCACGCTTGGTTCCCTGCCCTTTGGGCAGAAACTGCTGGCCGCCTTCTTCCAGTCCATGACACTCCGCACTGCCGGATTTGCCGGACTGGACCAGTCCCTGCTGACACCTGCAGGAAAAGCAGTTTCCATCTTCCTGATGCTGATCGGCGGCTCCTCCGGCTCCACTGCGGGCGGCCTGAAAACCGTCACGTTTGTGGTCCTTCTGATGTTCCTCTGGAACCGGATGCGCGGCAGGTACACGGTCAGTGTCTTCCACCGCACCATTTCGGACGATCATGTGCTGAACGCCATCACGATCTTTATTCTCATGATCACGCTCAGTTTTATCGGCGCCACTGTGATCTGTGCCACCTCCGAAGTGGATTTCGGGGACAGCCTGTTTGAAACCGTTTCGGCGCTCGCAACTGTCGGCCTGTCCGCCGGCGTGACACCCCGCCTGAGCCTGCCGGCACGGTTGATGATCATCGTCTTTATGTACTTCGGCCGGGTCGGTGTGCTGACACTCAGTGTCGGCTTCCTCAAAAAGAAACCGGCCGGCGAGAAATATACCTATGCCCATACCGATCTGCTGATCGGCTGACGGAAGGAGTTTTGCGGATGAAATCCTATATTGTCATCGGCCTGGGCCGTTTCGGTGCGGAAATGGCGGTCAAACTCTATGAATGCGGCGAGGATGTGCTGGCCATGGACACGGACGAAGCCCTCGTGGACAAGATCGCGGACCGGGTCACCCGGGCCGTCGCCGCGGATGCCAAGGATGTGGATGTGCTGAAGAAGCTCGGCGCCGGCAACTTCGACCGGGCGGTCGTGGCTGTCGGTTCGGACCTGGCGGCCTCCGCCCTGATCACCATGAACCTCAAGTCCCTGGGCGTGCCGTACATCCTGTGCAAGGCGCATGATGACACCTATCGGGAAATCCTGGAAAAGCTCGGTGCCAGCCGCGTCATTATCCCCGAGCGGGAAATGGCCGACAAGCTGTCCCTGGGCCTCACCTCCGCCGGAATCATGGAATATATCGAGATTTCAGATGAGTACGGAATTGTGGAAATGGCTCCGCCGGAAGCCTGGCTCGGAAAATGTATCCGTAACCTGGACCTGCGCCGGAAATACAACGCCAATGTCATCGCCCTGCGTCAGGGGGATGAGCTGCACATCCCGCCGGATATCGATGCGGAGCTGGATGAAAACACCACCCTGGTCATGCTCGGCAGCTATGAGCTGATCAACAGCCTGAAATAACCTTCCAGGAACGGAAAAGAGCGGAAGCACTCGCTTCCGCTCTTTTGTATCAGGTTCAGTCGGTTTAATCTTCGCCCTCGTCTTCCGGCTCTTCTTCCGCGTCATCCGGAAGCTCCGGGAAAAGCTCTTTCCCGCATTCCGGGCACAGGCATTCCTCGTCGAAATCAACGTCGTCCGCGTCAATCTGCACGGTCGCGCCGCAGTGGGGGCATTCATACTCGATGAAGCCTTCCCCGAATTCCCCGTCCTCTTCTTCGGCCAGGTCTTCGTTTTCGTCGTCGTACAGGTCCGCTTCCAGGTCCGCCAGATCCTCGTCGATGCTCTCCACGTAGTCGCTCAGCTCTCCGTGGGATTCTGCCAGGGCTTCAAAGGAATCCCCCACCTCGCCCAGCACGTCCAGAATCTCCAGGATCAGCCGGTTGGAATCCTTCTCGGGATTCAGCTTCATTCCTTCTGCAAGTCCCTGCAGGTAACTGATTCTGTCTGTCAGCTTGCTCATGGTTCGTTTCCTCCGTATCGGCTGTCGGTTGCTCAGGCGCGCTTCAGGTATTCACCGGACCGGGTGTCGATCTGGATCTTGTCGCCCGTGTTGATGAACAGCGGCACCTGCAGGCTGAAGCCGGTCTCCAGCGTGGCGGGCTTGTAGGTGTTGGAAGCGGTATCGCCGGCGAATCCGGGCTCGGTGTCTGTCACCTCAAGCACCACGAAGTTCGGCGCTTCCACGGAGAACGCGCTGCCCTTGAAGAAGCGCACGGTCACATTGGTGCCTTCCTTCACGAAGGGGATAGCGTCTTCCACCTGGTCCTTGCTCAGGGGCAGCTGCTCATAGGTTTCAACATCCATGAAGTAGTACAGGTCGCCGTCGTTGTAAACGTACTGCATTTCCTTGGTCTCGATCATGGCCTTGGGCATTTTGTCCGTGGGGTTGAAGCTGCGCTCCACCACGGCGCCGGTCATGACGTTCTTGATCTTGGTGCGGACGAAAGCCGCTCCCTTGCCGGGCTTCACGTGCTGGAAGTCCACGATGTTCCATACGCCGCCGTCCCACTCAATGGTGATGCCCTTTTTGAAATCTCCCGCTGTAATCATTCGCTCTTTCCCTCCGTTTTGATATTCGTTCTTTTCCTTTATGTTACAGGATGATCAGATGCTTATCCGCCGTCGTCAGCGGTACGCAGCCGTTTTCCTTTACCAGGCATGTATTCTCAATCCGCACGCCTCCGAGCCCCGGAATGTAGATACCGGGCTCCACCGTGATCACCACCCCGGCCTTCAGCACATCGCTGCATCCGGTGCTCAGCCGCGGCTCCTCATGGATGTCGATTCCGACCGAGTGCCCCAGCCCGTGGCCGAATCTTCCGGCATAGCCGCGCGCATCAATGTAATCCCGTGCAAGCTTGTCAATGTCGGAGCAGACCTTGCCGGCTGCCAGCGCATCTTCACACATGGACTGAGCCCGCAGCACCGTCTCGTAGATCTTCCGCATCTCCTCAGACGGTTTTCCGAGCGCCACGGTCCGCGTCATGTCGGCGCAGTAATGGCCGACTTTCGCACCGAAGTCCATCGTGATCATATCCCCCGCACGGATTACCCGGTCGCCCGGAATCGCGTGCGGCAGGCTGCCGTTCTCGCCGGAGGCGACGATCGTGCTGAATGCCAGTCCTTCGGCTCCCAGCCGGAACATCGTGAAGTCCAGCTCCACCTGGAGTTCCTTCTCGGTCATTCCCTCGCGGATCTTCGGCAGGATCGCGTTGAACGCTTCCGATGTGATGTCGCATGCCTTGCGGATCGCCACCACCTCGGCGGGGGTCTTCACCTGGCGCAGCTTCTGGGGCGCCTGGTTCAGCGGAACGAAGGATACTTCCTCACCCACCGCGGCGCGCAGCGCCTCGTAACGGTCCACTGAAAGGTAGTTGGTTTCCGCCCGGACCTCCGTGATCCCGCCGGAATGAACCAGCTCCGCCACGATCTGGCTTGCCCTCCGGTCCTTGTCGGTCATCATGACCTCGAATCCCGGTGCCTGTTGTTCCGCCTGCTCCGTATACCGGAAGTCCGTCACAATCACCCGGCGTTCCGCCGAGATGTAAACCAGGCCTTCCCCGGAGTATCCTTCCGTCAGGTAGAACATATTGGACGGATCATGCACCACTACGGCCGTTTTCGGCCCCAGGTGCAGCAGATCCAGCAGTCTGTCTGTTGCAGCCATTCCAACCTCGCCTTTCCGGCGCATCCGCATGCGAACACACCTACCATGTATTTTAACATATCCGGCCCGTTTTGAAAAGAAAAAAATGACAGGACGGAAATCCGCCCTGCCATGGTTTCATTCGGTTTATCCTTCGAGGATCGCTTCCGCCATCTTGTCCCGGTCGCAGACCGCGGTATGGCGTACCGGAAGCTCCTTCAGCCGGCGTACCTGTTCCGGCATCGGAATACCGGTCAGCTTTTCCAGCTGCTCGCTCGCGGTAAACGGATCGTCTGTCTGTTCCCCGCCGATCGCTGCCAGCACATCCGCCGCAAACTTGTACGGGCTGGCTGTTCCCACAATCACCGTCGGTGTGGCGTCGTTGGTATCCTCCCGGAACCGGCGCAGCACATGCCCGGCCACTGCTGTATGCGGATCCATCAGGTAGCCGTCATGCGTGTACCGCCGTTGGATCTCCGCCACGGTGTCCTTGTTGTCGGCATAATCGCCCCGGAAGATATCCGCCAGCCAGTCGCGGCGCTGTTCGCCCACGGAATAGCTGCCGGATTCCTTCAGCTGTTTCATCCACACGCGGATCAGGTCACCGTTCCGGTCCGCCGCTTCATACAGCAGGCGTTCAAGGTTGGAGGATACGAGGATATCCATGCTCGGACTCAGCGTTTTGAAGAACGTGCGGTGTGTGGAGTAGATACCGGTGTTGAAGAAGTCCGTCAGCACGTTGTTGCGGTTGCTCGCGCAGATCAGCTGGTTTACCGGCAGGCCCATGCACCGTGCGTAGTAGCCGGCCAGGATATCGCCGAAGTTGCCCGTCGGCACGCAGAAGTTGACCGGGTCGCCGACCACGATTTCTCCCTGGCGGATCAGGTCCGCATATGCGGAGAAGTAATAGACCACCTGCGGTACCAGCCGGCCCAGGTTAATGCTGTTGGCGGAAGAAAGGATCTTTCCCTTCGCGGCCATCTTCTCCGCAAAATCCGCGGAGCCGAACAGTTCCTTCACGCCGGTTTGTGCGTCATCGAAATTACCCCGTACAGCGATCACCCGTGTGTTGTTTCCGCCGGTAGTCACCATCTGCAGCCGCTGTACATCACTTACGCCGTCCAGCGGATAGAATGTGATACAGCTGGTTCCTTCCACATCCCGGAATCCTTCCAGTGCCGCTTTGCCGGTATCTCCGCTGGTTGCCACCAGGATGCAGATTTCCCGGTCCTCATGGTTTTTCCGGGCGGACATGCGGATCAGGTGCGGCAGCAGCTGCAGCGCCATATCCTTGAACGCCAGCGTCGGCCCGTGGAAAAGCTCCATCACCCAGGTGTTGCCGTCCAGCTTCTTCAGCGGCGCCACCGCCGGATCATTGAAGCGGTCCCCGCCGTAGGCGGCCCTCACAGCCTCTTCAATTTCGGGAATGGTGAAATCCTCCAGGAAGAGCTTCAGCACGTTGACCGCGCGGCTGATATAGTCCATATCCGCCATCTCGGAAATCTTGCTCAGGCTCACCGGCGGAAACATGGCCGGCACATACAGCCCGCCGTCCGGCGCGATGCCCTGCAGGATCGCCTGGCTCGCCGTAACACAGTTTTCGCCGCGGGTGGAAAAGAATGACATGGAATCAACCATCCTCTCTGCAAAAAAGAGGCGTGCGTGATACCGCCGCCTCTTTCGGGATCGGGTCTGTGCGGTATTCGTCAGATCAGATAGGCTTTCAGGAACTCCGGTACATCCGCCGGATCCGCGCTCAGGCTCAGCACGAAATCAACATCATGCTTGCTGCCCAGCTCAGCCAGGGTCTTCACAACGGGCTCAGTGTCCTTCAGGTCGGTGTGGCACAGGTTCAGGAAAGCATCGATGAACACGGTGCCGATATCGAAATTGGACGAGAGCATGCCGCACAGGAAGCCGATAAACATATCGGCATTGTGAATATGATAATCTTCGGCGTTGATAAAGCGGACCTTGTGGTCCACGTCGAACATATAGCGATTGTCATCATCCAGGAAAACGACATCGTGTACCGCTTCCCGGGCCGTGGTATTGGTCAGGTCAATCAGCCGCTTCGTTTTGCCGGAGCCCTTCTTGCCTGCGATTACCTGTATCATGGGGATACGCCTCCTTTTATGGGTTTTTCTCTGCGGTCATTATACGCTATTTTCTCTCTTTGCGCAACGTGTTTTTCCCGTGTACTGTCCCCGTTCCGTTCCTTATTTGTCCCGCGGGCGTTCATCACCCCTGCGCGCGTGGCAGATGGTCCGGTAGTCACAATACCGGCAGGCGGTGTCGTCTCCGCTGCCCCGCGGGGCAGCCTCCACATGGCCGTCCCGGATTTCCCCGCACAGCTCCGCGGCCTTTTCCACCGCCGCGTTCATCTGGTTTTTCAGGGCGGATTCATCCATTGCCCACCAGAGGCCTTTGGCAACCGACCCGTCGTTGTTGAACACCTTGTCCACGGAGTACGGCCGGATATCCCGGTCCATCGCGGTGATCACGTCCGGATCCGCAGTCACGAGTCCTTTCATCCGGACGTTCTTCATCCGTTCCTCCTCCACGGCGGCCGGATCGGTCTCCCGGGGGCTGATTTCCTTGTCCGTTACCGGGAAGAACATCGCGCCTGCAGGCCTTGTACCGGGGTAAGCTTCTGTTGCCGCCTTCAGGTATATCATCAGCTGCAGCTGCTCGCCCGTCGCCATCCTGGCCGGGTCCGGCTTCTTTTCCCGGCTTTTGTTGTCCACCACCCGCAGCCAGATCCCGTCGCCGTTCTCATAGCTGTCGATCCGGTCGATGGTCCCGCGCACTGCCACGCGGCTTCCGTCCTTCATCGGCAGGATCAGCGGCGGCAGGGCGTCATCCCCGGTCCCGAAGCTCCGTTCCGTTGCAATGGTCCGGAAACTGCTGTTGGCGGCGAAACGCGTCAGCGCCCATGCCGCATGGTGTACCCTGCGCTGGTAGCTTTCTCCCTTCCAGACGCCGAGGGCATCCCCCTTCAGGGGGCCGCCGGTCCACTCGGCGGTCAGTTCCCCGCAGATCCGGTCCATGATCCGGTCCGCCTCTTCATGGCTGATGTCCGGCCACCCCGGGGTCCTGTCCGCGATGCGCATATACCGGTCCAGTGCCTCATGGAAGAATGTTCCGGCGTCGCTGGCTTCAAAGTCAAATGTCTCCCGCTGCACCGGGCGCAGTCCGTAATCAATGAAGTGCCGGTACGGGCATGCCGCGTATCCTTCCAGGCGGCTGATCGACATCTGGTCTGTAATAAACAGTTTCTGCGCGGTTTCCGGCTCAATCGTCTGCCCGCCCCGCTCTTCCAGGTATCCCCGGACGATCCCTGAAACGGTCCGTTCATAAGTCCCGTCATGCAGCAGATTCACCAGCGCCTGTTCCCACCTGGAACGGTCCGGCACGTTTTCGCCTTTCAGGACCGTATCCAGGAACACGCCGGCTTCTTCTGCCGCAGCTTCGCGGTTCTCCGGGCAGGGGCCGATTCCGCCCTCCAGCGCGCTGCCCTCTTCTTTCAGTGAAGGGAACATCCGCCGGAGTATTCCGATCAGTCCGTCCTCCGGCATGACCGCGCCCTTTTCATCCCGCAGGCTGCGTGTAATCCGCAGCCGCTTCTCCGGCAGCGACAGGGTCCGGTAATAATCGCACCGGCGGATCAGGCTCCGCCGTTCCCGGCTTGCGCCGATTTCCCGGCCGGTCGCATTTTCCATTGCGGCGCGTTCCCGGTCGGTCAGCCATCCGCTGGCCGGCGCCGCCAGGATGCCTTCCTGCACACCGGTCAGGACCAGGGC
>JAEEGK010016408.1_pt1 | contig 16290 bp, 10 predicted proteins | sample 8958771 | NCBI WGS metagenome assembly JAEEGK01 (sample SAMN16246547, study PRJNA631951) | gut metagenome | biome: gut microbiome; feature: rumen; material: SC-attached | host: Bos | place: Iran: Karaj | collected 2018-10
CTCCAGCCCGCCGCTGATCCAGCCGAACACGATGTACCACAGGCAAAAGCCCAGCCAGAGCATGGCATACTGATCCCGGCTGTCGAAGCGGTAGATGGAAAATGCCGTCCGTCCCGGCAGGCCATAGCCCCGGCTTTTCATGCTGTCTGCCGTCTCGATGGCGTTCTCCAGGCTCCAGGTCACCATGATGGAGAGAATGGTGATGCCGTGCTTCATGCGCTGAATGACGCTGCCGTTGGACACATCCCGTCCGATGCACCGCTGGGCAGTACGGACGATCTTCAGCTGGGAATTGAATTTCGGAACAAAGCGAAGCGTCATGCTCAGGACTAAACTCAGCGCCGGGATGATCCGCCCGAAGAGATACACGAACTTATCTGAAGTCATGACCTCGTTATAGCAGGAAAACCACTGCACCACGCTCACCAGCATCGCGGCGGAGGCCACGCCGTATATAAGGCTCTCCAGGGTGATGGGGTTGTCGTTGGGGGTATAGCCCAGGATGGTGACGCCCTCATGATTGAAGGCTGGGTTCAGGATCGCCGCCAGGAGCATCATGGGCAGCAAGAAGCGAAGGGAGAAAAGAAGTCCTTTTCTCCCCTTGAGATAGAGATTGTACGCCGTGGCGCTTCCCAAAGAGATCCCCAGGCAGACCGGATGCATGAAGCACATTCCGAAGACCAGCACCAGAGCAAAATACAGGAAGTTCACCAGCGGGTGGTAGCTGGAAAAGGTATCTTTATTCTGCAAGGTCGATCCTCTTTTTTCAGGCTAGAGAATGCCATATACGATGTGATCCAAAAACCAGTTGCCTGTGGGTTCCGGTTTCTCCTTTGGTTCCCTACGCTTGGTCAGTTCGTCTTCTGTCATCTTTTCAAGGCCATAAAAGTACCCTCTTTTGATGACGCGCATCTGGTTCCTGATTGCGTTATATCTACCATGATATACATTGCCACTGATCTCATGAGTCAAATACTTAGGCTGTACTCGGTCCACAATGCGGACGCATTCCTCGTCGGTCCAAGGTCGGTGTCGGTCGATTTGCAGGATGTGGGCGTAATTGCGCCCGAACTCATCGTTGTATGGAAGGGGGAAGTCCTCCGGGAGCTTGCCCACGGTCTTACGGCAATAAGCCCCACTCATAGACTGATGAAAGTGCAGACCATAGATGCTTTTTGAGAGTTCCCCGTGTTTTTCAATCATCTCCAGGATGTACTTGATCCCCCCCCACTGGCTGCTGATTTTCCAGTTGGTGTTCATGAGGTGCCCGGTGTCCAGCATGATCCCAACACGTGGATAATTGATATGGGACAGGAGGTATTCGGTTTTCTCCGCGTCGGTGAAGGTAAAACCGGGCCACCATTGGTTTTCAACGAGGAAATCAAAGGTCGGCTCTACGCCGTCCAACAGGAGATTGATAAAATCGATTGCCCCGTCCAACACCTCCTGGTCCGTATGCAGCCAGCGATAGGTATAGCCTTCCTCCAGGGACACGTCGGAGACATGAAACACCATATAGGGTGCTTTCAATCGGATACCTATAGCCAGGTCCTCCCGGAAATGCCGCAGCAGATCCTCCGGCTTCGTCCCGCGGTAGACTTCATTGACTGCCTCCCAGGAACCGAACTTGCGCATGAGCGCCGCTTCATCCTGACGCCAGAAATCCAGCCAGTCCACATAAAAGGTCATATGATACCCTGCCACAAGGGAACTTGGTATATCGTCCGCCAGGTTGTCCGGGTCAGCAATCAATTCCAGACCGTCCAGCCCTAATTCTTTTACGGTTTTGCCTACCGCCTCCCAGCCCCCATAGGGTTGGAGGCTGTAGGTGGACAGCGGGAAATTTGTACTCTGGATCATGGTACTTCTTCTTTCTGTCAATCAGATTCGGTCGTGCCGCCTACGGCGTAGCCGCCGCCCACGTCGTAGCCCAGGTCGCAGGTGTAGCGCCATTCCACCACGTCCCCGTCCTTAAGAGCGTACCGGGAACACCCGTAGTTCGGGTACCAGCCGTTGACACTGTACATCCAGCCGGAGAGATCTCCCACATCGAATTCATAGAGGTTATGGATCCCTTCAATGTAGGCGCTGTTGTAGATCGGTGTATTCTCAAACTCCATGTGGATGCCCCGCTGCTTGCAGGTGCGCTTGAGAACATGAAACACGCTTTCCCCATCGAAGAACGTCACCTCCGTGGGTTCCAGAATCCAGCCGTCCTCCGGCACCAGCTCCCGCTTGTCCTTATCGCACTTGTCCATGTTGTCCAGGATGGTTTTGCAGTCGATAGAAAGGGTGCAATGGTACTCTTTATCCGTAACTTCCGCGTCCTGGGGCTCCACGGGGAGCGGTTTTCCCTCCGGCACCGGATCTGTCAAATACTTATCTCGTTTGGTCTCAGGATCCAGTTCCATGCCCCGGCTCTCGGAGTAAGCAATATCCTCTTGCTTAAAGCCGCCATCCGGGGTTGGTTGTGCGGCGGGGTCATATTTGTCGCCGCAGGCTGAAAACGACACAAGAACAAGCAGCGCAAGAAACGCTGTACATATGATTCTTCGCACGGTTGGTCACCTCAAATCAGATTTGCGAGTGCCAGCATCCGGTACAGCATTTCCGCCACTTCGCCGCGCAGGATCGCTTTGGTGGGCTCCAGCTTCATCACGCTGGTATCCACCACGCCATTGATGCAGCACCAAGCCATAGCCTCCTGCGCCCAGGAAGCGACTGTGCGGTAGTCTGTGTAGTCGCAGAGGGTATCCAGAACGGTATAGCTGTTTACGGTGATATCCAGGCCGCAAAGCTTTGCCGCCCGCGCGGTCATGACAGCGGCCTCCTGCCGGGTGATGGTCCCTTCCGGATTAAACTCCGTATCTGAAATACCGTTCACGATGCCATAGGTATTGGCGGTTCCTACGTAGTCGGCGTACCAGGCTTTGGCTGCCACATCCTTGAATTTGCCGTTTGCCTTGGGTGTCAGGCCCAGGGCCTTCACCACAATGGTGGCATACTGGGCGCGGGTCATAGTGGCGTTGGGGGCGAAGGTTCCGTCCCCCATGCCGTTGATGATCTCCCGCGAAGCCAGGGCTTCGATGGCAGCCTTATTCGGGCTGTCCTTTATATCGGAGAAGGTAATGCCGGGCTTCGTGACCGTTTTGGGCTGAACGTCCTTGTTCTTTCCGTCCAGGCCTGTACCCGGCGCACGCTGCTCCCTGGGAGGCGCTTCGCCGATGGAAATGGCGTCGCCCATACGGTAGAGGGAATTCATGCCTTTCTCATAACGCAAGGCGGCAATGAGTCCGTAAAATGCCTGCTCGGCAGTCATCTGGTTGTCTCCGTCGCTCCCGTCCGCCACATGATTGAAGCCGCCTTCGGCCGTCCGGAAGGTCATGACGTTATCCAGAATGGAAATGCCGTTCTTTACAAATCGGCTGTCCGTCCAGGAGATGCCCAGTTCACAAAGGGCCACCAGCACCTGAACTGCGCTTTCGCAATTCGGTGTGTTGTAGGTGGAGTAGCCGCCCAGGTCGTCCTGCTTTTTGCTCATACAGGTCAGGGCCCGGTCGATGGCCGCCGCGACCGCAGGCTGATCCTTGTACTTTGCCAGCGCCTGGAGCGCCATACCCGTGATATCCGGGTCGGCGGGATCTGCGGAGGTGAAGCGGGCGAGGGTCCAGCCGCCCTCGTCCAGCTCCGCGTCCAGGATGCAGTCTATGTACATCTGCCGCGTGGCCTGGGTCTTGGCATCCGGGTTCTGAGGCATGGGGTAATCTCGGGAATCCAGGGCGATGAGCGCCCAAATGGGTCCGTTGAGGCCCTGCCAGATCGTCCGGTCGTAATCGCCTAGGGGCTTCGTCAGATCGTAGCCCGCCACGTTCCGCGCATCCTTCCCGATGGCGGAGAGCGCGACGATCACGCGGGAATACTCCGTATACTTCTTCGTGTGCAGGACGCCTCCGCATTCGCGCACATAGTCCTCCACATGGGCATAGTACCCATGGTAGTAGCTGTTTGGCACGGAGTATCCGCTTCTGGCCAGGCCCAGCACGGCCCACTCGCCGCCGATGGCGCCCACCTGCGGATCCTCTACCGCCTCCAGCATATATTTGGCTGTATCTGTCACCAGCTTTTCCAGTTCCGTCTTTGTTACGGCCAAAGCCGGGACGGATAGGGTGAAAAGCAGCACGATGGCCAACAAAGAAGTAAGTATTCTGTTTTTCATGCTCTTTCCTTTCCATCATTCCCAACAAAGGATTCACCCTTGCAAGGAAACGGTTCCTCTCTTTCTTCGGAAAGCAGGGGGGGCCTTGCTGTCCTTCTGTCCGATGGCTTCTGCTTTCTCGATCAGACAGGAGGGACAGTTCTTGTGTTTTTCGGACACGAATAACCATCCCTCTGTCCTCGGTTTCCTTACTTTACGATTAGCTTCACCATTCGCTCAATCAAGGCCGCGACATGGGCACGGGTGGCGTCCGCCTTGGGATTCAGATTCCCGGTGTCGTCGCCCTGGAACAGGCCGACTTCCACCGCCCAGGCCATGGCGTCGGAGGCCCAGGCGGAAATCTCGTTCCCGTCACTGAACTTGCTCACATCGCCCCTGGCTTTCACATTCATGCCGAGGTACTGGGCGTAGCGGTAAAGCACCGTGGCAATCTGCTCTCTTGTAATGTTGTCATTGGGGGCAAAGCCATCTCCATTTCCGTTTACAATGCCGTTTTCCGAAGCCCAGGCCACGGCATCGGTGTACCAGGTGTCATTCTTCACATCGCTGAACTTGACGCCCGTGAAGCCCTCCGGCTCATCCTCCAGCCGGAAGAGTACCGTCACCAGCATGGCTCGGGTCATATTGTTCTGCGGGGCGAACTCACCCTCAGCAACACCCTGGAAGAGTTCATGGGAGGATACAAAGTCCACAGCCTCAGCATACCATGCATTCTCTGCCACGTCGTCGAAGTCCTTGCTGTTCGCAACGACCTTCACTGTCGCTCCTGCAGGAATCACCGCATAGGCCGTGCCATCCTCTACCAGGGACTTCTTGATGACCTTCTCGCTGCCGTCATCTTTCACGAATACCAAAACCTGGCTGCCCTCAGTCGCGGGCAGCTCGATCTTCAGCTTGGCATCCATGTTTTCGCCATCAACAGCAAGATCCACCTTTGCAGTTCCGTCCCCGCCGGTTCTGATACTCACGGCCAACTCTCCTTCTCTCTCTGCCAGAGCGGAAAGAGTATCCGTATCCAGAGTCACCGTTCCGTTTTCGGTTTCAATATGCAGCTCCACCTCGGCCATCGCGACGGCCATCACCGCCTCGGCATCAAGGTTAAGCTCCACGCTTATCGCATTCTCGGTGTTATTCACCGTGATCGTGAGAATATCAGCATCGAGGCTTTGCAGAGCTTCGGTGATGGACTCTGAGCTGACCGCAGCCTTAGCGGTGCCTTCAGAAACATCCGGGAACACCGTGATAACGCCCTCCTCCACTACGGATTCGGTGTTCACACTGTTGTCAGATTCACTGAAGGTCAGTCCATTCAGGGCTTCCAGAGCCTCGTTGATGGCATACTGGGATGCCTCTGCATCGGTGAGGATAGCCAAGGCATCGGTATACGCACTTTTTGCCTTGAGGATCGCATTGCTGTACTGATCCCGCAGCTCCGCCACTTTCCAAGTAAGGGCACTCTTGTCTCCCACGTTCACGATGCTCGTTTGTCCCCAGGCGGTGTTGTCCGCGCCCAGGTCGGAGCCATAGCCATAGACCGTGAACTGCCAGCGCATGACTTCTCCGTCCGAGAGCTGCCAGCCCGAAGCGCCCACGCCGGGGAATACCGTCTCATACCTGTCGCTGATGGAGTACATCCAGCCGGAGGTGTTGGTGTAGTCGAATTCGCCCAGGAAATTTCCGCTTCGGTCTTCTTCCAGAATCGCGCCGGCTCTCACATTTTCCAGTATGAAGTCCGGGATCACCACGTTTTCCTGCTCCGGGCAGTAGACCTGGGCCAGATAGAAGCCGCTGGTGACGCTGCCCGTAATGATCCAGGGGTACTTCTCTCGAGGCTCGCTTGTCCCCTTTGAGGAGAGGCCCGGCCCGGTTATGTTGTACTTTTCTGCCATTGTTTCCTCAATGAGCCGCGCAATGACCACGCTGGCCTGCTCATGATTGTTCACCGTCACCAGCGTGGGTTCGATCAGAAAGCCAAGGCCAAGGGTGTTGGCGTCCATAGAGACGGCCACGGTGATGGAATGGGTGCGCGCGGCGGGAACGGCCTGCATGGCCTCCAGAGCCGCATTCAGCGCCGCAGTCACGTTATCTTCGATAAAACCGCTTGTGGATTCCTCGGCATCCAGAATGTCCTCAACGCCCCGATCGTAGGCAGCGACGAGCTGCAACCATTCCTCGCTATCATAATCGCTGCGGGAATACTTGCCGAACTGCTTCTCCAGTGTGGTCAAAGCACGTTCCTTATGGAACAGCAGTTCCTCGCTGTCCTCCGGCTCTGTGTTTCCCGGTTCCGGATCGGCAGACTCCGCCGCCGTTACCGTCACCTTACAGCTCGCGGACAGCTCCCCAACGCTCGCCGTGATTGTTGCTTCGCCCTTCGCAGAAGCCGTCACGACGCCGTCTTCCACCGTCGCCACGTTCTCGTCGGAGCTCGACCATGTCACAGCCACATCCGCCGCAGCCTCCGGCAGCACCGTCGCTGTCAATGTGGCCGTTTCCCCGACCTTCAGAATCAGACTTTCGCGACCCAGCGTGATATCCGTGACCTCCGGTTCGGGATCGGCGGGGGTGGGATCATCCCCGTTTTCGCCTTTGATTTCAATGGTTTTCGTTACATTGACACCATTGACGACCATCTCTCCGTAGATCGTGCCAAGCCACAGATCTTCCAGTCCCAACGCAAAGCTGCCTACTGCTTTTGCTGGAATGGAATATGTCATACGCAAACCGTGAATATGGCGATAGCTTTCCTCGTCCGAGTAGGCGCCTGCGATCATTTGGACACTGCTGTCATACCCTACGGACAGCAAATGATCTTCCGTATCTCCGCTTTCCAGCATGTAGCCGACGCCTTTCACCTCAACGCTCCAGCCCTCCGGTACGAGAACCTTCGTTGCACTGATGGCGTTGATCACAACGGTTTCGGAAAAGTCTATATCGAACACAAGACTTTGCTCTTCATCGGATTTCGAGAGGCTTTCCGGCTGAATGCGGATAACAAGCGACTCATTCAGTTTTCCGCCTGCCCCTTGTTCCGGTTCTGCCGACTCCGCAGCAGTTACCGTCACCGCACAGTTCGCGGACAGTTCCCCGACGCTCGCCGTGATCGTTGCTTCGCCCTCCGCTGCAGCCGTCACGACGCCGTCTTCCACCGTCGCAACGGTCTCGTCGGAGCTCGACCACGTCACGGCCACGTCCGGTGCATTCTCCGGCAGCACCGTCGTTGTCAGCTTGGCTGTTTCCCCGATCTTCAGCGTCACGCTCTCGCGATCCAACGTGATATCCGTGACCTCCGGCTCGGGACCAACAGGGTCAGGATCGCCTGCGTCAGCACCTTTGATTTCAATGGATGCAGTTATATCGACTCCGTTGACCACCATCACGCCGTTGATCGTACCGAGCCACAGATCCTCCAGTCCCAGCGTAAAGCTGCCTGCTTCCCCTGCCGGCACGGAATAGGTCAGACGCAGGCCGTGAATATGGCGATAGCTCTCCTCATCAGAATAGGCGCCTGCGATCATCTGGACTCCGCTGTCATACCCTACGGACAGCAAATGATCTTCCGTATCTCCGCTTTCCAGCGTGTAACCTACGCCTCTAACCGCAACGCTCCAGCCATCCGGTACAAGGACCTGCGCTGCACTGATGGCGTTGATCACTACCGTTTCCGATAAGTCTATGTCGAACACAAGGCTTTGTTCTTCGTCAGACTTTGAGATGGTCTCCGGTTCCAGGTGGATTTCCAGCGACTCATTCAGTTCACCGGTCGTTCCTTCCTCTATTTCTCCCGCAAATGCGCTTGTCATACAGGCCATGCAAAGCACTGCGCATAGAACAAGGGACAGCATGCGCTTCAGCATCATCTTCACCTTCATCAGCTCCTGTTCCTAATCTGAATGGATAAGCGTGTCGTCTATCTGGTTTCTACGGATATCACGCTGCTGTCTGTCACCGGAACAAGAGAGCCGTCCAAATAGAACACTCTCATTTCTTCCGCGGCACGCAGCAGCGCATCCAGCTCCGCCGAAGAAGAAGACTTCCCGAGCGCACATAGACCCACCATTCTCCCGTTTTCGCCATACAGCCCTACGAAGGCTTGCCGAACGGAAGCGTTTTCTTTTCTTACCGGCTCCGTACTCTGTCCGGAAACCATGCGAAACAGCAGGAGTGCGTCCCAGTGATCCACTTCTCCGTCCTCGTTGAGGTCAAGCACGTTCTCCTCCGCATCTGTCGGCAGGCCGGAAACATAGCGGAGCAAAAGGATCGCGTCCCGTTCATCCAGCGCGCCGTCTGAATTCACATCTCCAAGGAGCGTGTCGGAACCGCCGGACTCTGAGATCTCAACAGATACTTTTACATCAATGCCGTCGATCACTGTCACGCCGCTGATTGTGCCGAGGCAAAGCTCCTCCAGCCCCAGAGCAAAACTGCCCGTTTCTCCCGCTGGGACGGAATACGTCAGGCGCAATCCGTGAATATGGCGATAGCTCTCCTCGTCCGTATACGCACCAGCGATCATCCGGATGCCGCTGTCATACCCTACGGACAGCAGATGATCCTCCATATCACCGCTTTCCAGCGTGTAGCCGACACCCCTCACCACAACGCTCCAGCCCTCCGGCACAAGAACCCTTGCTGCGCTGATGGCATTGATTACCACGGTTTTGGAAAACTCGATATCGACCACAACGCTTTGGCTTTCTTCTGACTTATCCAGAGCGCTCGGCTGCACTTCCGCGACGATAGACTCGTTCAGTTCTCCTGGTGTTCCCACCTCAATTTCTTCGGCCAGTGCGCCAACGGAAAAAACAGCACTAAGAATCCCGCACAGCAAAAGGGATGACACAAGCTTCAAAAGTTTTTTTCTCATTCGGAAACCTCCGGTTCAAAAGCCGTTTTGTTCTGCAGATTAGCCGTCCGTGCCTACCAGGGGATCGTCACTGTCCCCTTAAAGGACGCGATCAACATACTCCAGTCGGCTGCGTTGATCGTTCCGTCTCCGGTCACATCACCGATGAGGGTAGTCAGGAGATTACCGGAGGTGGAGTTTGTCTTCTTAAATGCGGAAATGAGCGCACTCCAATCAGAAGCATTGATCGTTCCGTCGTTGCTGACGTCTCCCTTGACCGACAGCAGGATGTCGTCCGAGGCGCTGAACGTGATGTAGTGCTTTTGTCCGCTTGTACGGATCTCGGTTTTACTGAACGTGTCACCGGTGCGTTTTGCGGCGATGCAGGCAGCCCCGTTCGAGCTGCTGATCTCGTATGTACTCCCGGCGGCGTCGTAAGCGTCCGTACTCAATTCTATCGCGGTTTTACCGGTTTTCACGCTGATTACCGCGCTGTTGTCGGGGTTAAGTACAAAGCTCGCACTGTAGCCGGAACCGCCTGTGACCGTGGGGATCGACAAAGGCTCCGAAAAATCACAGACGTCCGTCATGCGGTAAAGGCTGTTTTGACCCCTCAGGAACCGCTGTACGGCCACCAGCGTATAGAGGCCCTGCTCGGCGGACATCTGATTGTCGCCTGTTCCTGCCGCGTCGTGCCGGAAGCTCCCGTTCGTTCCCCGGAAACGGAGCAGGGCATCCAGCAGATTTACCCCATCCTTCATATATTTGTCCTGTCGGTAATCCACACCCAGCTCGCAGAGGGCCACCAAAACCTGATCGATGCTCTCTGAGGTGGTTGAGGCATAAGTGAGCAGATTGCGATTTTTGATCATATCGCTGACGCAATTCAGCCCGCGCTCTATCGCCACAGCCACCTCCGGCTGATCGGCGTATTTGGCGAGCGCCTGCAGCGCCATCCCCGTCATATCCGGATCGGAAATCGTATAGATCGTATTGTCGAGTACCCATCCCCCGTCGCTGAGCTGCACGGAGAGGATCAGGTCAATGTACATCTGTCGCGTCGCCTGCGTTTCGGCAGCGGGGTTTTGAGGCATCGAATAATCGGCGGAATCCAGCGCGATCAGCGCCCAGATCGGACCGTTGTTTCCTTGCCAGATGGTCTTCTCATAATTGCCAAGGGGGGTGGTCAGATCATAGCCGGCCACGCAGCGGGCATCCTTTCCTATCGCGGACAACGCTACGATCACGCGGTCGTATTCCGTATACTTCTTCTTGTCCAGAATGCCGCCGCACTCCTCAACATCCGATTCAACCTTCGCGTAATAATCATCATACCAGCTCTGGGGGACGCTGTATCCCGCCCGTGCCAAGCCGAGCACCGCCCATTCTCCGCCGATGGAAGCCATCTGCGGCTCCGGCACCTGGCTGTATATGTAGGCTGCGCTGCCGCTGACCAATTCGTCAATGCCCGGATCTTCCGTTGCCAAAGCGCCGCTGGACAATCCCAATACGAGGACCAGCGCCAGGACTGTTGATAATACTCGCTTCTTCATAAAACACCTCTCACCTTTCTGTCAGATTATTCCTTGCAGATTTACTGTTTCGGCTTGACCATCATGGTCACCAGGCGCTTGAACATGGTGGCAACTTCGGCGCGGGTGGCAGTATCCCGCGGCGCCAGCTCCGTATCGCTGCGCCCGATGATCAGGCCGGAGCCCACGGCCCAATGCATGGCCTCCTCAGCCCAGGCGGAGACTTCATTTCAGTCTGCATATCCGGCGAAATCCGCCCATGCGGAAACGTCGAAACCGACAGCACCCATATAGCGGAACAGGAATGCGGCCATTTGCTCGCGGGTCACGTCATCCTGCGGCCCGAATGCTTCGCTGCTGTAGCCAAGTGCAACGCCCTTCTCCGCGGCCCAATCCACGGCCTGGTCATACCAACTGTTTCTCTTCAAGTCGATAAATGTCGAGATCATTTCTGCCTGCGGACGATTTTCGAGCCGCCACAGCACAGTGACCATCATGGCGCGCGTCAGGTTTGTCTGCGGGGCAAAGAGATCCTCGCTCACGCCGATGAAAAGCTCATGGCTGGAGACAAAGATCACATAGTCGTTGAACCAATCCGTCTCCTTCACATCCTGAAAGTATTTGGCGTTGTTAATGATACGTATCCTTGCCGAACCAGGCAGCAGAGCATATGCGGTGTGGTCCTCCACCAAGGATTTTCTCACCAGGTCGATGATATTGCCGTTTTCGTCCAGCACAGCCACCACCTGGCCATCTTGAACATTGGGAATCATCACACGCACACCTTTGGAAACTCCCTGCAAGGTGTTCCCTTCTTCATCCAGAACGGTGATTTCGATACTCCCGTCTGACAGATAGTTTCCTCTGGTACTTCCACGAAATCCGGAACCAAGCGGCGTCACAACGATCCCGGAATCGGCATTCTCGCTTTCTCCCGTCTGGCTGCCGCCACCTTCACCGCTGCCGCTTTTCACGGTTACCTTGTCACCTACGGTTTCCGCAGGCACAGCGTCTCCCGTGCGAAAACCCTCGTAATCGCCCACGGTGATCGAAGCGATGGAGAATGTGCCCGTACCTGCCGACTTTGCTGCGAATACAGCCGTGGCAACCTCCGCCCCGTCCACAAGCGCGGCATCAGAGAGCAGGTACAATTCGATCTCCGCTGTCTTCGGATCGTCCGCCGCGGCTGCGCCGGAGATGCTTTTCAGCTCGAACAGGGCGCTGTCGTAGCGGAACGTGCCCTGCAGCCCGTTGAACGCGTCTCCCATGACGGTGATCCGGATCGTGACGCTGTCCCCTGCGGAAACCGTGGCAGTTCCCTCCGTCCCATCAGAGACCGTCACCGTGTAATTGCTGACAGCGGCGGCTGCGGGAAGTACTGCGCATCCCATAAGCAGGATAACGGCCAACAGCAAGGTAAGCGCTCTGCCTGGTGCTTTTTTCATCTTGTTCTTCCTGTCCTGCGTCGGGTCAGCGGAAAGTACGGCAATAGCGCATCAGCAGCGTTGCGACCTCCGCCCGCGTTGCGCTGCTTCCGGGGGCCAGGCTCGTTTCCGTGCGTCCGTTGATGAGCCCCACGGCCACCGCCCACTCCATAGCCTCCTGCGCCCAGGAGGAGACGGAGGGAGCATCCTCAAAGGCGGAAAGACCGGTCCGCCGGGAAACGTCCACGCCGTTATATTTACTGTATCTCTGCAGGATCGTCGCGATCTGCTCGCGGGTCATGTCATCCTTCGGACCGAAGCGCCCGTCGCCATATCCCAGCACGATCCCGTTCTCATTGGCCCAGACCACCGCGTCGGTGTACCACTGTCCGGGCTCTACATCCGAAAAGACATTTGCTCCGGTCGCAGCCGGGCTGCCCTGCATACGGTACAGCACCGTGACCACCATGGCCCGGCTCATGGTGGTACCGGGCTCGAAGCGGTTGTCTCCCATGCCGTTCATGAGGCCGTGAAGCCAGACGTAATCCACCGCCTCGTGATACCATGCGCTCTTGCTGACGTCCTCGAAGGGATGGCAGGGGCCGTTTGCCGTTACCTGTGCGTCCGACGCATCCCGGAGCGTCACCCGCAGGTTATCTCCGTCGTAGGCCTTGGCGTATTCCGGGTCGCAGCGCACCCAGCCGCTCCCCTCCGTGCCGATCACCCGCAGCCGGAAGGAGCAGAAATCCTCCTGTTCCCGGAAGCTGCCGCCGGCGGGGCTTAAATAGCTGGCCTTGATGATGTGCGTCCCGTCCGTGCGGGTCTGAAACAGGGCATTCCCCGATTTCAGCGCCTCTGCGGAGCCCGGCACATACTCGAAAAAGCTTTCGTCGTATACGATCTCATTCTGAAGGATCCGCAGGGCATAATCGTCGCTGATCCCGTCGCTGCGCCGGATAGAGAAGGTGACGGTCACAATCTCTCCGGGCTTTGCCTCCGCCGAGGACGCTCCTTCGAGCCTCAGCGTGTATTCCAGTGTCAGCGGGCTTGCTTCTTCCGATGCGTATGCCGGGGGAACCGTGAAGGCGGCGGCAAGGCAGACGCACAGAAGCAGTATCATGCATTTTTTCATGGAAACTCCTCCCTGGTTTGCTGTTACGGTCTATGACTGACCCCAATTGACTTGGGGGCACTCATAGGCCGCAGCCCGCCCCCCGAAAAAGGGGGCGGGCACGGTTTTAGTTTTCTCTTCGCAGCTTAGTTTTCACTCAGCTGTAGTTGTCCATGATGGCGCTGACGTCCGAGGCGTCCGCGGTCTTGTCGCCGTTCACGTCGGCCCGCAGGTACATGGCCACGTTGTCCGCCAGGGTGTACGCCTTGTTGTAGCAGCCGAAGGCGGCGCCCGCATCGTTGAAGTCCACCTTGCCGGTGCCGTTCACGTCATAGCCGGAGGCGATCACGGGAGCAGCGGTGTCGGAAGCGGCGACCTTGGCGGCGGCGGTATCCTCATCCAGACCGCTCGTGCTGTCCAGGTAGGCAAAGACGTTATCGCCGTAGGCGGCGACCTTGAACATGGCCTGGCCGTCATAGGTATAGCCCGCGGCGTCGCCGGTCACCAGGACCAGGTTTATGCCGGAGATGTAATCTGTTTCGCCCAGTGCAACGGTGAATTCGGGGGCGGGAGGAGCGGCCTTGACCGTCACTCTGTCGCTCACCGCCGCGGCGTCCACGGCGTCATGGCTCTGGAAATCCTCGTAGTCGCCCACCGTGCCGGAGAATTCAAAGTCGCCGGTCCCGGCTGCCTTGGCCGTGAAGGTCAGGGTCGCCACCGTCGTGCTGTCAGCATAGGCGGTGTTGCTGAGCGTGTAGAGCTCGATGGCATCCGTGGCGGCGTCGTCGGCAGCTGCGCTGCCGGTAACCTCCGTCAGCTCAAACAGGGTCTTGTCATAGGTCACCGTACCCTCAAAGCCGTTGAAGGCGCCGCCGGAGACGGTGACGGTCATGGTGACGGTCGCGCCGATCGCGACTTCCGCAGGGTCTGTCGTGCTGCCGTCCGAAACGGTAACGGTGTAGCCCTCGGCTGGGGTGGGGGCGGCGATGGTCACGGACTTGGTGGCGTTCACGCCGTTGATCACGCTGACGCCGGAGGTGTTGCCCACCGTCAGTTCCTCGCAGCCGAGGGTAAAGCTGCCCTGGGCATTGGCGGGAGCGGTATAGGTCAGGCGCAGGCCGTGGATATGGCGGTAATCCTCGTCGCTGGACCAGCCGCCCGCGATCTTCTTCAGGCCGGAATCATAGCCAACGCCGACAGCCCCGTCGGTGCCGGACTCACCGGCATAGCCCAGGCCCTGTACGGTCACGCTCCAGCCGTCGGGAACACAGACGTTCTCGGCGCTGATGGCGTTGACGTCAATGGTTTCCGTGAAGTCCACGGTGACCGTAATGGTCTGGGAAGCGCTGGAAGCGGTGGGCGCGGCGGGATCGGCGGAAACGGCGACTTTGTCGTTGAGCTCGCCTGCGGTCGGCTGCCCGCTAGACGCATACACAAACTTGACTGCGAAGGAAGTCGAAATAGTGTCGTCAAAGAATACGGCGACTTCATTCGTACCGTCATTATTTACGTCCAAAGAGACCTGCTGTGATACGTCCATAAAAGCTCTGTTCCATCCACCGTCGAGTTTTGTCCCTGCTTCACTGTAATACTCGATATTGAAGCCATCGTAATCCCAGAAATCATTTCCCATTGTCAGGGTCACGGTTGTTGTTTCCGATGGCACTGTCACCGTATACAGGTTGCTTGTACGATTCTGCCACGTGAAACCATTCACGGTTACTTCAATGTCCGTCAGTGGCGTATTATCCGGCAGCGTTATGCTTGCAAACGGATAGTCGGCCGCGAAAACACTAAACGGGAGCAGCATCGTCAGGCTGAAGATGATTGCCAGAATCATGCTGAGCTTTTTCATTTTCATTCTCCTTCAATAGTTCATAGTTCATTCCATTTTAAGAGGACAATCGTGATCTCACCATGTCCTATGCGGTTCCATCGTGGGCAGCCGTGCAAGTGGCCTCGGTATAAGTCGTCTCATTATTACCCCCTGTCGTTCGTCAAAAACCCCTATAGAAGCGGGTGATACCTGCCGTTACCAGGACAAAGGCGTGATGCCCTTGAAGGCTGATATCATGGCGCTCCAGTCTCCCGCGTTAATAGAGCCGTTGCCGTTCACGTCGTAGAGCAGAGGAGCCCATGCGGGAAGACCGGCGAAGCTGCCGCTCTTGAACCGAGCAATGATCGCACTCCAGTCGGCGGCGTTGAGCTGCCCGTCGCCGGTGGCGTCACCCTTCACGGCCACAACGATCTCCTCATCTGCGGCCAGGGTCACGGTATGGACGCCCTCCGCCGTCGCAGCGACGCGGCCTTCATAACTGCCGTCGGCCTTCTTTACCAGGATCACGCAGGGAACGTCTCCGGTGCTGGTCACGGTGAAGGTATTGCTTCCATCCGTGTAGGCGGCGGTGCCGGAGAGGGTGATCCGGGTGGAATCGACCTGCTGGCTGTTTGACGTCTTTTTGGTCTGCACGGCGAGGGTGACGATATTGCCCGGGCCTACGGCGGCAGTCACGTCGGCAGAGCCGTTTGAGGTGACGTTCATGATCTTGCCTCCCACGGCAACGCTGCCGCCGTTTGCATTGCTTGCGGCGGTCACCGTATCAACTCCATCAATGGCGTTCAGGGCCGCCAGCGCGGAGTTAACTGCTTCTTGGGAGGCTTCGATCGTCTTCAACACCGTCATGGCGTTGGTGTAGGCTTCGCCATAGGCAGACCTTGTGCCGGCCCGATTGATCTCCGCCACCTTCCAGATCAGGGCGTCCTTATCCGCAACCTGCGTACTCTCTGTTGCGCCCCACTCGGAATTATCCGCCCCGATATCGCAGCCGAGACCGATGCAGGAATACTGCCAGCGCATGACTTCTCCGTCCACCAGGGTCCAGCCGGAGGCGCCAACACCGGGGAACTCTCCGTTGACGCAGTACATCCACCCGGACCATCGTCCCCCGTCCAGTTCGGAAAGAAAGTCCTCATAGCTCTGATCAAAATCCTCCTTGTTGGCGTTCTTGCCGTCAGTGCCGGAGGTCGCCGGGACATACGTGGGATCATAAATGCCGGCGAGATAAAAGCTGTTGGAAACGGTTCCCGTGATGCGATAGGGCGTGCCGTCATAGGTGCCCGCGTACTTTTGCTTCAGCAGATCGGTGACCACAACGGAGGCC
>JAEEGK010016411.1_pt1 | contig 16287 bp, 11 predicted proteins | sample 8958771 | NCBI WGS metagenome assembly JAEEGK01 (sample SAMN16246547, study PRJNA631951) | gut metagenome | biome: gut microbiome; feature: rumen; material: SC-attached | host: Bos | place: Iran: Karaj | collected 2018-10
GTTTTAAGGAATGTCTCAATCCTGTCAAGTCCCTTCTTGATCGTCTCAAGAGATGTTGCGTAAGAGAGACGTATATGTGTCGGGAATCCGAAATCACTGCAGGGGATGACTGCGACATCATATTCATTAAGAAGAATGTCAGCGAGTCCGAAAACATCCTTAACTGCCGTTCCCTTGTGGGACATACCGAATGTTTCGCTCACGTCCACAAACGCATAGAAAGCACCTGTGGGCTTTATCATCGAAACATGAGGCATCGCGTCGATCCTTTCGAAGGTGTAGACGCTTCTCTTCTTGAACTCCTCTTTCATGGCTGCGACTGTATCCTGAGGTCCTCTAAGAGCCTCTACGGCAGCTTTCTGAGCGATCGAGTTGGGGTTGCTGGTCTGGTGTGACTGGATGCTTCCCATCGCCTTTGCTATCTCTTTCGAAGAACCGGTGTAACCGATCCTCCAACCGGTCATCGAGTAGCTCTTGGCCATACCGCTGACGGTGATCGTCCTCTTATATATCTCATCGGAAAGAGATGCGATGCTCACGAACTCCTCGTCTGTGTAGACAAGGTTCTCATACATCTCATCCGCGATGCAGTAGATGTCTTTCTTGATGACCACATCGGCAAGAGCCTGAAGCTCTTCTCTCGAGTAAAGCATACCGGTGGGGTTATTGGGTGTGTTGAGTACAAATGCCTTTGTACGGGGAGTGATGGCAGCCTCAAGCTCAGCGGCGCTGATCTTGTAGCCGTTTTCCTTGCGGCACTGTACATAGACGGGAGTTCCGCCCACGAGCTTGATCATCTCGGGATACGAAAGCCAGTAAGGCGAAGGGATGATCACCTCTTCCCCGGGATCCACGATCGCAGAGAAAACGTTGGTGAGCGAGTGCTTTCCACCGTTGCTGATAACGATCTGCGAAGGCTCGTAATCTATCTTGTTGAACTTCTTGAATTTCTCGCAGATTGCCTCCTTGAGTTCAACGATTCCCGAAGCTGCAGTGTACTTTGTAAAACCGTCATTGATCGCCTTAACCGCGGCGTCGCAGATGTTCTTCGGAGTGGGGAAATCAGGCTCTCCCGCACCGAAGCTGACAACGTCTCTTCCGGCTGCCCTAAGCTGTTTTGCCTTGTCGCTGATGGCAAGTGTTGACGAAGGTTTTACCCCTGCTGCTCTTTTTGACAATTCAAGTGACATTTGTGATACACCCTTTCCTCACCCCTGTGCAGGGATGTTAATAACTAATATTTATGCATATAAGCGCTTATGTGCGCTCTTGTGCTACCGGCCCCAGAGGTGTTCTTAAGAATCGGTACCCTGTCAGATACTCTGTCTCCCTCAAGTCGGCATAGTTCAACATATTTTACTGTATATGCTCAAATATTACAACATTAAATTTTATTTGAAATAAATTTGCGGATGAATTTTTATTCATAGATGCCCTGTGTGTTTTCCCCGGGCTTTCCCGATCATGAAACGGTTCCTTACATTAGCGGTTCATTACACGGATTATTTCCGAATACAAAATATCTCCGCACATGAAATTTCCCCGTACAAATTTCGTACGGGGAAAGCTTTTTTCATTTTGCGTAATCGGTTACTCTTGATTCCCTGATGACGTTGACCTTTATCTGTCCGGGGTATTCAAGCTCCGCTTCGATCTTCTTGGAGATGTCACGTGCAAGTAATACCATGTTGTCATCGTTGATCTGTTCGGGAACGACCATAACTCTTACTTCTCTTCCGGCCTGGATGGCGAAAGATTTCTCGACTCCCTTGAAGCTTCCGGAAATATCCTCGAGCTGCTTGAGCCTTGTTGTGTAGGTCTCAAGGGTCTCTTTTCTCGCTCCCGGTCTTGCGGCCGAGATAGCGTCTGCTGCCTGAACTATGCATGCGATAAGCGACTGGAATTCAACATCACCGTGATGTGCCTCAACGGCATTGATAACGATAGCTGATTCCTTATACTTCCGGCAAAGGTCGACACCGATCTGGACATGGGTTCCTTCCATCTCCTGATCGATCGACTTACCGATATCATGCAAGAGTCCGGCACGCTTCGCAAGTCTCACGTCAAGGCCGAGCTCTCCTGCGAGCTGTCCCGCAAGAAGTGCAACCTCAACAGAATGCTTGAGTGCGTTTTGACCATAGCTGGTACGGAATTTCATCTTACCAAGAAGCTTGATAAGCTCGGGATGAATGTTGTGAACACCTGCTTCGAGAGCAGCGTTCTCTCCGGCTTCCTTAATGGACTGTTCAACTTCTTTTCTGGCTTTTTCAACCATCTCTTCGATCCTTGTGGGGTGTATGCGCCCGTCCACAATAAGCTTCTCGAGAGCGATCCTTGCGATCTCTCTTCTGATGGGATCAAAACCTGAAATAACAACAGCCTCAGGTGTATCATCGATGATAAGATCGATGCCCGTGAGTGTTTCAAGGGTACGGATGTTGCGGCCTTCACGACCGATAATGCGTCCCTTCATCTCATCGCTTGGTAACTGTACAACCGAGATGGTAGCTTCTGCGACATGATCCGCAGCAGTCTTCTGAATTGCGTTGATGACTAATTCCTTAGCCTTCTTGTCTGCTTCGTCCTTTGCTTTCTGCTCAAGATCCTTGATAAGGACAGCGGTTTCATGCTGTACTTCATCCTCGACTGTCTTGATAAGATATTCCTTGGCTTGTTCGGAGGTCATTGACGAGATCTTCTCTAATTCCTGAATCTGTCTGTCACGAGCTTCTTCCTGTTCACTCATAACACGTTCGAGTTCCAGTTCTTTAGCGGCGATCTTCGCTTCTTTCTTTTCTACGGCTTCGAGCTTGCGATCAAGGTTTTCTTCCTTCTTTAACACGCGCTGTTCGTAATGCTGAACCTCAGCGTTGCGTTGTCTGATCTCTCTGTCGAGTTCTTTCTTAGCGCGGATAGATTCTTCCTTGACTTCGACCAAAGCCTCGCGTTTTTTGGCTTCGCCGGCCTTAGTGGCTTCGTCGATGATCTCCTTGGCTCTGCTCTGCGCAGTTCCGATCGTTGCTTCGTCCTCTTTATTCTTACGGGCGATAACAACCTTTGAGGCGATCAGCCATGCTGCCACTGCTCCAACGATGAGACCGCAAACGCCGCAAATAGCGTAAATCAAGAACAAGTCCCTCCTGGAAAATATTTTGTTGTCATTATAGTGGTATCACCACTACAACATTTTTATTCTATATTTAATTTTTGGGGGTGTCAAGATAAATTAGGATTTTTATTGATAAATGAAAAAGCTCTCCGATAAACATCGGAGAGCTCCGGTAGTGACGAATAGGGGAATCGAACCCCTGTTTCCGCCGTGAGAGGGCGGCGTCTTAGCCTCTTGACCAATTCGCCATCTCGCTGTGCTTTCGCGTCAGCAAGTAGTATACTATCACACCATAAACAGGATTGCAAGACTTTTTTTCAAAATCATACTCCGAGATCAAACATATCCGAAAATGAAATCTGATCCGTATCGGGAAGCTCATCGAGGAGCCCCAGTCCACTCATGAGCTGCACGATCGTGTCGCTCACTTTGCAGCTTCTCTTAAAGTCATCCTTCGAAAGGAACTTTTTCTTCGATGCGGTGTCTTCGATCATCTCGGCAGCTTTTTCACCGAGTCCCTGAAGAGTTACGAGCGAAGGCATGAGTGCCCCGTCGACTATGGTGAAGTGGCGGGCTTTTGCCTTGTAAATGTCTATGGGCACGAACTTAAAGCCTCTCGCATAAAACTCAAGCACGAGATGCATATCGTCAAGCTCCTTGTCATCCCTGGCGGTTCTGTTCACCTTCGGAACACTCTTGTTGAGAGCCAGCCTTCTCTGAAGTTCTTCCCTTCCGAGAGCCATCTTCTCATAATCAAAGCCCGTGGCCCTGATACTGAAGAATGCAGCGTAATAAGCAAGAGGATGATAAACCTTAAAATGCGCTATTCTGAACGCCATGACCATATATGCGCATGCATGCGCCTTCGGGAACATGTACTTTATCTTCTTGCACGAATCGATGTACCATTGAGGAACATCGTTATCGATCATCGCCTGCTCCATCTCGGGCTGAAGTCCCTTGCCCTTACGAACTGACTCCATCGTTTTGAAGGCCAGACCCGGTTCAAGCCCCTTTGAGATAAGGTAGATCATGATATCGTCACGGGTACAGATCGCAGTCTCGATGGTACAGTCTCCGTTCTTAATGTAATCACTCGCGTTGTTCGTCCAAACATCGGTACCGTGTGAAAGGCCTGAGATCTTAACCATGTCGGAGAAGGTCTTCGGCTTCGCCTCCTTAAGCATCTGCATAACGAAGTTTGTTCCGAGCTCGGGGAGTCCCAGGCATCCGAGATCTATCCCGTCTATATCCTTGGGGTCCGCGCCGATGGCTTCGGTTGACGCAAAGAGCGAAAGCACCTTGGGGTCGTCCATGGGTATCGTTTTTACATCGATCCCCGTGAGGTCCTCAAGCATCCTGACCATGGTCGGATCATCGTGTCCGAGAATATCAAGCTTCAAAAGGTTATGGTCGATCGAATGGTATTCGAAATGTGTCGTGATTATCGGGCTCGTAAGGTCATTTGCCGGATGCTGCAGCGGCGTGAACGAGAAGATGTTCTCACCGTGAGGAAGCACGACGATACCTCCGGGGTGCTGTCCCGAGGTACGTCTGACGCCCACACAGCCCTCGGCTATCCTCTCCTTCTCGACGCTCCTGAGCTGTATGCCGCGCTCTTCGTAGTACTTCGATACGATACCGAACGCCGTTTTTTCGGCAAGTGTACCTATGGTCCCGGCACGGAATGTCTGTCCCTGACCGAAGATAACCTCGGTATAGTCGTGTGCCTTACTCTGGTACTCTCCCGAGAAGTTAAGATCGATATCGGGCTCCTTGTCACCGTAGAACCCGAGGAACGTCTCGAACGGGATGTTCTGTCCGTCTTTTACGAGTTTTCTGCCGCAGACCGGGCAGTCCTTGTCGGGAAGGTCGAATCCGGACTTGTTCGAATACTCCTTGCACACATCCGAATCAAACTCGCTGTAGTGGCAGTCCGGGCAATAATAATGCGGAGGAAGCGGGTTGATCTCCGAGATTCCGGCCATCGTCGCAACGAACGACGATCCGACCGAACCACGCGATCCTACGAGGTAGCCGTCCTCGTTGGACTTCCACACGAGCTTCTGAGCGATGATGTACATCACGGCGAAGCCGTTCTTTATGATCGAATCGAGCTCGTGCTCAAGTCGTGACGAAACGGCCTCAGGGAGCACATCTCCGTACATCGAATGTGCTTTATTCTCACAGATCTCACGAAGCGTCTTGTCCGAATCCTCGATGACGGGAGGACACTTATCGGGACGCACGGGCTCGATCTTTTCTATCGAATCGAAAATCTGATTAGGGTACTCGACAACCACCTCATATGCACGCTTTTCACCCAGATATGCGCACTCGCTGAGCATCTCATCCGTGGTGTGCAGGAAAAGAGGCGCCTGGTTGTCCGCATCCTTAAATCCCTTGGAGGTCATAAGGATCCTGCGGTAAACCTCGTCTTCGGGATCAAGGAAGTGCACGTCACACGTTGCAACGCAGGGCTTATTGTCCCTGATCGCAAGGTCAGAGATCTTCATGTTGACCCTCTTGAGGTCATCGAACGAGTTGACATCGGGGAAACGAGCGTCATTTATCATATAGGCGTTATTGCCCACCTGCTGGATCTCGTAGTAGTCGTAGAACGAAGCGATCCTGTCCACTTCCTCCTGCGGCTTGTTATGAACGATCGCGCGGAAGAGTTCTCCCGCTTCGCAGGCCGATCCGACGATTATCCCCTCCCTGTTCTCTCTCAAAAGGCTCTTCGGGATCCTGGGATACCTTCCGAAGTACTTGAGATGAGCATACGAAACAAGCTTGTAGAGGTTGACACGGCCCGTATCGTTCTTGCATAAGAGGATTATATGATGTGAGGGCATATGACGGATGTCCTCTTCGCTGTAGGTTCCGTCCTCGCCGCGAGTGAACGTTCTGCCTTTTTCATCGGTAACGCTGTCCACTTCGTCGTCGACGATATAGCCCTCGCAGCCGTAGACTATCTTGAAGTTCTTGGCCGCCTCCTGGAGCTCCTCGGGGATCTTCTTTTTGTCGTGGAGAGCGTGGAACGCTACAGGGAATGCCTGAACAACACCGTGATCGGTAAGCGCGATACCGCGGTGCCCCCACTCGAGAGCGCGCCTGATAAGCACATCGGGCGGGATCACACCGTCCATGTCGCTCATCTGGGTATGTGCGTGAAGCTCGACACGCTTCACTTCCGCATCATCGCGGCGCTTCTTTCTGAAATCCTTAATGGACCTGATGCCCTGAACCGACTGGACAGTGACCTCCTTGTCGTAAGAATCGTAGTCGACGATACCTTTGAGCATGATGAACTTGCCCTTCTTGAGCTTTGAAAGAACGGCGTCCTTGTCTTCGGGCGTGAGGAAGATCTTGCCCCTTATCGAATCTGTAAAGTCGGTGATCGCAAAATTCACAAGGATCTTGCCGGTCCTCGTTTCGCGGTCCTCGCAGGCCCTTACCATACCGCGCACCACGACCTGACCGACCGCCTCCGCAAGCTCCGAAAGTTTGATGGGTTCACCTTCAAAGTTCCTGCCGTAGAAGATGTCGGGATCCGGAGGAAGTGAGTTCGCATTCTTCCATTTGGAATTTGCGCCTTTACGCTTATAGTCCTTCGAGTCGGACTTTCCGGTCTTCTTTTCGGGCTCTTTGGCCTTTTTATCTTCCTCTGCGTTCTTTTCTACGGGAGCAGGGCCGGAAGTAGCCTCTCCCTGAGGGTTTGCGTCTGTCTTGGCCTCGGCAGCCATGGCGAAGATCTCGGAAGTACCGGCAGTCGACGCAGCCGGGGCACTGTCCATATCGTCGTCGGGTAAGAGGTCGTCGAACCAGTCGTCGACTGCGGGCGAAACAAGGCCTTCGTTCTCTGCCTTGTTTGCTCCCATGGGTTCTTCTTTTCTGATCACGCGGACAGTTTCGTCTCGACGCGACTTATCTCTCGAAACAGCCTCGTGGTACTTAAAATCGACTTTTACATCTATCCCGAAGTGGTCTTTCCAGTGGTCTATTATCATGCCTGCAAGAATGCTCTGCTTCTCGCGTGCTATGTAGTTTTCTTCTATATCGAGTGTGATCACGCAGTCCTGCGCACTGACCTGCGCATTTCTGTATATGGTGGCAAGCAGGGCGCTCTCCACAGCGATCTCCTCCGCCATATAAAGCCTGTACTTCTCCCACATTGCCTTAAAGTCCGTGTGATCTTCAAAATCGAACTTGACCTTGAGACTGACAAGCCTGCCGGCCTTTGAGAATACGGAATCAAAAAGCGCCTTCTCCATGGAAGCGATCTGCAGACCGGTGATGTACTTGTCGCTGACGGCATGCACAACAACCTCATCAGCATCCGGAAGCGCCGTAACGGAGCTCACCGTTGCCTTGGAAAAGACGTTTCTTAATTCTTTATCAGTCTCCAGTGTAGGAAATGCATCAAAGAACAGCATAGGAATCAAGCTCCTTCTTTAACTCACTGAGGATCATGTCTTCCGGCACTTTTTTTATGATCTCGCCGTGTCTGAAGATCAGTCCCTCTCCTCTGCCGCCGGCAACCCCAAGATCCGCTTCTTTCGCTTCTCCGGGACCGTTAACGGCACATCCCATAACAGCAACCTTAATATCGAGATCGTAGCCCTCGCAGAGCTTTTCAACCTGCGTAGCCAGACCGACCAGATCGATCCTCGTCCGTCCGCATGTGGGGCAGGCAACGACATCTATCCCGCCCTTCCTGAGTCCGAGTGTTTTGAGGATCCTCTTAGCAGTCACAACCTCAAGTACGGGGTCAGCGGTAAGGCTGACTCTGACGGTATCTCCGATACCGCGTCCGAGGATCATCCCGATCCCGACAGCCGACTTGATGATACCGCATGTCGGTGTTCCGGTCTCGGTGATCCCGACATGAATGGGATGATCGGTTGCTTCCCTTAAAAGCTCATGCGCCTCTACCGACATCATGGTATCGGAGGATTTTATGCTTATGACGATATTACCGAAGTCGAGATCCTCCAGGATTCTGACGTTCCTTAAGGCGCTTTCCGCAAGGCCGCGGGCGGTGACACCGCCGTATTTTGCAACTATCTCTTTCTCGAGAGAACCGCTGTTGACGCCCACTCTGATAGGGAGTCCCCTTCGCGAAGCTTCCTTTACGACAGCTCTGACGTTGTCGATCGAGCCGATATTTCCGGGGTTGATCCTGATCTTGTCGGCCCCGTGCTCCATGGCCATGATCGCAAGTCTGTAGTCAAAATGAATGTCCGCAACAAGAGGGATGTTTATCCCCTCTTTGATCCTGTCTATCGCTTTTGCGGCCGCCTCATCGGGCACCGCGCATCTGATGATATCGCATCCCGCTTTTTCAAGCTCTTTGATCTGAGCGATCGTAGCGGCTGCGTCATCTGTCCGTGTATTGGTCATGGACTGGATAGCCACAGGGTTGTTCGCCCCGATAGCAACACTTCCTATCCTGACTTCGTGTGTCTTCATCCTGTCCATTTTTGAATCCTCATGTAAAAAGTCTAACGATATCCTTAAAGAAGATCAGCACCGTAAGTGCCAGCAGCAGTATCACGCCCACAAGATGAACGATACCTTCCTTTTCGGGCGGGATGGGCTTGCGTCTCACCAGCTCGATCAGTGCAAAAAGGATCCTGCCTCCGTCGAGCGCGGGGATCGGAAGAAGGTTCATGACTCCGAGGTTCGCACTCAGCACGATGATCCAGTTGATAAGGTTCATGATCACGATGAACGCGCCCTGGTCTTCAGTTGCTTCGATCGTATTGTCAAGCTCCTCCACGATCCTGACGGGACCGCCCACATCATCCGAGGAAAGCTTGCCCGTGAAGAGCATTACAAGACTCTTTACGGTTCCGACGATGTTATAACGAAGCTCGTAGTACGAATATTTTATAACGGCGAGTCCGCCGATCTCCGATCTGTAATTACTGTTGAACGAGAGTCCCGCGTCGTAGTCTTCGATCACCTTGGGGGTAACGAAGTAGTCATGTACGGTGCCGTTTCTCTCGATTGAAACACACACAACATCCCCCGTAAAAGGATGAAGCCCGATATAACTGTTAAGATCGTTGCCTGACTTGATCTCTGTGCCGTCCATACCGACGATCACATCGCCCTGTCTGACACCCGCCTCATAAAGCGCACCGTCGCTGCCGATCGCTTCGACGACTGCCTTGTTGTCATCAAGCATGTATGAGAAACCTAGCCTGTAAAGCCTGTTGTATGAAGGAGTGACGGTCGTGCTGTACTCCTCGCCGTCTCTTTCGTAAGTGATCTCGATAGGGCTGCCGTCGATCGGATCGTAGCGGAGCTCTACCGCCAGCTCTCTTCCGAGATGAACCGACATGTCGTTGTAGCCCGTGATGACATCACCCGGGCGAAGTCCTGCTTCGTAGGCGGGACCGTTCTCGCTCACTCTGGTGACAACGGGAGAATCGTAACCCACAAATCCGATCACGATCAGGCTCACAAGAAACGCCAGGATAAAGTTGAATATCGGTCCTGCCGCATATATGCAGAGCTTTATGAGCGGCTTCTTGCTGTTTATGGTCCTTTCGGGATCAACATCCGGATCCTCGGGAGATGCCATCTGACATGCTCCGCCGAAGGGCAGAAGTCTGATCGAAAACAGGGTCTCTCCCTTTTTGAAGCTGCACAGCTTGGGTCCGAAGCCCACGTAGAACTGGGGTACGGCCACGTTGTACATCTTGCACATAAGGAAGTGACCGAATTCATGAAAGATGATTATCAATCCGAGAAGAAATATCCCGAAGATTATACTGACAACTGTACTCATTAAATACCGTGTGTACGTATCCGATTGGATTTAGCAATGCTCGCAAAGCTACGGACACGCCTGATGCTTATATAGAACCGACGAGCTTTTGTGCAAGCTCGAAAGTACTTGCCTTAAGTTCAAATATTCTCGCAAGAGAAGGCTCCCTTTCGGCAGGGATCTCTCTCATGCACTTTTCTATTATATCATATATTCCGAGGAAGCCGATCTTTCCTTCAAGAAATGCTGCTACGGCGATCTCGTTGGCAGCGTTGAATACCGTGCACATGCCGCTTCCGCCCTTTGCGGCTTCCATTCCGAGAGGAAGTCCCTTAAGAACGTTCATGTCAGGAGCTTCAAGTCTGATCGAGCCGAGCTTGGCGAGGCTCATGCGATGTTCAAGCGGAGTCTCAAGCCTGTTCGGATAATAAAGAGCATGCTGGATCGGAACCCTCATGTCGGGAGGCGCAAGCTGGGCCATGATCGAACCGTCGATAAATTCAACGGCCGAATGTATGATGCTGTCGGGCTGGATTACAACCTCGATGTCATCAACAGCAACATCAAAGAGCCAGCGTGCTTCCATCACTTCAAGTGCTTTGTTTACCATTGTAGCGGAATCGATGGTGATTTTTTTGCCCATCGCCCAATTGGGATGGCAAAGAGCATCGGCCGCAGTGACGGATTTAAGCTCATCATAGGTCTTGGTACGGAAAGGTCCGCCCGAAGCGGTGAGAAGGATCTTCGCAACCTCCTCTTTCTTACCGCACTCGAGACACTGCCAGATTGCCGAATGCTCACTGTCAATGGGACGGATAAAGTGCGACTCGTTCCATTTGTGAGTTGTGATCAGGTGACCGGCGCAGACCATGGTCTCCTTGTTTGCGAGTGCGATGTCACAGCCCGTGTCCATAGCCGCAAGAGTCGGCTCGATACCGATCATTCCGACAATGGCGGTAACAACGAGTGATCCGGGTCCGCCGCAAACGGCAGCCTCACAGAGTCCTTCCATCCCGGTGACTATCCTGACCGGCACGTCACGAAGGCGCTCCTTAAGATCCTTAGCCGCGCTCTCTGTGTACATACAGCATATATCGGGCTTAAATTTCCTGACCTGCTCTTCCATGAGAGCAACACTGCCGTATGCCGCAAGAGCCTTGACTCTGAAGCCTCCGCGTTTTTCGATTATCTCAAGGGTCTGTGTTCCGATCGAACCGGTCGACCCCAAAACAATAATATCCTTCATAAAAATCCTTATCCGATAAACTTAAGCAGGAAATAGATGATGGGAGCCACAAAGATGACGCTGTCAAACCTGTCGAGGATCCCGCCGTGACCGGGTATGAGCGAACCGTAATCCTTGATGTCCTTATTGCGCTTGATGGCCGAAGCCGCCATATCGCCGATCATCGATACCACGGAAGCCACCGCACTCACGATAGTAAAGAGGAGCACAGGGTTATCGTAAACCTTCGAAAGATCGTCCTTAAAGATCAGCGAGTAAATAAGGCCGATGAGAGTAGCTCCGACAACTCCTCCGATACATCCCTCCACTGTCTTCTTGGGAGACAGAACGGGTGCGATCTTGTGCTTTCCGATCAGGATACCGGTGAGATATGCCATAGTATCGGCTCCCCAAGAAGAGATGAAGATAAGCCATACACTGTATGCACCGGCGTCACTGATCCTGAGCCTGTAAATATACGAGATGGTAAGTGCCACATAGAAGAACCCGAAGAACACCATCGTGATCTGTTCGGAATTGAACTTCGGGAACGCAAGCACGTAAACAGCAAGCAGAAGCACCGTAAGAACTCCGATGATAACAGGGAGTGTTCCGCCTACAAGGTTACATCCCGTTATGATCCCAAGCTCCTGTGTGCATTCCATGACAGAAAAGTAAAGTGCCGCAGCGGCCAGGTATCCCACGATCCCGGCAGCGCTTTTTTGTACGCCGACCACTCTGTAGAGCTCAAAGAGGCCTATTAGCGTAATGGCGAACAATACTCCGAACAGAACGTATACGCCGAAAACCATGGAAAGGATGGTGATGATCATGAGCACGGTCGAGCTTCCGAACCTCACCCAGAAAGAATGCTTTAATCCGCTGTCTTTATTCTTCATTACGACCCCCAAAACGTCTGTCTTTTTTGTTGTAGTACTCGATCGCCTTTATGAGTTCCTTCTTGTCGAAATCGGGCCAGAGCACGTCGGTGAAGTAGAGCTCGGAGTAAGCCGACTGCCACGGAAGGAAGTTCGAAAGCCTGATCTCGCCGCTTGTACGGATCACAAGATCGGGATCGGGCATCCCTGCTGTGTCAAGATATCCCGAGACGGTTTCCTCGGTGACCTGCGCCTCCGAAAGCCTGCCGCTCTCACATTCCGCCATCATCTTTTTAAAAGCCCTGACAAGCTCGTCTCTTCCGCCGTAGTTTAATGCTACCGTGAAGCAGAGTCCTGTGTTGCCGGCCGACTCAAGTGTAAGCTCGGCAATGCTGTTTCGAAGATCCTCGTCAAGCCTCGTAACGTCGCCGATAACACAGACCTTCATGTTGTTCTTCCTGCTGCGTTCCAGGCAGTTCTTCATGTACTTGCGCAGGAGGTCCATAAGCGTTGCGACCTCACTGTCCGACCTTTTCCAGTTCTCCGTGGAAAATGCATATACAGTCAGGTATTTGATCCCGAGCGACCAGGCATCGTCGCAGATCTGCTCGACCGTCCTGCTGCCCGCCGAATGACCGGCACTTCTCGGGAGCAGCCTTTTCTTGGCCCAGCGCCCGTTGCCGTCCATGATTATCGCGACATGCTCGGGAATCTTAAGCGGAGCGGCCTCTTCCTTTGTCTTCCTAGCCATGTTTTACCTCTATATCCGTACAGGTTCAAAAAAACCGGTCGGGAATGTCACCACTCCCGACCACCTTTTCACCTATTGCGGGGTATCATACAGTCATGATCTCTTTGCTCTTGCTTTCGATCATCTTGTCTACGTCACCGACATTCTTCTCGGTGATCTTGTTGATATCGTCCTCGATCTGCTTCTGAACGTCCTCGGAGATCTCCGAAGCCTTTCCGAGCTTCTTTGCAAGATCGTTGGCATCACGTCTGATGTTGCGGAGAGCAACCTTGGCATCCTCACCCTTCTTCTTAACGTCCTTAACGAGCTCCTTACGTCTGTCCTCAGTAAGCTCGGGGAACACAAGTCTGATGACCTTGCCGTCGTTGGTGGGATTGATACCGATCTCAGCCATGTTGATGGCCTTCTCGATCTCCTTGATCATCTTCGACTCCCAAGGCTGGATCTGAATGATCCTTGCTTCGGGAACGGAAACGTTAGCCACTGCATTAATGGGTGAAGGTGTTCCGTAGTAATCAACCTTGATCTTGTCGATAAGGTGGGGATTGGCACGGCCCGCTCTGACCGATGCGTACTCCTCGCTGAGTACGTCGATAGTCTTTTTCATCTTCTCTTCAAATACTTTAAATCTCTCGTCCATGTGTAAACCTCCTCGTATGGTCCCGTCTGTTTCTGTTCCCGGTCAATCAACCGTAACAACTGTTCCGGTCTTCTCGCCGGCTGCGCTTCTGATGATCGAATTCTCCTCGTTGAGTGAGAAGATGAGAAGCGGCATCTTGTTCTCGCTACAAAGTACTGCGGATGCTGCATCGATAACACCGAGTCCCTTGGCAATGACCTCTTTAAGAGAGATCGTGTCATACTTGACTGCCGTCGGATCCTTCTCGGGATCGGCTGTGTATACACCGTCGATCGACTTAGCCATAAGAATGCTCTCACAATCAAGCTCGATCGCACGAAGTGCACAGGCCGTATCTGTCGAGAAGTAGGGATGTCCGGTGCCTCCCGCAAGGAAGACCACTCTTCCGTTCTCAAGATCCTCTACCACATCGTCCTTGTTAAAGAGCTTCGCGATATCTCCGCAGATAAACGGAGTATAAACGCGGGTCTTCACACCGACAGTGCGAAGGATCTCAGACATGAACACGCAGTTCATGACGGTCGCGAGCATGCCGACCTGATCGGACTTGAGTCTGTCGATCCCGCCGCCGGTCCTGCCTCTCCAGAAGTTGCCTCCTCCGATAACGATCGCCACCTGAGTTCCGCTCTCGACAACGCTCTTGATCTGTTTTGCAACAGCAAGGCAGGTTGCGTCGTCAAAACCTGTCTTTTTTTCAGCGGCGAGAGCCTCGCCGCTGAGCTTTATCATAATTCTGTTAAATCTAGCCATGTACCGGATCCTCTGTCTCTATCATTCAAAGATGTCGTCCACGCTGACAGACGAGTAAATAAGCGAGCAGAATCCTTCGAGGATAGCTCCGTTGTTCATCTGAACAGACTTAGCCTTGACGTTGCCCTTAATGATCGCTGTCGAATCGATAACGATAGGTCCCTGAATATCAAGCTCTCCCTTAACGGCTCCGGCAATAACTGCCGAACCTGCTTTGATGTCTCCGACAACAACCGTCCCGAGGCCAACCTTAACAGTACCTTCGCTGTCGATGTTGCCGTTGAGTCTCTTGGCGCTGACAAAAACGTCGGATGCTGTTGAATTACCGGCAACGTTACCCGAGATCGTAAGCTTGCCGACACACTCGATGTCGCCATTGATCGTTCCCATGACGTTCAAAGAGCAATCCGAAATGATCGAACCGTTGATGGTTGTTCCCTTGGTGATAACGGTCACCTGATCGTCATTCGATCCGCTGCGTGCGGGAGCGGGTGCTTTGGGTGCTTCCTCCTCAAGGGCCTTGAAAGAGCTTACCGCAGGCTCTTCTACTGCCACAGGCTCCTCCTCGATCGCAGGTGCTTCTTCGACTGCCGCTGTCTCCGGCTCTGCCGCAAACACATCTTCTGCGGGAAGTTCCTCAGGCTCGGGTTCTGCGACCTCCTCGGGAGCCGTCGAAGCGTCCTCGATGTCATACGCCTCGTCTACGACTGCGATGTCATCACTGTCGCCGTTGCCGTCAAAAAGGCTCTCAAGCAGAGAAGCATCTACATCCTCATCTGTGGAAACATTCACAAGATCGTCGACATTGTTTTCGGCGTCTCCGTTAATATCTTTGAAAAAACCCATAACTGCCTCCTCTAATTATCATTGTAAACACCAATCATTATATTATATCCTCTGAAAAATGTCATCTATTTATTTAATTATATCCGATAACCCGTTAAGATGAGCGAGTATGCAAGCTTGTAACAGACGGCTTTCGTTTATCGCACAAAAAAGGCGGCCTGCACGGTAATGTGCAAGCCGCATATTTAATTCTTTAACGCTTATGTGGCAGATCAATAGTGTCCGCCGCCACCCGAAGATGACCTTCCGCCCGACGAGTGCGAAGAACCGCTGCTCGACGAGGACTCTCTCTTGACTCTCGAAACAGTCTTGTAGAGGAAGAAGTCACGTGAATTCCTGAGGTTGAAGCTTCCGGGAACGATGTAGTCCGAAGCCTCGGTCTTGACCGCAACGCTCTTGAGCTGTGCCTTCAAAGCACTTGCCCTGATGAGACCGATGATAAGTCCGATCACGAGCGAAACAACGATGATGAACGCGAGATCCTTGATCCACTGAGATTTGAAGCCTTCAAGCAGGCTTTCCATCTCGTCCGCGAAATCATCTACCGCAGCACCGTAACGGTCCGCGGAAAGGTTACTCTTCATCTCCTCAAAGATCGAATCGTACTTTTTCCCGATCGTTTTCTCAAGAGTTCCGAAGCCCTGGATCCCCCACGATCTGTCCGACTGAACGAGCATGAAGATCACGCCGTCATCGGAGTACTCGAATTCGTTGTAGAACTCGTGGGCGTACTCGTTGGTTCTCCAAACTTCGTCCTTGCTTGAATAACCGGTCTCAATGGAGCTCGGTCTTTCCCAGTCAACAACTACCGCGATATCCACGCCGTACTTTTTACTGATGTCCCAAAGACGCTGTTCGAGTCTTGCTTCCTCGCCGTCTTCGATGGCGTCCGTGTAATCGTAGATCCTGTAGTTTTCCGAACAGCCCTTGCCGACCTTCTCGGTTTCTTCTGCAGCACTTACCGGGGTCGATCCGCCTGCAAACATGAACAGGCATGCCACCACCATGCATAAGGTGGTAAAGATCAAAGCTTTAATGTCTTTCTTCATGTCTTTACCCCCTTTCACAGAATCCCGAGCAGCTTGAGTGCATACCAACCTGCCGCGATGATGACCGTAGCGATACCTGCCGTTGAGAAGAGATACTTCTTGTAAAGTCCCTTGTCACAAGGAAGGTTTCCTACGAACTTGCCTGTCTGTCCGTTCATGGCGAACACATACTTCTCTCCGTTCCATGTGGTGTTGAGGATCCACAGAGGAAGAAGTGCGTAACGAGTTTTACCGTTGCTGAGTTTAATGTTGTTGGCT
>JAEEGK010016414.1_pt1 | contig 16286 bp, 17 predicted proteins | sample 8958771 | NCBI WGS metagenome assembly JAEEGK01 (sample SAMN16246547, study PRJNA631951) | gut metagenome | biome: gut microbiome; feature: rumen; material: SC-attached | host: Bos | place: Iran: Karaj | collected 2018-10
TATATTATCGAGCTTGATAACATACAAGGTCAGGTATGAGGCAGCACAGAAATAAGTATAAAAAGATAATAGACTACTTCTCGTATTGCTTTATCATGTTCACGGCCATAGTTTTTATTATGGCCTTTTTCGGTAACGGTCAGCCGGGTGAGGCATACACCGGAGATTTTTCTGCGTATGATTTTAACGAGGGGTGGAATGTCACAAATGAAAGCACGGGGTATAGCGAGACCGGTTTTCTTTTGCCCGGAGTTGTGCCAGCAAAGAGTGGTGACACGGTTGTCATAAGTAATATATTGCCTGATGATATCGACGGAAAGACCACGATCCTGTTCAGGACAAAGCTGGAGGATCTCTATATCTATGTGGGCGGAGAGCTCAGGGAAAGCTACACTTCCGAGGAACTTGTAAGAGTCGGATATTTCATTCCCAGTGCGTATGTTGCCTGCGATCTTTCTTCCGCGGATGCCGGCAAAGAGATCGAGGCACGCTTTGTCGTTAAGAATTCCGGTACGATCGAGGGAGTGAAGATCGGTCCCGGAAACAATGCTTGGTTCGGCATCATCAGGAGTAATATTTTCCTGGCGGTCTGCGCACTTGTCATATTGATCGTCGGCGTCTGCGTTATATTTTTCTACAGATTCGCATCCGCGAGATTTAAGATCGACAGATCATTTTTCTACATGGGACTTTTCATGTGCTCGCTTTCCATGTGGATGCTGGCCGAGAGCAGGATCAGGCAGATACTTTTTGCTTCGCCTTCCATTTCCAATTTCTTTTCCTTTTTTGCGATAGAGATCACGGGAGTGTTCGTATGCTCATATTTCGATGAGATCCAAAACAGGTATTACCACAAGCTGTATCTGGGCTGCCAGACGGTAATTATCCTGCAGATCATCATCAACATGATCCTCAGTGCTACCGGTGTTGCGGAGCTTTTCCGTACTGTTTTCATATCCTATATATGGTTTGCCATCGGGATAATTCTGGTAATGGTAACTCTTATAAGGGATACGGTCCGCCGGAAAATAAAGGACTACATCGCTTCATTTATCGGGACCTGTTTTTTCCTGATCTGCTGTATGATGGAGATCATCAGCTTCTTTGTAAATGATATCTGGAGCTTCGGTATCTATATCTGCATGGGGCTGCTTGCACTGCTTGTTGCGACCATAGTCCAGACAGCGCTTCGCACGGAGAAGATCAATGTTTACCGCGAGCGCGAAAAAGAAGAATCTTTGATGAACACCATCGAAGCTATCACCGGCGCTATCGACGCAAAGGACGAATACACCGGAGGTCACTCGGACAGAGTTGGTATCTATGCCGGAATGATAGCCCGTGAGATGGCTGCGGATTATGATTTTTCGGAAGAAGATATTCTGAGGATCCAGTACATCGGCTTTATGCATGACATCGGTAAGATCGGTGTTGCGGATTCTGTTTTGAACAAGGCGGGAAAGCTTTCGGACGAGGAATTCTCGCTGATGAAAAAGCATGTTGAGATAGGATATGACCTTCTCAGATCCATGGATAATTCCATTGAAGGCTTGCTTGAAGGTGTGCGTCATCATCATGAAAGATTCGACGGCAAGGGTTATCCGGACGGACTTGAAGGAACGGATATTCCGCTGGTTGCGCGTATCATCTGCGTTGCGGACTGTTATGATGCCATGACTTCGAACCGTGTATATCGAAAGAGGCTGTCTGATGAGGATGTTATCTCAGAGATCAAAAGATGCGCCGGAACCCAGTTTGATCCTGCCATAGCTGAGATTTTCATAACAATGATCGAAAGAGGAGATTTCAAGGCGGCTACCATTGACGGAATGGAAGCAAGCGAGCTTGGCAGTATTTACAGATCCTCAATGCTTGAAAAGAAGCTTCAAAACGATCTTCATGATAAGCCGGAGCTTGTGCATCATGCGTCCCATGTTCGTATGATCTGCTATATCATGAAGCTTGCCGAGAAGAATAAGAGGAATTTCGAGATATTCTTTGCCGGGATCAAGTGCCCCGAGTGCGGAGAGGCCGAGCCCCATGTTCACGATGACGAGTGTCCCGAATGCGGCGCTCACGAGCATAAGAAGGATCCTTTGACGGAGTTTAATACTTATGTCAGAAAGCAGCTGACCATGAGGGATATTCTGATAGAGTATGACGATCTGTGCAATATCGTAGTCCTCTTTGACAGAAAAACCGAGCAGCTGGAGGAAATACGCAAGTATATCCTGGACTTCGAAGGAGCCGAGGCGTATATCAAGGAACTATGACGGATGGGGACGGTTCGACCGATAAGAGTCGTCCCTTTTTCTTGACATCATGATAGCATAAATGCTATCATGATGATACGGAGAAGGATTTGTGTCGGAAACGGACAAATCTTGTATAACATAGAATTTTATGAAACCGCTGATGGTTTCTCGAATGTAATTGAATTACTGGAATCACTCAGATCTAAAGCAAAATCTGTTAAGGATGCGCGTATTCAGTATGGCCAACTGGCGAGGTATATTGAACTGCTTAGCATAAACGGGACAAATTTGCCTACGGACATTGTAAAGCATTTGGGTGAGGATATTTGGGAATTACGCCCAGGCTTTAACAGGGTGTTTTTCTTTTATTATGAAAATGATACATACGTTTTATTGCATCACTTTCGGAAGAAAACTCAGAAGACTCCGAGAAGAGAGATAGATAAGGCGATTAAAGAAAGAGAAGACTATATTACCCGAAAGGAGAGGGACCATGAATTGGAATGATTATAAGCTCGAAGTAAAACGCAATGATCCTGTCGGGAAAGAAATAATTGAAGAAGCTGAGATAGAGGCCGGGATTATTTCGGATATGATAAGGCAGCGATCAGCCATGGGACTCAGTCAGCGTGATCTTGCGGAACTTTGTGATATCCCTCAATCCTCAATAGCTCGGATTGAGACGGGAAAGATTACTCCCAGACTGGATACTCTGCTTAAAATTTTAAAACAGTTAGGATTAACATTGAGCGTAACAGATTCTGCATCATTAGCCGTGGGCAAAAAGTGAATATTTTTTCGCAAAAGGCGGTCTCACAGACCGCCTTTGTTATGTTAAAATATATTCGGTGTGTTTTGGCTTCCTATCGGAAACCGGAACCTGAACAGATATTTTTTACCGCGCGAAGGCGCAGAAAAGAGGAAAACATGCTTTATATCGGAATCGATCTCGGGACCTCTGCGGTCAAGCTTCTTCTCCTTTCATCCGAAGGAAAGATTGTAAATATGGTTTCTAGGGAGTATCCCCTTTCATTCCCTCATCCCGGCTGGTCTGAGCAGGATCCTGCCGACTGGTACAAGGAGTCCATGGCAGGTATCAAGGAGCTTCTCGCAGGTCAGGATGCATCACAGGTTGCCGGTATCTCTTTTGGCGGACAGATGCACGGTCTTGTAATACTTGATGAGAATGACAATATCATTCGTCCCGCAATCCTTTGGAACGACGGACGTACCGGAGCTGAGACCGATTATCTCAATAACGAGATCGGCAAGGCTAAGCTCACCGAGCTCACCGGAAACATCGCATTCCCCGGATTCACCGCTCCCAAGATCCTCTGGGTTAAGAAGAATGAGCCCGACAATTTCGCAAAGATTGCTAAGATCATGCTTCCCAAGGATTACCTTGCTTACAAGCTTACCGGCGTTCATGCAACCGACGTATCCGACGCTTCCGGAATGCTTCTTTTCGACGTTAAGAACCGTACCTGGTCCAAGGAAATGTGCGATATCTGCGGCGTAAAGGAGTCTCAGCTTGCTAAGGTATTCGAGTCTTACGAGTCCATCGGAACCGTAAAGGCTGACATCGCTTCCGAACTCGGAATCCACGCTACTGCCATCGTAGCAGCAGGCGCAGGCGACAACGCAGCAGCTGCAGTAGGAACCGGAACTGTAGGTGACAATGCTTGTAACATTTCCCTCGGAACTTCAGGTACTCTTTTCATCTCCAGCAAGAACTACGGCGTTGATGCAAACAACGCTCTTCATTCATTCGACCACGCTGACGGAACCTATCACATCATGGGCTGCATGCTTTCCGCTGCTTCCTGCAACAAGTGGTGGGAAGACGGCGTTATCGGAACCAAGGATTACGCAACCGAGCAGGCTGCTATCACTAAGCTTGGTGAAAACAATACATACTTCCTGCCTTATCTCATGGGCGAGAGATCTCCTCACAACAATCCCGATGCAAGAGGAACCTTCATCGGTATGACCATGGATACCTCCCGTGCAGACATGACTCAGGCTGTTCTTGAAGGTGTTGCATTCGCATTCCGTGACATGATGGAAGCTGCAAGATCGATCGGCATTAATCCCGAGAGATCCAAGATCTGCGGCGGCGGAGCTAAGAGTCCTCTTTGGAGAAAGATCATGGCTAACGTTCTCAACGTTAAGATCGACATCCTTGAGGTTGAGGAAGGCCCTTCACTCGGCGGCGCTATGCTCGCATGCGTAGCAGCAGGAGAGTACAAGAACGTAGAAGAGATCGCATCCAAGGTTGTTAAGGTAGTTGATACCGTAGAGCCCGATGCAGAGCTTGTAGCTAAGTACGAGAAGAAGTATCAGGTTTACAAGTCACTCTATCCTCAGTGCAAGCCTCTCTATGACAACATTGTAAAGGCACAGTAATTAAATAAGATATCGCGAATACAACGAAAGGTGCATAATGCCGGTATAATAGGACTTAAAGAAGAGGGCGATGAGCCCTCTTCTGTTGTTATAGGGGTGGCAAAGGACTGCAATCCACTGTCATTATTGCATTTTTTATTCCTGTGTACTATTATTCTGCTATCCGTGAAATATTTTCTTATATTCTTAGGCATATCGCCTGCAATATCTTTGGTTTACTTGTTTGGTTCCGCTTTACGATAGTAGGCATCTTTTGCCTATGTTATTATTTTGTGCAATTTTAGTGGAAAGTTGAATATATTGGAAATATATGTATAATATAAATATAGACGGGATAATATTTGAGTGGGATGAAAAGAAAAATATAACTAATATCAAAAAGCATGGCATTTCATTTCAGGAAGCCATGACGGTGTTTTACGATGACGATGCCATAGTGTTTGACGATCCGGATCACTCAATAGAAGAATGTAGATTCTTGATAATAGGTATGTCAGGAAGAGAAGGAATATGTATTGTAAGTCACTGTTACAGGGGCGGTGATGATAGGGTTAGAATCATTTCCGCCAGAAGAGCAGAAAAAGGAGAAATCAGTACATATAACAAACAGTTCAGGGAGAGATGACTATGAGAAAAGAATACGATATAGAAAAGTTGAATCCCAAAAAGAATCCTTATTCAAAGAGGCTGAAAAAAACTATTACCATAAATTTGAACGAGGATACTATTAACTATTTCAAGAATAAATCTGAGCAATGCGGTATCCCATATCAAACACTTATTAACTTATACCTGACCGATTGCGCGGAAAATGATCGGGAATTAACAATAACATGGCATTAATCCATATAACAGTGAGTGCAGGTCTATTAGAACTGCACTCACTGTTATGCGGATCAAATATACATAGTGAACTTTGAAAGAGCTTTATCGTTGCCTGAGTGAACCAGATGATTTACGATTTTCTTTAAGGATTTATTGCCCAGATAACAGGCTGTTGATGTAATCTTTGCTACATTATCCGATTCAATAGCTTTATCTACAATTCTATCTAAAGCTTCATCTGATAAGAATGGAGCTAATGCGTTGATGCCATCAAGATCGTCACCGTTTATCCTTGAAACAATATCATCTAAAGCTTCATCAGTCATATACGGAGCGAGTGCAACAAGATCACTGATCTTAGAAGGACCGATTTTCTTGGAGATTTCGGTTAGTGTATTATCTGATAAGAAGGGTGCAAGAGGAATCAGGTCCCTTACATTTGCAGTATCTACCTTGCTGACAATTTCATCGAGAATCTCATCATCTAAATACGGTGCCAAACCAACGATTGCCTTTATGTTCAGTGGTTCCTGTTCTGACGTTTTCTTCATTTCCTTCTTAAGCTCTTCAGGAGGGAGTATAGCTGCTACGTCGGTAAGCTCTTTTGAGGAAAGAGCTTCGGGACGATCATCCAGAACTTTCTTAATGGTATTGGCACAGTTATCTTCGCCCAGAATATCTGAGATCTCTATTCCGAGGGCTTTGGAAATATCGGGAAGCTTAGCGATATCGGGCATCGTGTTTCCACGTTCCCAGTTTGATACTGCCTGATAACTTACTCCCAGTATGTCAGCTAATTCAAGCTGCGTCATATTTTTCGCTGTTCGAGCGGCCTTTATATTTTTACCTACTTTTTTCATATCTAACATAGTTTTTGCCTTCCTTATTTGATAGTGTGTGCCGGCCGGCGTTTTGGTACGGTTAAATCTTAAGGCACAGCAATAAAAATGTGTATCAAGTTATACTTGAGTTTATATTATAGATAACTCAAGTGATAATTTAGTTGCTGTTGAATCATTTTTCTACGATCAAAAATCCGTAATTGACGATTTTTTGACCGAGATATACAATATCCGTAAATAACGATATGGAGGTGCGATATGACCATCGGGCAGAGAATATTCTATCTTCTTGAGGAAAAGCATATGACTCAGCGCGAGTTTTCAGCCAGAACCGGCATTGCAACAACAACCATAAGTGATTGGCGTAAAAAGAATACAAATCCCGGAGCAGAAAAGATTATGGCTATATGTGCAGCCCTTGAAGTGACTCCGGAGTATTTGCTAGCAGGTGTGACCGAAGATAGTGAACGCGGCCGAAATATGGATTATATGGTCATTCCTAAGGGTACGGAGGAGAGGGAGCTCCTTGAACTTTTTAATGATATGGACTGGCTCGGAAGAGAACATTTATTGGAATTGGCCAGACGAACATCTGAGAAGAGCAAGGCATCAAAATATCGCGATACTACTAAGAATAAGTCCATGGTTAAGATAGCTGAATTTTGCGATATTGAGGTATTTGTAGATTCTGCATTTGAGGGTAAACCTGCTGTGGATATCAATTATCTTGATGACGACATTCAGGGTAGCCTGGATCTGTCAAAGGGAAAAATTAAAGGGGACTTCTCAAAGTATGTTATTCCGGTCATCGAAGCCTGGTACCGTGATAATAAGGAGCAACTTCTAAATATGTGGAAAAGCAGGAAAGCAGAAATACTTCCTGCATGGGAGTAATAGTGGCCTGCAGAGTAATTACAAAACTTCTTGGATATGAATTATGTGTACTTGATAAAGAAGGTACTCTTTTTTACTCGGATCCGATAGTGATAATCAGAAAAGAGAAATTTACCGAGATATTCAACATACAAAAAGGATGCCACGAAACAGGGGATGTTATAGAGAAGGTAGTTACGAGAGAGATTATTTACAAGTATATTCCGGATAATCGTGATAGATTTAGTTGATTAAGATGACGTTTTTTACGTTGGAAGGGAAGTTGGTATGTCAGATTTTGGTATAAACGAGATGCTTGATATGCAGAGAGCATTACAGGAGAAGTATAAGGATAAGTGGGAAAGCATTTCTCCTGAGGTTGGAAAGAATAAGCTGCTGTGGATGATCGGTGAAATCGGAGAAGTGATCGATATAGTAAAGAAGAACGGACCTGAAGTATCTAAAGCGGATAACCCGGAACGAGAGCACTTAATCGAAGAGATGGCAGATGTTTTGATGTACTACAACGACATTCTGCTTTGCTATGGAATAACAGCAGATGAGTTGAAAGAGAGTTACACAAACAAGTTTCAAAAGAACATGACTCGCTGGTAATATAGGCAGATTTAAAATTGAATCTCTATTACTAATTTCCCGTCTTCGTACTTAGCCTCAACAGGGCAGTTCATACGTGAGGCGAAGGTCTTGACTATGGAAAGACCGAGACCGCCGGCATGGCTTCTTGCATTTTCTACGGTGAAGAATCTGTCGAAGAGTTTCTGAATCTCGACATTGGAAAGTGATGATGCTGAGTTGGATATTCTTGCGACGCCTTTATCTGAGAGGGATATCTCCAGATCTCCGTCGGAATATTTCAAAGCATTGCTGATCAGGTTATTGAATATTCTTTCCACATATGAGGGATAGAGCTGCTTTTCAATCTTGGTCTCGGTTATATCAACTACCGGCTCGATTCCTCTTTCGAGGAGGGCAGGGTAGTAGTTCATTACACAGTCTTCGAGCACACGGTTTACGTTAACCTTCTGAGCTTCTTCTGTGATCTCACCACCGGTGATAACGGAATATTCGAACAATTCTTCCGTAAGTCCCTTCATATATTGAGCACGCTCATCTATTATAGTCAGATTTTTCCTCAGATCATCACTCATATCCTGCTTCATCGAAAGCTCCAGATATCCGCAGATGGCTGTGAGGGGTGTCCTTAGGTCGTGGGCAATATTGGTGACCGCTGTCTTTATTTCAGCATCTCCCTGACGATATTTGTGATACGAATCGCGCAGCGAAGCGATGGTTTCATTCATCGCTGATGCCAGAGCACATATATATCTGTCCCTGCTGGATACTCCGATCAGAGTGTTGGTATCCAAAGATGCGTAAGCAGAAAAATCTGTCCCAAGGTCACGGACAGATTTACGCAGGATCATTATTCTCAAAATGAGAAATATATTAATACATATACTGATTACAAGAAGGTAATTCATATATATTCTCCTTGAGTTGAATAATAGATAAGGTTCTTACTGACTCACATAATCATATAAAGCGGCAGGACCCGCTTTTATTGTTGTGATAGTGAGTCAGTAAGAACCGGCTGTATTATTCAATAGTGCAAGCACCTGATAGGTGTGGTCTGATAGTAGTATATCATCGCATCGTATCTCTCAGCGACCTTGATTTTAACGCGGTAGGTCTTGTACAGATCCATATATACAGTATATCCCTCACCTGCGCATCCGGTGAAATTATCTTCGTGGATTATGTGGTAGATCCTTGACTGATCTTCGGTTATGTCGTCGTAAACAAGTACGTATTTTCCACCATCGAAGAACTTTGCCTGATAAGCCAGGATATCCTGAGAGCAGTACTCGTGATCTTTTCTTTCGTATGCTTCGTCATAGGTTCCTGCGGTGTGGATGTTAACCACGGTGTTGTAGAACTCTGTTCCTACGCAGAAATATTTTCCTTCGAACAGGTCATCGATCCTCTGGCCCATTGCGGTATCGCCGTAGCTTTCGGAGCCGCCCTTCATGATGTGACCGTTATGTGCGGTTACGAGAACCTGCGAATATCCTCTGTGTTCTTCGATGTTTGAGATTCCCTGAACGTTGAGTGCCATGCACTGATCTCTGTACTCGCCGTAAGCATTGGGATCCGTATCAAAGTCAGGCTTATCGATTGCCTGGAGAACGGTATTTACACAGAGGGTTGCAATCATATAATCCGTATTGTTGCTGCGTGACATATGATCGTACATATTCTGGAAGAATTCTCTTTCGCCCATGTAATCCGAATCCGGGTCTGCAAGTAAAGTGAGCTTTTCTATTTCTCCTTCTTTGAATGCTTCGGGATGCTTGTCATAGAACTGACAGAGATACTTGATGCTTGTATATGCTCCCTGCATGTCTATTCCGTAAAACATGACGGAGTTGTCATAACTTCTTCCTCTGTTATACTCCCTCATCCAAACCAGGAGGTCAACAATCTGCTGAGTATCGTAGAGAGGATAATCCAGGCTTCCTACAAGTTCTGTAAGATGTTCGCCGTTTCCGTGGATTGCCGCGTTGATGATCGCACCTTCACCCGTTGAGATTTCAAATGCGATGCATCTGCAATTTCCCTCAGCGATCAGCTTCTTAAGCATATCCAGCTTTGCTGTCTGAAATTCGGCATTTCCGTGAGTCGCTTCTCCGATTCCGATAACTCTTACTCCTTCAGGTATCACCATGTCGTCAAGTGTTGTAGCGACTTCTTCAATGCCTTCTACCTTACGTGTAGATGATAGGAGCGCACCGGCATTTACCAGGAGCATGACCGCTATATAAAAGACAATCAAAGCTGTTACGATTATGAGGGTTCTTTTAAAAAGTTTCATTTCTATTTAAAGCCTTTCGGTAATTCTTATTTATTTCAGATCTCTTTTTTCAAGTCCGATGCATCCGATCAGTAAGGAGAGCGTAAGAACTGCGATGGATGATATAACCTGCATGGGAGCTCCGCCGTTAACTCCGTCATCTATAAAAGGAGTGTTGGCAAACCACTGACCGAGGACGTTGATATTATACACAAATGCCGCAATTTTAAAAGAGGGCTTTCCGTCAGTTATGGACAGGAAGAAATTTCCGAACATTACGAATGAGTAAGCGAAATTAAACATAAGCATACCTGCAACCACTCCTGCGATGATGTTTTTGAAACGGTAAGAAATTGCTGCGACAAGTGCCGTGTATCCGAAGATTGCAATAAGAAAGAGGATGACGGGAAGAGCGGGGATGGTGGAAAGAGACTGGCCTGCGCTGAGGATACCGATAATGCCACCGATAAAGTAGAAGACGTGCATTACGACGACTCCGACTTCAAGTGCAAGAACCTGTGCCAGGAAGTCTTCTTTTTGGGTGTAGCCTGCGATGATCCTGTTTCTTATGTATCCTTCGGAGAATGCGCTGCATACGTAGATGGGCGAGAATACGGTGAAAAAGAGTACGATCGCCGCACTGACGAAGAACATGATCTCGCCCGCATTTAAGCTGCGGAAGGGGCCAAACTGAATTGTTCCCGATGTGAATCCGTAGGTTACTGCCGTGGCGATGAGGCAGCCTCCGATGAAATAAATATTTTTGAAAAGTTTGTGAAGATTTGCTTTAAATAAGTTGATCATTTTTTTCTCCGGTTATTTGAATTCTCTTTTTTCATAGACGATCATTCCGACCGCAAGTGAGATTAGACTTAAGATGATACATCCGATCAGGCATTTGACCAGGTCGTGGTAATTGACACCGGTGAAAAATGCGTAGGGGCAATACCTGTCGTAAAGTGTATAGAGCTGTAATTTGTTTCCGGTAAGGAGGCAGTATCCGGTTTCGGGATAGAGCTTGTCTGCAACTTCCGCGGTTGCCACGCGGAATAAAAATGTGACCACAAGTCCCGCGACATATGCAATCTTGGTTCCGCCGAGGATCATGAGGAACATTGCCATAAAGCAACCGGCTGCGAATGCTGCGATAATGTTTCTGAGACTGAAGTTCGCTATCTCCGCAGCTGTCATTGATTCGTAACCGTTAGTGAAGATCTTTGCAACTACAAGTCCCGATATCTGCGAAAAGATAACAAAGACTGAGGAGATGATTCCACCAAGTACTATTGCGGAGGCTGCAACGGTTTTCTTTTTAACTCCACACATGATCTTGTTTCTGATGGTTCCGTCATTGAAGTCTCCGATGAAAAGAAAGAGGATCGAAGCTGCGATGAAAAACGGAGCCGATGTCGGAAATGATGTAAGTACATCGTCCGATGAGAGGTCCGCATTAACGGACACGAGGACTATTTTAAGGACCACTGTCAGGAAGAAGGTGTATCCGAAGATCAGTGCAAGGCCGAGGCTGAACACCTTTCCTTTGAGTATTCTGTGAAGGTCCGAGTAAAGTATGTTAGTCATTCTGACTGCCTCCGAGGAGTGAGAGATAGAAAGCTTCAAGGCTTTCGTCGCGTTCTTCCATGGTGAAAATAGTACAGTTCTCATCTGCGAAGCTCTTTGCGATATCGGAGAAGTTGATCTCGGTGTAGATATCCGCAAGGCTGTCATCGATTACTTTGTATTCGATGTTTTTGGAATCCATAATCTTGGCAAGGATCTTGGTGTCGCTTACTTTCATGCGTACGGATTTACGACACTCCTGTCTTAATTCCTCAGCACTCATTTCCCTTACGATGTGGCCCTTGTCGATGAATCCGTAGTGAGTTGCAAGTCTTGAGAGTTCATCGAGGATGTGGCTTGAGATCAGGAAGGTGATTCCTCTTTCTTTGTTGAGCTTAAGGATTAGTTCTCTTATCTCGATGATTCCCTGAGGGTCAAGTCCGTTGGTGGGCTCATCCAGGATTATGAAATCGGGATTTCCGCAAAGGGCGATGGCAATACCGAGTCTCTGTCTCATTCCCAGTGAAAACTTTCCGGCTTTCTTGCGACCTGTATCAGCGAGGCCTACAAGTTCAAGGAGTTCGTCAATTCCTTTGAAATCGGGAAGCCCCAGAAGCAGATACTGCTGAACAAGATTATCTCTTGCACTCATGTCCTTGCAGATTGCCGGGCTTTCTACAACAGCTCCGATCCTGCGGCGTGCCTTTGTGAGTTTCTTATCGTCATTTGCAATTCCCAGAAGCTCGAAGGAACCGGAGGTGGGATGCTGAAGACCGCAGAGGGTTCTGATGAGAGTGGTCTTACCTGCTCCGTTCTTTCCTACGAATCCGTAGATCGAACCTTTTTCGATGTTCATGTTCAGATCCGTAAGAGCATTGAAACTTCCGTATTTTTTGCAAAGTGAATTTGTTTTGAAAATGTATTCCATATTGTCCTGCCTTTTTGTATTTGTTTTGCTGATGTAGAGATAATAAAAAAGGCCGGTCAAGAAACCGGCCAAAAAAGTGTCAAGAAATCGTCAAGATTTTCAAAAAGTTAGCACAAGCTAACAATGAGTAGTATTATGAACCTCGTACAGGCAATGATTAAATAATCGGAAGGGGTAGGTATATATGAGAACCGATAAAGAATACAAAGAAATGACAGTTAAAGAATTTTCCAAGGCGGCAGATGTTTATGAGTCTGACCGCGCCGGTATATATGAGATATGCAAGGAAGATTATCCGTACATTGCTTCCGAGCTTGAAAAAGAAGACTATCATGATTTATTGGACTGCGGATGCGGAACCGGTCCTATGATCTCTCTTTTGTATGAAAAGGATCCGGGTAAGCATTATACAGGCCTTGATATTACACCTAAGATGATTGAAGTCGGAAAGAGTAAGAATCTGCAGGGCGTGGATTGGGTTGTTGGTGATTGTGAGAATCTTCCATTCGAGGAAAACTCATTTGATGCTGTAATATGCTCAAACAGTTTTCATCATTATCCTAATCCGCAGGACTTTTTTAATAGCGTAAAAAGAGTGCTAAGACCGGGAGGAAGATTGATCCTGCAGGACTATACAGCACCTAAGGTTATCTTGTGGTTGATGAATCATACAGAGATGCCGCTGTCTAACCTTGCAGGGCACGGAGATGTAAAAGCATATTCTTTGGATGAGATAAAAGAGCTGAGTGATAATGCCGGTTTGAAAATAGAAAAACTTGAAGCGGCTAAGAAATTCAGAATGCACCTTGTGGCCAGAAAGCCGCAGTAGGAGGAAAGTTTTGCAGGCGGATAAACAGAAACGTGTTGGCAGAAACGGGACGTACTTAAAGTGGCTGCTTATATGTATGGCGGTATTTATGATCAGTATTTTTGCTCATGAGTGCGGACATGGCTTTGCCAATGCTTTGGCCGGGATACCATGCAGCACGGGTTTTAATCGTGTCGGAGATATTTATAAGTATCCGAAAGATGTGGATTTTAGAGAATACTACAGTAACGCAGAGCCGATTCTTCTCGATTTCGGAGTTCCCTGTACGCTTATTTTGTCTGTAGTGGGAACAATACTTTATTTGAAATCTAAGAAAGAAAAGATACGGAATTTTGGAGCTGCACTTGCTATAGGCAATAGCCTGTTGAGGTTGATCCCTTGCAGTTTTGTTCTTTTCACTCCGCTGTTAACAGGCAGGGTTCATATTGAAGATGAATATGAAACAGGCCAATTGTTAGTGGGGATGACAGGAAATGATTTGTTCCTTTATATTCCTGCATTTGTATCGTGGATTCTCACCGCTGCTTGTCTTGCAGTGATCATAAGAATGGCAAGAAAAAGAAAGACGGAACATGCTGCAGCTTATTTCACAGTGTCAGTTTTAGCCATGTGCGTTGGATTTGCCATAGCAATGGTCCTGGATAACTACGTGAGAATAAACTGGCAGCCGTTTTGATTATTTAAATCTGAATCCTATTCCGTACACGGCTTCTAATTTCTTACGGATGTTGCTGATGTGCTGTTTAAGGGATCTTTCGGTGCAGTCGTGGAGTCAGAAAGAACCGTCCCCACTGACTCTTTGTAACATATTTTTATAATATGTGTTATAATAGCACTAATTACATATCTTGCCGGAAGGAGGGCTACACGTGAAGATCAAGAAGCTGTACGTTAGAATCACAATATTTTTGCTGATCACAGCAGCAATAGGTATTTTGTCACAGTGTGTTATATCCGCAGGAAGCATGAGGAATATTATGAGGGAAAATGCCGAGGAATCCCTGGCATCGGCCGTCAATTCCAATACTGCAGTACTGGGAAAATACATCGATAAGCTCTATGCTTATGCCGATGCATACAATGCCTCCGAGACCATGCTGGCCATGATAGAGGATGACACGAACCCCGCAAAGGTAGCGGCGGCTCAGAATACAACGGATGCTTTTTCCAAGATCATCCCCGATTCCACCAGCGTTCTTTATTCTACCTATGCCGGAGACTGTATCATCCATAACGATCACAATATGATCGGATTCAGGAACCCCGACGATATCATCGCCGTTCTTCAGATGTATTACTGGAATCCCGAATCCACTCCCGTATACAGCTCCATGGCACTTCTTGACCCTGCCAACAATATGATCTCTCTCTGCGTTGCAAAATCATGCTATAAGTCGGACAAGAGCCCTGCAGGATATGTATCAGTAACGGTTACTTCCGATGAAATGAATGCGATCATGGACAGGATTCATGTAAGCGACTATCAGGAAGTATCACTTCTCGGATTAAACGACGGAATGGTTCTTTATGATACGGATCCTTCTATGGTCGGTCTTACCTATGAATCAGGTCCCATTGCGGATCTTGTTGCACAGGTTACCGCAGCAAACGATGCCCAGATGAACGGAGATACATCCGATACCGCTCCTCAGATGCCGGATCTTACCGGAACCGTTGAGTATACGAGTACCAAAAACGGAAAGCAGATGATCGGAAGCTATGCCATCATCCCCGAGTACGGCTGGATAATGTTTGTGGGCGCGGATACCGGTTCTCTTTTTGCGGAAGCTGCATCTGCTCAGAACATGATAATCCTGGTGGGACTTGCGGTTCTTGCTCTTATCTGCGTAGTCCTTGCGGTTATCGTAAATATCCTTACCAAGCCCATCACTGAGGTTCAGCAGGCTCTTACAAAGGTTGCGAATTTCGATCTTAACGGCGGAGAAGCCGTTCAGAAGTATCAGAAGCGTGAAGATGAGATCGGCAAGCTGGCAAATGCCACATCCGATGTTATCAACATGATCACGGGATTTATCAATGTCCTGAAGGATTGCAGTAATTCCCTTAAGGAAAGCACCGTAGAGCTGAACGATAACTCCAAGATGCTCATGGATGTCACCACTCAAAACAGTGATATCGCCGAGAATCTTTACGGAAGCATTCAGCAGACAACCGCATCCATCCAGCTTGTAAGTGCCGAGATCGATAAGATCGCGGATCTGTCGGGTGATGTCAGTGAAAAGGTTGCAAACAGCAGGGATCATTCTGATGAGCTGATAAGAGAGTCCGGAGAGCTCAGCAAGAGCATCGAAAAAGATATCGATCGCAGCATGAAGACCATGGAACAGATCATGAAGGACATGCAGGATGCCATCGAAAGTCTCAAGGATGTTGAGAAGATCAACGAGCTTGCGGATATCATCATGGCGATCACAAGGCAGACCAACCTCCTTGCACTTAATGCATCCATAGAGGCTGCAAGAGCAGGTGAAGCGGGCCGCGGATTTGCGGTTGTTGCGGGTGAGATCGGAAATCTTGCCGACCAGTCACAGAAAACTGCCATGGACATTCAGCAGATCGTTGAGGGCAGTAACAAGTCCGTAGAAAATGTAAGAACCCAGTTCGGTAAGGTTGTTGAATATATCGAAAATGATGTTGTGGAGAGCTATAAGAGATTCGGCGCTCAGAGTGAGAGCTATGATGAGGGAATCTCAGCTATAAGAGATTCTGTTATAGAGATAGGCGAAGCTATGAGTAAGCTGAGCGTATCCGTAGCCGAGATAACCAAGGAAATGGATGTTGTAAACGGAGCATCCACGGAGAACGGTGAGGGCGTATCCAACATCGTACAGATGAACGAGCAGACCGATTCCGTATCCGGAAATATCGAGAAGAT
>JAEEGK010016415.1_pt1 | contig 16282 bp, 16 predicted proteins | sample 8958771 | NCBI WGS metagenome assembly JAEEGK01 (sample SAMN16246547, study PRJNA631951) | gut metagenome | biome: gut microbiome; feature: rumen; material: SC-attached | host: Bos | place: Iran: Karaj | collected 2018-10
TGCATATAACTCAAATCGAGTGGGGAGAGCTGTGGTAAACAACTCATCCATGCGTTTCTCTACAGAACCGGAAGTTTTGCCGATTTTCACCCAATCCTCTTTAAAGGCAGGGTTCGTCAGGATGTAAACGTAGCCAGATTCTTTGTTCTTCATATTGCAAGAGTTTTATTTTATTCATTTACTTGAATTGTCGTGAATATGCCGACTTTTATTGCGGAACAGGTGCCAATCCCCAGTCTCCCTTGGTCTTCCGAAGCAGAACGCTAATATTAATCATGGTGTGTGTTTTAGTTCATCCCAATAGATTATTCGGTTAGTTTATCAAATCCTTGTTGCCGTATTTTATAATCAGCATTGGCCATTGATTCCATTGCGTTTATAAATTGATTACCCGCTTCTATCAAGTCACTTACAAGTGACCAATCATCTGGGACAGGGATTAGCATCTCTTGAATATGTCTTGGTTGTAGATGTTGCTGAACGGAGCCGTATTCGTCCAGTAACATCAGAGAGAGAGCGGTCTTGGAACAGAAGTAAGCAACAAGATATGCTCGTAAATTTTCATCCTGCACTCTGATTCTCACAAGATCATCGCTGACAAGATAGTTTTTTGCCAGATCCTTAGTCGCATAGGTGACTTTGCCAATAGTTCCGGAACGTGTTATTAGAATATCACCTTCTTTTACTTTAAGCATATTCATATATGCTTTTTGTTGGGCATTGGCTTTAGTAGTGTCAATCCACTTGATAGAAAAACGGCGAAGCTCCAATGCTCCATTTGCAGTAAGATATGGTGTGAGTTTTTTATCGGTTGATGGGTTGTCCACTTTGATGGTTGAGGAGTTCCATCTGGGCCCCATAAAGATTTTGATATTTGACTCCAATTGACCTATCGTAGTTGTTGACCAATGTTCTTTGTTGTCGAATTCTAGAACTTGAGTTAATGCAGCATTTAACTTGGGTGAATAGTGCTGCGGATTGATATTATAATGATCCTTTATCCCTTTTTTCGAATATGTGTATATGTACTCCGAATCTTTAATTGAATCTCCTCGTTTAAAGCTATTGAACGCCTCTGCTATATCATCCAAATCATGATTTAACACGCCTGTACTTTTGCCATTCCCATCTAAAACAAAAACACTATTACCCTTTGAGTCCTGTCCTATCCTTTGGGAAATTGCCATGAAAATTGGATAATCCTCAGGAATACGGCCTATTTTTTCAGGCTTTGTTATAAACAAGATACAGGTTCTTACTCCGGTGTCGGGTTGGAATGTGTCTTTGTGTAAAGTAACGACACCGTTCAAGATGTAGCGAGTAAGCAGCCATTGACGGTATTGTTCATAACTGATATTGTCAAGGAAACCTTTAGGCATTACTATTCCTATTCTTCCTCCTGGCTTTAGCCAATCAAGGCATCTTTCAAGGAACAATAATTCTGGTGCTTGACGTTGCAGTATATCATCATCGCTTGTACTAAAATGATAACATCCATCTTGGTCGGCTTTACAGCTATGCCCAAAGACGAATCCTTTGAGAATAGCTTTGTCAGATATCATAGATTCTATTTTTTGGCCAGAGAAAGGTGGATTTGTTGCAATGATCATTGGCGCGTTTGATTTCCCTTTACAGCATCTTGACTGAATCCAAGGGTCAAATTTATCGTAAGAATCTAAGGAATTACCTCTTGTCATACCCGATTGACCATCTCCAGTCATAAGCATTGCGCACTTGGCTATCTTCACAAGCCGTTTTGCAATCTCTACCAAAAAAACGCTGTCCTTTATTGTTGCCAACTGCTTCTGTCTTTGGTATGATCCAGGGACTGTATTTTCTAAAACTTGACGCCGCAAATGTCTAAAAATGCCCGTACTAAATCCTCCGCTACCGCCTGCCGGATCTAAGGCTCTTTCTCCCACTTGTGGGTTTAGCATCTTCACCATCATGTTTACAACCAGTCTGTTTGTGAAGAATTGCCCTTGCTGCCTTTTTAGATTGATGTGAGTGAATTGCTCGTATGTTTCGCCCATCAAATCCCAATCATCGGCTTCATCTTCAGGTGCAGCAAGTTTCCATTCCTTCAAAATACCAACAGCTTCTGCAATACAATCGTTACCCACTTGAATTTTTTCAAACTCATCAAAAACGTCTGGGTACTGGTTTGCATATTCCCTGAAAAGATCTTGGACAGTATTGGCGACCCTTGTTCGTCCCTCCTCTGTCTGGTAATCGGCGTTTGTTATCCAAAAACGTGGGTTTTCTCCCGGTGCGGTTTCATCCTGAATCTTTGCTAATAGAATGCGAACCATATCCATTGCCAAATCGAAATCCTCGTTTTCCATTCCTCTACCATACAGTTTGTTGTGGCATGTGGATAACAAAAATCTTACATTGTGTGGCCGCGGTAATGTACTTTTGCTTGGTATTGTTTCCTCTTCTGTCCAAGTTTCTCTATACCTTGGTAGTGACAATAATTCATCGAGCCCAACTTCGTTTAACTTTTTTCGATAGACAGAGATTCCTTCACCGTTAGTCCAAACGCCACCTATAGCAGAGGTGTTGAAAATGTATGATACTAATTGAGCATACCCCTCTGTTACATTTGGCTGTTTGCATTCAACAACGAAAAGGATATTTCCTTGATCTTTGTTAAGGGCTGCTCGCTTGTTTTTGTAGATGACTATATCGGCTCTAATTGGCGTATTGTCTATTTCGTTAGTCATTATTTTTGAGCCAGATTGAATAGGGACTTCTCTCAAAATACAATCTTTAGGATAACCATAATCAGATTGTAGGATTTTGATAAAACGTTGCCTAACTCTTTCCTCTGGGGAGTCCTTTAGCAATGCATCAGAAAGACTATCAACAATCAATCCTTCATCGTTATATTCTATTTCTGTAAGATTCATAATAAAAACTTTGAGTCATCAATACTTATTTGAAAACATATAAAAAGAAATCCGTGAAACTTTCTGTTGTGTACGGAGGTTCTCGACTACCTACTATCACATACAAGAAAGCCCACGGATACCCGTGAGCGTTCTGCTTTCTTGTGTGATAGTAAAGAAATTGTCGAGATTTCCGTACACCTTGAAAAGCAAAAACGCTTCTAATTTATATCTTTATTACTGTCTTATTATTATTTTAGTTAATATCGATTGTTGTTGTTTTCGAGTTGCAAAGTTACGAAATATTTCTGAAATGGCAAAAGAGATTATAAAAACGAAGTTTAAAGATGCCATATTGGCATCTTTGAGGTGCATTCACGAAAGTGCTATGATAACTTGTTGCGTTTCATCATGCGGTCACAATTTGTGACCGCATTCCGTTTCTTGACACAATTATACAAATTGAGGGACAAGCCCCCTGTGCATAACTTTTCGCCAAATTATTTTTCCATCCCTCCGACCCACTGACCGACCGAAAGTTGACCCAAACGCCCGTCCTCGTAACTGCGCTGTTAGCAACTTTCCCTTGTCCGGTCGGCGGGGTTTCTGTAATTTTGTGGCACTCTTCGGAGGATAACACTTTTACTTAACTGCTCCCGCAATCCATTATCACACAATGGATGATGGGACACACTACGAGAAAAAAAAGCGTATGATGGATATAGAAGAAAGACTTAATAGGTTGGAAATGAGTGTGGATTGCATCGTAAAATTTCTCTATTCGATGCAGCAGACGGCTATGGGCTTCTCCGTCCCGTCGCCACCGCCAAGGCTCCCATTCGAACACGAGGAGCAACCGGCGCTGCTGACGGCACCCACCCACCTCCACTTCGGCCTCGACCCACAGCTGCGAGCCCATTGGGCCGACGCATACAGCCGGCTGGTGGTCGAGAAGAAATTGCGTGCCGACGAGGTGTCAAGCGCCAACTTCACTTACATTATGTGTGGCGCGGGAACACCGCCCCTCGCACCCATCCGCTGGTACGGCTCCACACGCGAGCTGGCTTATATGGTGCGCACACAGCTGAACTCCAGGTGGGAAGTGGCGCTCGCCACCTTTAAGGACAAGAACGACAACCCGTTACCGAAAACCTTGAAAAATACCAAGACCCCGAGCGACCAAAACATGAGAAAAATCGACCTCATCTTCCGGAAAAAGGACTAAAAGGACTAACGCAAGGACTAACGATGAGGGTACCCTGTGACTAAAAAAAAGACTAAAAGGACTAATTCTGCACCGACGGCGACGCCGGTGCTTTTTTTTGCCTTACCTTTGCCGACGAAATCGATTTCGAAGTGAATAACGATTGATCACCCGAGTCGAGGCGAGGAGGATGTTCTCGAGTAAATGGCCAAAGAATCCGTGCTTCTTCTCACCAAAACTCAAAAAAAGATGAACAAGAACAGAAGACAGACATTTGGAAAGACGACGTCGCTGACGGGATTGATGACCTTCGGCACGACAGACGACAAGAAGCACATCATGGACTTCGCATGCACGGAGTATGTGGAGATGGAGGCGTTCGTGGGCGACTGCAAGGTGCAGGCTATGCGCGACGGCAACGTGTACATCACGGAGAAGCCGAAGCGTGTGCGCGGCAAGGCGCTGTTCCGCGAGGACAACAGTACGCTGACGCTTGGCAGGGACGGGAGGTACTACTTCGTGTTCACGCTGCCGAAGAAGCAGCAGAAGGCGCTGCCGGAGAAGCTGGTGCGCCAGGCGGTGGCGATAGCCGAGAAGTTCGGTGTTTATGGTTTAAAGCTTAAAAAGTAAGGATATGAGTGTACATGTGATTTACTATAAGGATGGGGCGAAGATGATGCGCCCCATCCTCTCGAGAGAGAGCTACCTGAAGCTGCGCGGCGGTGAGAAGCAGAAGGCCATAGTAAGGGCCATCCGCATGGGTGATGTCAGCCAGAAGCACTTGCTGCAGCAGATGAACTATTCGTGTCTGCCCAACGAGGACGGGACGCTGAAGGGGTCGACGCGTGTGAGCGGCAGCGTGGGTATGGACATCGACCACATTGCGGTCGGTGAGATGGAGGCTGTGAAGGAACGCATCCTTGCCCGGAAGGATGAGTTGGGGCTGCTGATGCTGGAGCGGAGTGCGAGAGGACAGGGTTACCATGTGGTGTTCAGACGTCGGCAGGGGCTGACGCAGGAGGAGAACCTGAAGTGGGCGAGCGAGCTGCTGGGCGTGGAGTTTGACAAGGGGGCGAAGGACATCACGAGGGTGTTTTTCACGACAACGGACGGCGAAGAGGAGCTGATCTACTTGAACGATGAGATCTTTGAGAACGGCGAATTTGGCGAATTGAACGAAGCTGCGCAGGTTGATTGCGGGCGAATTACTCGAAAGGGTGAGAACGGCGAATTGGAGGAATGTGAAGAAAGCGTAACAGCGTTACAGCGTAACAGTTCAAAATCTGCCAATCGCTACCCGGAGGAGTACAATGGGATTGCGTATAAGGAGATCATTGACAAGTACTGGGAGCTGTTCAACGACGGGAAGGAGCCCTCGACGGGTGACAGAGACACGCTGACGTACCAGCTGGCGTGCGACCTGCGGCATATCTGCGGACGCGATGCCGAGTGGCTCGACCAGGTGATACCTTGCTACGACGGCTTCACGCTGGAGGAGAAACGTCAGAAGATACAGAACGCCCTGCAGGCGAAGAGCGAGGGGATGCCGTACAGGTTGAAGCATGTGCTGGCTGCGCTGAAGTCGGAAGCGGCGGTGAAAGCCTGTGGGGGTACGCTGACCACTCCGCCGGCGCTGCCGAAGAAGTTGCCGCCGCTGGTGAAGCTGCTGACAAGCAAGGTGCCTGATGCCTACAAAGCGGCTGTAGCTGCTGCGGTGTTTCCCGCGCTGGGGGCGCATCTGCACGGGGTGAAGTTTCGCTACTGGGACAACGTCGACCACGAGGCCACCTTCATGAATGTGCTTATCGGGCGTCAGTCGACAGGCAAGAGTTGCATCAAGAAGCCGATAGAATATATCATGGAGGACATCCGTCAGAGGGACATCCCCAACCGACAGCGCGAGGCGGAGTGGAAGCAGAAGAACCCGGGGGCCAAGCAGAAGAAAGACCCGAGGCCTACGGACATCTGCATCCAGATGCTCATCGATAACCTGACGGATGTGGTGTTCAACCAGAGAATCGTCGATGCCCATAACAACGGACAACGCTTCCTGTATACCATCGTGGACGAAATCGAAGCCTTGAAGAAGGTGACCTCGAAGGGGAGCACGGACGAGGTAGGGCTGCTGATAAGGAAGGCTTTCGACAACTCGATGGCCGGTCAGGAGCGAGTAGGCGCCGACTCGGTGAGCGGAATAGCGCCGCTGCGTTGGAACTTCAACGCGAGTACGACACCTCCGAACGCTAGGAAGTTCCTTTGGAAGATGGTGAATGACGGCACGCTGAGCCGACTGGATTTGTCGACCATCATCATAGCCGAAGGAGAGGAGGACGAAACACCGGTGTTGGGGATTTACGACAACCTGTTTGCGCAGGAGTTGAAGCCCTACCTCGACAGGCTTGATGCCGCCAGCGGCTTGATAGAATGTCCGCAGGCGAAGAAGCTGGCCTTGGACATCAGGCAGGAGAACCGCGACACAGCACAACTCTACGACTCGGAGGCCTACAGAATCTTCTCGTATCGCGCCAATGTGATAGCGTGGCTGAAGGGGATGGTGCTGTATGTGGCACACGGCTACCGTTGGGGTAAATGCATCGCCGACTTCGTGGAATGGAGCGAGAGGTACAACCTGTGGTGCAAGATGCTCTACTTCGGCCAGCAGCTGGAGGAGGAGCTGCGCGAGGAGATCCGGATGCAGAGCCAGTCGGGGCCTCAGAACCTGTTGAATTTATTGCCCGACTCATTTGGGCGAGAGGAATACCGTCTGATGCGTCAGAGACAAGGGAAGAGTGGCGACGGCAGTGGAACTCTGCGTGTGTGGGTGCAGCGCGGGTACATATTCCGCGACGAGGTGACGGGGAGGTATTGCAAGACGGAGGAATACAAGAAGAGGGGAAAGGTTATAGGTTAGTTCACTTCGTTCACTCACGTTGCTTGGGCTCGGCATAGAAAGCGAGCTTTCTCTGCTCTCGCTTTGCGCAACGGTAAGAGTTATGAGTTAATTGCTAAGTGTTATGATTGAGATTCGGAATGATTATGAATGCTTCGTGCAGCTCTGGCTACGGCTGGAGCGCACGAGGCAATTGTTCGGGATGCAATACAAGAGGTTCTGCATCAGGAGAGTGTTGCAGTCGTGGCTGGGGAGCCAGGCTACGGACGATGTCATCTGGGAAGTGTGCTTCAACACCGTTGTCGACGAGCAGCAGATGTACGGCTACGACATATTGCCGGCGCCGTCGCTGCATCCGCGTGCGAGCCGTGAGTTCCTGCGGGCTTTGGTGGCCGTGAAGCTCGGCATCGGGATGCGGAAGGTGGATTTGAAAGCTTTGGACAGAGCCTATTCGGCGGCCTTCCCACACAGTACACCGCTGAATGTCAACAAGAAGAAGCGGAAGCCGCCGTAGAGCGCTACAGCGCTACAGTTCGAAAATAGGCAATCACATTTGTACCACCACAAATATCGGTGCTCTGGTTGAGATGGGGAAAATTGGAAATTGAGAATTGACAATTGAAAAATGGCCTTCGGCGTTGGGGTGGGGATTCAAGGTTCAAAGTTCAAGGTTCAAAGATCAAAGTTCAAGGTGAGGGGTTCAAGGTTCCTTCTCCGTTTGAGGAGGGGAGGGCGGTGAGGACGGCGCGAGCGCTCATTGCTTACCTTCTGGCGGAAAATAAATTTTTGCCAGTCAAATAATTTTTCGTATCTTTGCATTCTTAAAAGTTTATGCCGATGAGCCACAAGACTGCCATAAAGGTTTATGAGATAGCGTCCTACGCACTGATACTGGGTGCGACGGTGATATTCTTCCTGATGAAGGAGAACCCCATGCGCCTGTCGCTGACGATGATACTCGTGGCGCTGGCCATAGCCATGCGCTGGCTCATGGAACGCCACCGCTTCAAGGCCGCCGACGAGGAGATAGACCAGCTGCACGACGACCTGAGACGCCTCACACAGCTGCTGGCAGAAGAGAAGAAGAAAAACAATAATAACAAATAAACAATCATCATTTTATGGCAACAACCACCGATATCAAGAACGGACTTTGCATCAATTTCAACAACGACATCTACACCATCGTAGAGTTCCTGCACGTGAAACCCGGCAAGGGCGCCGCCTTCGTGCGCACCAAGATGCGCAACGTGAAGACCGGCCGCATGCTGGAGAACACCTTCCCCAGCGGTGCCAAGATCGACATCGTGCGCGTCGAGCGTCGTCCCTACACCTACCTCTACAAGGAGGGCGACATGCATGTCTTCATGCACACCGAGACCTACGAGCAGATCTACATCCCCGAGCAGATCATCAACGCCCCGCAGTTCCTCAAGGACGGCCAGTATGTTGAGATCACCGTCGAGGCCGACACCGAGACCCCGCTGACCTGCGAGCTGCCTCCGTTCATCGAGACCGTGGTGACCTACACGGAGCCCGGTTTTGCCGGCAACACCGCCACCAACGCCATGAAGGACGCCACCGTGGAACCCGGTGTTCAGGTCCGCGTACCTCTCTTCATCAAAGAGGGCGAGCGCATCAAGGTCGACACCCGCACCTGCGAGTATGCTGAACGCTTGAAATAATATAAGAATTAAAAATCAAGAATTAAGAGTTGAAGCATCTTGTCCTTATTGCAGCCTGCTTGCTTGCGCTGGCAGGCTGCAAAAATAATGGCACGGCACCGGTGGACACCCCCTCGGGGGTGGACTATTCCCGGGTGGCGGTGCCCGATTTCTCGGCCGACTCGGCCTTCGCCTTTGTCGAGCGGCAGCTCGCCTTCGGCAACCGCATCCCCGGCAGCAATGGCTGGAGCCGCTGTGCCGAGTGGCTGGCCACGCAGATGCGCCGCTGGTGCGACACCGTCATCGTGCAGGAATTCAAGGCCGAATTGTGGAACGGCAGCACCGTCCCCGGCCGCAACATTATAGCCTCGCTCAATCCCGCCGCCGACCGCCGTGTGCTGCTGGCCGCCCACTGGGACAGCCGCTCCTGGGCCGACCACGACCGCAACGACGACCTGCAGCACAGCCCCGTACCGGGTGCCAACGACGGCGCCTCGGGCGTGGCCACCCTCATGGAAATGGCCCGCGTGATGAGCACCATGCCACCCTCTGTGGGCGTCGACTTCATCTTCTTCGACGTCGAGGACCAGGGCGCTCCCGAATGGAGCGAAGTTTACGACCAGGACACCTGGTGCAAGGGCTCGCAATACTGGGCCGCAAACCGCCACGTGCCCTACTACTCCGCCGTCTACGGCGTGCTATTCGACATGGTGGGCACGCAACAGCCACGCTTCACCAAGGAACAAATCAGCCGCAGCTTCGCCCCCGGACTGACCAACAAACTGTGGAACGCCGCGGCGGCCCTCGGCTACGACAACGTCTTCGTGAGCCAGGAGACAGACCCCATCCTCGACGACCACTACTATGTGAACCGTCTGGCAGGCATCCCCATGGCCGACATCGTGCAAAACAGTGGCAACACCAGCTTCTTCGAGCACTGGCACACCACCACCGACGACCTCGATGCCATTAGCCGCGAGAGCCTCCGCACCGTGGCCATGGTCACCATGAAAACCCTCTACGGCGACTATCCCCACAAGAGATGAAGAATGAAGGATTAGGTTTGGGACATCGGTGGGCTCGACGTTTCTGCGTCGGCCTGCTCCTCTTTTCCCTTTCCTCTTTCTTCCTTTTTTCTTGTTCTCGCGACACCGTTTGCGACACCCCCTTCGGCGAGGGTGCCACCATCGACATCGGCATGCCCGACTTCGTCGCCCTGCAGAACGTGGGCGGCACGATGACCGTCAACCGCGGCTACAAAGGCATCTTCGTGCGCCGCATGGGCTATGGCGAGTTTGTAGCCTTCGAGTGCGCCTGTCCCGGCTGCCACGAGGTGCGCCTGCTGCCCCTCGAGGGATGGGATGGCGGAGTGCTCGAATGCCCCGAGTGCCATTCGCGCTACGAGACCGTCAACGGGCAGCCCCTCGAAGGCGCTGTCTCCGGCTGCCCCCTCTACCAGTACAACACCCACTTCGACGGCTATGTCCTGACCATTTATTAGATGCCGACATTACAAAAAAGAAACCCCTCTACAGGAAAGCAGAGGGGTTTCTTTTTTTGTGACAGCAACGGAAAAAAATTTGGTGGTTCGGGGAAAATTTTGTTACTTTGTATCTTGTGCCAATAGAGACATTTAATAATATATAATTGATAATCAATACAAAGAATATGAAACGGATAATGAAAAAACTGCTGCCTTTGGTGCTCCTGGCCGGTGTGCTGGCCATGACGGGGGTGCAAGTGGGCTGCGGAAGTTCGGAGAAAGGAAGCATGTATGAGCGCAAGCAGACGAACAAAAGCCGCAAAATCAACTCGAATATCAAGGTGAAGGGCACCAACAAGTCGAACAGTCACACAACACGATCCTACTGATGCAAAGCGCACTCTATCCACTAAAATTCCTGCCGCTGTTCAAGAATGTCATCTGGGGCGGCAACAAACTGCAAGGCTACGGTTTCAACTATGCCCCTCTGCCCAACTGCGGCGAACTGTGGGCGCTGTCTTCCGTCGAAGGGCGCGAGAGCGTCATTGCCAACGGCTTCCTGGCCGAGAACACATTGAACGAGGCCATAGAGATCTACATGGGTGACCTGGTGGGCGACAAAGTATATAACCGTTTCGGCACGGAGTTCCCGTTGCTGTTCAAGATTATCGACGCTGCCAAGGACCTCTCCATCCAGGTGCACCCCGACGACGAACTGGCGCAGAAGCGCGGCATGGCGTGCGGGAAGACCGAGATGTGGTATGTGATGGAGGCCGACGAGGGAGCGCGGCTCATCAGCGGTTTCCGCCGCGACACGAGCGAGGAGGAATACCGCGCCGCCTTGGCGGCAGGCCACCTCGAGGACCTGCTCCACAGCGAGGAGCCCCAGGCCGGCGACGTCTACTTCATCCCTGCCGGCCGTGTCCATGCCCTGGGCAAGGGCCTGATGGTGGCCGAGATACAGCAGACGTCGGACTGCACCTACCGCATCTACGACTACAACCGTCGCGACGCCGACGGCAACCTGCGCCAACTGCACACCGAGGAGGCCATGGAGGCCATCGACTTTGAGGGTCTCAAGGGCCATGCCAACACCCGCTATCAGGCCCGGGCCAACGAAGCCACGACTCTGGCTTCTTGCCCCTATTTCACCACCAAGCTCATCCCCCTCGACAAGCCCATCCGCAAAAGTCTCGAAGAGGTGGAGTCGTTCGTGGTATACATGTGCGTGGACGGTATAGCGGCGGTGAAGAGCATGGAGACCATCGTGCCGGTACACACGGGCGAGTGCGTGCTGGTGCCCGCCGTGGCCGACAGCGTGGAGCTCTTCTGCGAGGGGCCTGTGAAGTTCCTCGAGGTGACCGTCGACACCACTGGCTGGGCCGACGAGGCACGGCAGGACAGCTGGCTGGCACAGTTTGTCGGTAGGCAGTAAGACCCTTGCCGCAGCACTGCCGAAGAAAAAAATTTGTCGGATTGAGAAAATTTTACTACTTTTGCAGCGCTTTTTATAGTATTATAGGCATTGAATGATATGTTCGATTTCGAGACATCGGTAACTGGGATTGAATTCAAAGTGAGACAGTTGGCAGACGAAGTGGCGCGTTTGCGGCGTCAGGTGTCAGAGAAAGAAGACCAATGCGATGAACTGCAAGAAGCGTTGAAAAACAGTGAAAAAACAATAAATAACTTAAAAGAAGAAAACAAATTATTAAAATTAGGGAATAAGTTGTCAGAGAAAGGCGAGAGCGCTGAGATAAAACTGAAGATCAATCAGATGATTCGCGCCATTGACAAAAGCCTTGAGATAATGAAAAGTGAAAAGTGAGAAGCGAAAAGAGATTGCAGCCTTTTCGGCCTTTAGACTTTTAACCTTAGGAAAATGGAAACGGTATCGGCATCGGTCAACATATTGGGACGCACATACAAGCTGCGCGTAGCCTCCGAGGACGAGGAGGCGCTACGCAAGGCCGCCAGTGTCATCGACACACAGGCCAAGAGCTATGGCAAGCAGTATGCCTATAACGACCATCAAGACTTGTTGGCAATGGTGGCATTGACGCAAATCACACAATTGACCAAGATACAAGACTCGCTGCGGTACAAGGACACCGACCTCGCGCAGAGGCTCCAGTCCATTGACAGCGTATTGGAACAAATCCTGCATCCGACCGAGACCCAAAACAGTTTGTAAACTCAACACCATTTACAAACCGAGTCGGCTCAGGGGCGGGTAGGTTCGCTCAACAAGGTCACAAACCTTGAAAAGGCAAGTATAGCTGATACGCCCGGCGCTCAAATCCTATAGTTTCAGAGTTTACCATAACTCCAGGCGGGTACCGATGTGATGCAGGATTCCTTTTTTGACTGACCTCTCACCGAATCGAGACAACAGCCGTTCCCACAACAAAAACCAAACACACATTATGACCGCAGTATTTATTATAATCGGAGTGCTGGCCGGCGGTGCCATCGGCATATGGCTGACCACCTCTGTGTTGCGCAACAAGTTGCTCTCCAAGAGCCAGCAGGTCCTCAAGGACGCTGAAGAGAAAGGCGAAATCATCAAGAAAGACAAAATCCTCCAGGCCAAAGAGCAGTATCTGCAGATGAAAGGCGAGCACGAGAAGCGCGTCAATGAGCAGAACAACAAACTCCGCGATGCCGAGAACAAGCTTAAACAACGCGAGCAGAACCTCAGCCAGAAGGTCGACGAGCTGCAAAAGAAAAGCAACGAACTGAAAGGCGTGAGCGAGAACCTCAACAACCAAATCGAGGCCCTGAAGAAACGTCAGGCCGAAGTGGAGAAAGTCTATAAAGAGAGCGTCACCAAGCTCGAACATATCGCCGGCATGAGTGCCGAAGAGGCCAAGCAGCAGTTGGTCGACGCCATGACCGAGGAAGCCCGTGCCGAAGCCTCCACCACCATCATGGACATCGTCGAGGAGGCCAAAATCACCGCCGCCGAACAAGCCAAAAAGATTGTCATCCAGAGCATTCAGCGCACCGCCACCGAGACCGCCGTCGAGAACACCGTCAGCGTCTTCAATCTGGAGAACGAGGAAGTGAAGGGCCGCATTATCGGCCGTGAAGGACGCAATATCCGCACCCTCGAGAGCCTCACCGGCGTAGAGATCATCATCGACGACTCGCCCGACGCCATCATCATCAGCGGCTTCGACCCCGTGCGCCGCGAGATAGCACGCCTGTCGCTCCACAAGCTGGTCACCGACGGCCGCATCCACCCCGCCCGCATCGAGGAGGTGGTCGCCAAAACCCGTCGCCAGATAGAGCAGGAAATCAACGAGGTGGGTAAACGCACCTGCATCGACCTCGGCATCCTCAACATGAACCACGAGTTGATGCGCATGGTGGGCCGCATGAAATACCGTTCGTCCTACGGTCAGAACCTGCTGCAGCACAGCCGCGAGGTGGCCAACCTGGCCGCCACCATGGCCTCCGAACTGGGCCTCAACCCCAAACTCGCCAAGCGCGCCGGCCTGCTGCACGACATCGGCAAAGTGCCCGAGACCGACCCCGAGATGCCACACGCCATCTTCGGCATGAAACTCGCCGAGAAATACAAGGAGCACCCCGACATCTGCAATGCCATCGGCGCCCACCACGACGAGATGGAGATGACCAACCTCATCTCGCCCATCATCCAGGTAGCCGACGCCATCAGCGGTGCCCGTCCCGGTGCCCGCCGCGAGGTCGTCGAAGCCTACATCAACCGCCTCAAGAAACTCGAGGACATGGCCATGACCTACCCCGGCGTGGTGAAGACCTACGCCATCCAGGCCGGCCGCGAGCTCCGCGTCATCGTGGGAGCCGACAAGGTCACCGACGTCGAGGCCAACAAACTCAGCTTCGACCTCTCCAAGCAAATCCAGAACGAGATGACCTACCCTGGCCAAATCAAGGTTACCGTCATCCGCGAAACCCGCGCCATCAACTACGCTAAATGATCCTCAACGCCATCCATTGGAATATAGACCCGGTGATGTTCAACATCGGGTCTTTTGGCCTCCGCTACTATTCGCTGGGCTTCCTCATAGCCTTCGTCCTGGGCTACTGGATAGTCTCGCTGATGTTCAAGCGCGAGGGGGTACGGTCCAACTACCTCGACAGCCTCGTGGTCTACATGTTCCTCGCCACCCTCGTGGGCGCCCGCCTGGGTCACTGCCTTTTCTACGAGCCCGACTACTTCCTCACCTCCGACCACTGGGTCGAGATCTTCTGGCCCTTCCGCAACGGCCACTTCAAAGGCTTCGAGGGCTTGGCCAGCCACGGTGCCGCCGTGGGCATCCTCACAGCCATGTGGCTCTACTGGCGCCACTATAAAATGAATATCTGGTGGATTCTCGACCGCTTGGTCATCGTCATCGCCCTCGGCGGCGCCTTCATCCGCCTGGGAAACCTCTTCAACAGCGAAATCTACGGCCACGCCACCTCGCTGCCCTGGGGTTTCATCTTCGAGCGCAACGGCGAGACCGTCGCCAAACACCCCACACAGCTCTACGAGAGCCTCAGCTATTTTACCATCTTTGGCGCCTGCCTGTGGTACTACCTCCGCAAGAAAGGCAATGTCCGCAGCGGCAGCATCTTCGGCTGGTGGCTGGTGGCGCTGTTCGGCGTGCGTTTCCTCATCGAGTTCGTCAAGAACGACCAAGTGGACTTCGAGGCCGGCATGGCACTCAACATGGGTCAGCTCCTCAGCCTGCCCTTCATCGCCGCAGGCTTGGTTATCGCCTGGCTCTCCAAGAAAGAGAAATTCCCGCAGGGAGCGTTCCCCAAGGGCGAGGTGAAAACCATCGTCGCCAAATGGGACGAGAAAGCCGCCAAGGAAAAAGCCAAGAAATAAGAGCGCAAAAGAAATAAACAAGCAACAAATAACAAGAAAAAGAAATGAAAACACTTATATTAGTACGTCATGGCGAAAGCGCCTGGAACAAACTGAACCTTTTCACCGGCTGGACCGACGTCGACCTCACCGAGGCGGGCATCAAGGAAGCCTACGAGGCCGGCAAACTGCTGAAGGCTGAGGGCTACCGTCCCGAGCTCTGCTTCACCTCCTACCTCAAACGTGCCGTCAAGACTCTCAACGAGATTCTCGACGCCATGGACATGGACTGGCTGCCCGTGCAGAAAAGCTGGCGCCTGAACGAAAAGAGCTACGGTGCCATCCAAGGCCTCAACAAAGCCGACACCGCAGCCAAGTACGGCGACGAGCAGGTGCTCCTCTGGCGCCGCGCCTTCGACGTGCAACCCCCCGCCCTCGATCTCCACGACGAGCGCAGCCCCCGCCTCGACCCGCGCTACAACGAAATCCCCGACAACCTCATCCCCCTCACCGAGAGCCTCAAGGACACCATCGACCGCCTCATGCCCTACTACCGCGGCACCATCCTCCCGGCCTTCGACAACCGCAACACCCTCATGGTCGTCGCCCACGGCAACTCGCTGCGCGGCATCGTCAAAGAACTCAAAGGCATGTCCAACGACGAGATCATCAAATTCAACCTCCCCACCGCCGTGCCCTACGTCTTCAAGTTCGACGACAAGATGCAACTCATCTCCGACGAGTTCCTCGGCGACCCCGATGTCATCGCCGCCAAGATGCAAAGCGTTGCCAATCAGGCCAAGAAAAAATGACGAAAAAATAAGAATCAGGGATTAAGAATTAAGAATTTCCGACAGCCGACAGGGTTATTCCCGGCAAAAAGATTATCATATAATCGTCTGATTATTAATTTTTAATTTCAAATTTATATTTTTTAATTCAATATTTTTTTGTCAGTTCAAAAAATGTTCGTACTTTTGCACCGTTTTTGAGAGATAAAAATTGGTACAATTTGGTCTAACGAAACACACGGAGAGGTGGGTGAGTGGCTGAAACCAACAGTTTGCTAAACTGTCGTACTCGATTAGGGTACCGGGGGTTCGAATCCCCCCTTCTCCGCCAAAGACGCCCCGCAAGGCGTCTTTTTTAATAACCGCCCCATCCCAGCCCCTTCCGGGGAGGGGACGAGAGGAAGGGCGGGGCATAGCGAAGCCCGGTTATCGCGCCTGCTTTGGGAGCAGGAGACCCCCAGTTCGAATCTGGGTGCCCCGACGAATTAAATGGTTATAGGTTATGGGTTATAGAAA
>JAEEGK010016417.1_pt1 | contig 16281 bp, 10 predicted proteins | sample 8958771 | NCBI WGS metagenome assembly JAEEGK01 (sample SAMN16246547, study PRJNA631951) | gut metagenome | biome: gut microbiome; feature: rumen; material: SC-attached | host: Bos | place: Iran: Karaj | collected 2018-10
TTTTTTTATCATTGAAATAAAATATATAATTTTATCTAAAATATTTCATTATTGTTCCTATATCATAATACCTTTTTCTTGTGTTTGATTTATGAAAATAGAATTATTTAAATTTCTTTATTTTTATTCTCATTGATTTTTTTTATTGTTTGATATTTTTAATATATATTCATTATTATTTCATTCAATACAATAGTATTAATATTATTTAATTTTTTAATTATATTTGTAATAATCATTTAAATTAAATATAAAAATCAATGATTTACTTATATTTATTATTCATTTAGAATTTTAAAAAAATAATTGTAAAATATAAAATTCATAAATTAAAATTAAAATAAAAATTTTTTTTATCAAACCGCTACAAATTATATTTATTTATTAAATTTATATGAAAAAAGTTGAGATAGAAGAAATTAAAAATAAAATTAAATCAAATTGGACTGAAATAGAAAACATTATAAAGACAATCAAAAATTATGATACTATAAAATTTCAGTCTAATGGAATAAATTTATTTTTTAAATGTAATGAAGAAATAATAATAAAGATTGAACTAGAAAAAGATCAATTTGAATATATTATAGATGTTTCAAGATTTTCAAGAATAATAAGTTTTTACCCTGAAAAAGATAATAATCCATATGAAGAAATAATTTTCAAGCCAGTTGATATTATGTATTATATAAATAAATATAAAATGGATAATGCAATTTATAGAGATGAAGATATGAATGAAAATATTTCAATAAAAAGTGAAGATTGTATAAAAATTTTAGAAAATCCAAATATAACCAAAATCATTGAGGATCAATTAATATATAAAATAACAAAAGAAAAGTTTGATAAATATCAATTAGATACTTTTGATAACTTGTTTTTGGCTAATAGTGTATATATAAATTTTCCAAAGTCAGACATCTCAACATTAATTGTCCAAAATAATATATTATATAGTGATGAAAAGACAAAGTTACATAATAATATAAATTCATTCATGATATCAAGTAGAAAAAAAATCTTTATAATAGGAGGACCTGAAAAAATTGGGAAAACAAATATTATTTTATCATCTTTACAAGGAAAAAGTGTTTTATATTTTAATTTTAAACTATTAGATTCAGAATTCAATAATATAAAAAAAAAAATAATATTAAGAGAATGTATGCATCTTTTTGAAGAATATAATGAATTCAAAGAATTTACAAATGAAGCCTTTAAAATCAAAGGATATAAAAATATATTAACAATAATTAAACAATTCAATATTCTTATTTCAAAATATACAATACCTCAAGATAAAGATATGATAGAAACAAAATTTTATTTGAAAAACCCAGTAATTGTTTTAGATGATTATGATGATATTAATATGAAAGATAATATAATAGATGAAACTTTTATTAATCAATTATGCAAGGATTCAAAGGATAAAGTAAAATATATAATTTGTGGAAATGGGAAATTTATAAATAAAATATTATATGAATATCTAATTGAAGGAATTTGTGATTATGAATATGAAATAAATTATTTTAATGATTTTGATTTTAAAATAAACAATAAAAAAGTTAATAATCTTTTACTTGAAGTTTCTAAAAAAAATTGGGAAGAAAATTTTAACAAGAATATTGAAAAAATATATAGCAAAGAAACAATTGTTCAAAATCTAATTATATTAAATGAATTAATAAAAATTAAATATCAATTTAAATCTAAGGATAGATTATTAGAAATTATTCCACGTCAATATTTAAATATTATTCAGAATAAAGATTTAAAATATATAACTTTTGAATATCAATTTCCTGAAATGATGAATAATTTTCAAACTCAAATTAAACTTCATTTATTAGAAAATTATACTATTAATAAAAATTATATAAATAATAATTGGATTTATGGACATGTAATTGAAGGATTAATAATTGGATTATTTGAAGTAAATAAATTAATCAATGATTTAGAATTTCCTAAAAAAAATATAATAGAAGTTGATTCAATATTTAATATTGAAAAAGAAGAAAAAATAAAAAATATATTAGATAATTATCCTATTCTTATTAAACAAAGAAAACAAGGACAAGATTATGATTTTGGAATTGTTTTAAGAAAAAATGATTTAAATTATGGGATTTTAATTCAAGTAGGTTTAAATAAAGAAAAAAGTGAAATTTATAATATATATATAAATTCTTTTTTAAGATATTATATATTAAAAGATGGAATTTCAAATGTCATAGGAAGAAATATAGATCATTTAAGTTTATTATTTTTCTTTGAACATGAAATACAAAATGATTTATTATCAAAATTAATAGAAAAACAAAATATAGGAAAATTTAAATTGAAAAAAAGAAGAAGTTATAAATATATTGAAAATTATGATGAAATTGAAAAATTAAATTGTAAAATAGGAATAAATGCATGTAAAATATTCAATATTCCATATTTTACTTTTTCTCATAAAGATAAAAAATTATATAATGAAGGGAAATATATTTCAGATTTAGAAACTTTTAAAACATTATTTTGGCCAATTAAGAATGAGAAATTAGCAATTGAAATTATTCTAGATAAATCTAATGTTTTATTTAAAGATATTTTTACAGAGAAGGAAATTACACAATTAAAAAATTTTTCTGATTTTAAAAACTGTAAAGACTTCATAATTAGAAATGAAATTAAATATTCATTTAAACATTGTAAATATTTTCCTTTAATAATTCCCATTTTAAATATTAATGAAGAAAGTAAAATTCTTATATATAATATTAATGAAAAAGAAATTAAATATATTAAAATTGATAATGACCAAATTTATAGATTAGATGAAAAAAAAATAAAAAATTTAAAGTTTGAAAAATCTTATTTAATAGAATTAGTTTATAAAAATGAAGAAGATTTTATAATTAATGAATCCAATATTATAAAAGAAAAAATAGGAAAAACGAAAATTACTGAAGAATACGGTGAAAAAGAAAAAAAATTAACTAAATATAAAGGTATAGGTAAAACCAAAACTAAAAGTAAAAGCAGAGAAAAAAGTAAAAATAATAGTAGAAATAAAATAAAAATAAAAAAAATAAATGAAGAAAATTATAAATAAACATTAGTTTAAGTTATTTCGAAATCATTTAGAACAAACAATAAATAAAGACACAATAAGTTTATTATTATTCACTTCATCAATCAAATTAAAAAAATTATTATTTTTACTTCTTAAACTCAAAGAATTTATTAATTTTTTCTTCACATTTATCTTCGTTAACTTTAAATATAAAATATCTTAAATTTCATTAATTTGATATGAAATATGTTGAAAATTTTTAAGAGTAGAATATCTTTTTGATAGATTAAAACAAAGTTTATTTTCTAATAAATTAATATCTTTATGATTAGCATGACTAATAATAATTTTTATTTTTTTCCTTTAAGTAGGAAAATTTAAAATTAATTTGACTAACTAAATTAACACCTTTATTTCAATCATTTTGATGAATTTGTCCTCAATCATTAAAATTATCAAAAAAAAATAAAATTTTCTTTTGCTCAAAAAATATTGAAATATGTTTTATTAAAGTCAAATTTTAAATAAAATCTTTTTAAAAATGCCTGATATTTATTTATAGTCATTATTTTAAAATTCTAATTAAATTGACCTACTTTAATTTGAATTGAAAATATAAATTTTAAATATTTTATTTATCTTGTTGATTTAATTTCTATTTTGAAAACATTAATAAAATTTATAAATGCACAATCCTGTAAAAATATAAAAATTTTTATTTTTTTCTTACTATTATTTGAATAATTTATTACTCCATTAAATTATTTAATTGGAGAATCTATCTTATTAAATTATATAAATAAGATTAAAAAAAATGGATTTAAATTAATTAAATAAATTTTATTTAAGTAGACTACAAATTTTGAATTAAAATCTTTTAATCTTAATTCATTTCTTTATTGATTTAATTCTTTTAAAATAAGATTTGTATAATATTTTAAAATTTATTTTCATATTGAATTTTAAATATTTCTTTTTTAAAAAAATCTAATGAATCATTTGTTTTAATTTTAATATTTTAATATTATTAATAATTTCTTCTTGAATAATTGACTTTCAGATATTCTTATTTTTGTTTTTTATATTGTATTTTTTTTATTTATCTTCAAATAATAAATAAAATTGGTTATATTTTGTTGATTTTGATTTATATAATTTTTTACTTCTTTTATTGATTTTTTTCAAAATTTTATAAATCTCCATTTGATCATACCAATTCATTCTACAATGAAAATTTATTTCTTATAGAACCCAATGTTTAATTTTTTTTTGTTATTCTTGAATTTATAATTCTTTTATTTCTTTTTCTATTCTTAATTCATCTAAAAATATCTTCTCTTTTTATATTTTCCAGTTGCTTTTTTTTTTCAAATTTCATTGATTGTTTATATTTCCATATTCTTTTTTTTCTATTTACATTTGATTATAAAAATCTTCAAATTTATTTTTTCACACAACATTTATATTTATCAAAATTTCATTACCATTTAAATTATTATAATTATATACTTTAATTTTTATGAATAAGAAAAATGATTATTGATTTAAATATTATCTATTTGTAATAATTATTACAATTGTTTTGTAATATTTCACTTACTCTAATATTATTTTTTTATTCATTCTCATTATAAAAATTATTATCATAGTATTTTCCTTCTTTTAAATTTTATTTTGATATCGATTATTATAAATTATCATTTTAGAAATATGACATATTTTAAATATATAAAATATTTTTGTATATAAATTATTTATTATATTTTTATTCTTAATATTTTTAAGTTTTTAAATAAATGAGTAATTCCTTAGAATTGAATGATAAAGAAAAAAATTTATTAGACTTTCCAACAACAACTACAAAAGACCCATTTTTAAAATATAAAAAATATACTGAAAATGAAGAAGATTTTCTATCAAGAAATTATAAAATAAAAAAATCAAAAGAAGAATTTAAAATGATGACTGAATCAGAATTAAATAATTTATTTTATAAATTAAAATTTTATTATGATGATATTTCAAGTCAAAATAATAAACAAGATTCAACAATAAATTATATAAGAACTAGAAATAAAAATCTTGAACAAAAAATAAATGATATTGAAAGAGGAAAAGAAGTTGAATCAGGTACAGAAAAAATTTCAGGTTTAGATAGAGTAAATAATATAGATTTTATAATTAATAAAATTCAAACTTTAAAAGAAAGAACAGAAGAAGCAAAATTTAATGTTAAAAATGAAGAAGAATATACAAGTACTTTAAAATATTTAATGGAAGATTCAAAAAATGTATTAATGAAGGTGAATGAAGATATTTTAGTGACTGAAGAAAAAATTCATGATATAAAAAGAATAAGAAAAAATTTAGATGAAAATATTGAAAATAGAAAAAATGCAAATGAAGAATCAAATAAAATAAATAATTATTTAGAAAATCAAATTGGAAAAATTAAAGAAGTTTTAGCAGAACAAGAAGATAAAAAAATGTCAATTGAAAAATCTAATCAAATAAAAGAAGAAAAATTATTTGAATTAAGAGAAAAATATGAAAAAAATATAAAAGATAATAAAATAAAATTTAAACAACATAAAGAAGAAACTTCTGATAAAATAAATGCATTTAATTATAGAAAATATGAAAAACAAAAAAAAGAAAAAGAAATAATAAATTTTATTGTTGGATTTCATTTTTTTCAAAAATATTTTATAAATAAAAATAGGGAAAATAAAGATAAAGAACTTGATGAATCAATTGATTTATCAGAATCTAAAAAAGATATTGAATTTAATAATTTTATGAAAGGTGTTGAATATGAATTAGTTTTTTCAGATGAAGAAGAAAATAATGAAGAATTAAATAATGACAATAAGAAAAAGATTAAAATAAAAAATAAGAAAAAAATTCAAAAATTAAATTTTGAAGAAATAAAAGAAAGATTTGATGAATTAGATTTAAAATATGATGAATTTAATGATTTTTTAACTAAAATAATATCAAAAGCAAATTTTAGTAGAAAAAAAATGACAGATTTAAATATGAAATTAATATCACTTGAATCAAAAAAAAATGAATATACACAAAAAGTAGACAATATTATTTTTAAAGATTATAAAAATTTAATAGATATAATTTATAATACAATGCATTATGATGAATTTAAAAAAAAACAAATTATTAGATTTAAAAAATTTATAGAAGAAAATAAAAATAACTTAAAAAATGCACAAAAAATTAGAAATATTAAAACGACTCAAAGAATTACTGATATTCATTTTGAAGAGATTACTAATCCAGACACAAATAAAATTAAAAAACAAAATACATTTATGGATAAGTGTTTAAATGAAATAGCAAAAATAAAATTTTATTTTGAAAGTTTTGTTATTGGAATGAAACATTTAAATAATTTTAAAGAGTATGATAATGCTTATAAAAAAGAAAATAATAGTTTAAATGAAATTATGCCTTTAACAACAGGATTTACAAAACAATGTAAAAAAATAACAAATGAAAATTATATTCAAGATCTATTAAAATATGCAATAGAAAAAAATATTCCTAAATCTAATTTTATTTATGAAATTTTATTTGTTAAAAATAAACATATTGATAATATGAAACAGTTCTTAAAAGATAAGTTAACAATAGATAATTTTGTATTTTACTTTTTTAGAGGTTATAAAGAAAGATTCAAATTGAATAAATTAATAAATGAAAGAATTTATTTTTATATAGGAGGAAATAAACAATTATTAAATTCAAAAAAATATTCAATAATTGAACCAAATAATATAAGTTCTCAAAAAAAAAGAATTAGTAATTTAAATATTCAAAGTGACAATTTGGTTTTTAATAAACAAAATACAATAGTAAGAAAAAATAGATTTTCAGTATTATTAAAAGGAAATAATTCAGATGAAAAAAAAAAATTATCCCTTGAAGAAGAAATTAATAAAAAATATAATTATGAAAATTCACCTGATGATTACAGTATTAATGAAATAAAAAAAAAAGTTAGACCAAGAACAACAAAATTAACAACATATAAAAGAGTTACTCAACATTTATATGAACCATCATTAAAAAAAGGACTATATTTAAGAACTTTAAATAATGATTTAAATAATATCAAAAATAATAGGTTAAATAGGAAATTCAATTCAAGATATTTTAAAAAAACTTGGAATAATATTGATAATCTTGATAATCAATTTTATGTTTATAATAATAAAAGTAAGATTTTTATATTTTATTTTATTTTTAGATATTAATCCTAATAAGTTATCAAAATATACTTATAAATTTATTACAGAAAAAATGCTTTCTTTAACAATTTCACAATTTAGAAAAACTCAAAAGTCAATGGAACCTTCTTTATAAAAAAATAAATAATGAAATTTTAATATGTTAAAATATTAAATGATATAGGTATAAAATATTACTTTTTTATATTATTTTTTAAAAAATTAAAATTTTTTTTTATATTTAATTTTTATTTTTTTCTTTTAAAAAATTATGAATAATTTGTTTAAAGCTTTAGGTTTTGATAATGAAGATTATAATAAAATGAGTAAAGAACAATTAGTTCCAATTGCAACTAATTTAAAAAATCAAAATCAAGAACTCAAAAACAATTTAAAAAATATTATTGATGAATGTTCTTTGTTAAAAAATTCAATTATTAATAATAGTAATGATAATAATACTCAATTTGGTAAAATGTTTATTGATTTGAAAAATTCTTTATTAACATATGAAAATGGGAAAAATATTAATAATAATTCAATTGAATTTAAAAAATATTTATATAAGAATAATTTATTTTATGGAGGAATTGAAGAAGATAATATTAATTTATTAAAAGAAATTAAAGTAAAACAAGATGATGAATGGAAAAATAATAAAGATAGTTTATTATTTAAACAAAAGTTGTTAGAAAGAAATTATAAAGAATTATTTAGAAATTTATTATTGTCAAAAGAATTTAATAATATTTTAGATAAAACTTCAAATGAAAATTCAAATCAAAAAAAAAATAATTTTATTAATAATAATAAAATAGAAAATATAACATTAAATGATATAATAACTAATAATAATAATTTTAATGATAATAATAATATTAATGATAATATAAATAATAATAATCAAAATATCATTCATAATGAAACAAATGAAATTAAAGGATTTCCTACTCAAAATAAACAAAATGAAAAAATTAGTCCAAAAAAAAAAGAAAGTGATTTTGTTACAAAAATGAAACAAACACTTCCAAAAAAGCAAAAAAAATTAGATGAAAATTTATTAAATAATTTATTATCAGATGAAGATGAAGAAATTTCATTTTCAAATTTAAATAAAAAACAACATAAAAAAGGATGGGATGAAGATGAAGAATAAAAGATAAAAAAAACTAAATAATCAAAAATATTAAAATTAAAAATTAAATATAAAGTAAATTAAAATTAAAATAAAAAAAGTATTTAAAAATTAAATAAAAAAAAATAAAACAACCTCAATGAAAAAAAATGAAAGTCAAAATAATTTAAATTCATCCCCTTCTCAAATATTTTCAAGAGAAATGAATAAAAGTACAGATATGATATCATCATTAATACATGAATATTTATTAAAAAGAGAATATAACAAAACATTAGATTCATTCCAAGAAGAAATATCTCAAAAAATAAAGCAAAAAAATTATTATAAAGCAGCATTTTTAGATATAACAGAAACAAATCTGATAAAAATATTTTCATTAGGAAGAAAAAATGACTTTTTTAAAATATGGAATAGAATAATACCAAATCATATAAGATTAAGAGAACCACCAATTCAAAAAATAGAATTTTACATTCAAATATATTTTGCAATATATCCTTTATTATATAGAGATAGTAGAATAAATTGTAATAAAACAATACAAGAAACAATGAATGAATTTAAATTATTTTTAGAAAAAAGAGAATATGAATTATCAAAATCAAATGAATTTTTATCATATTATGCATTACCATATGTAAATAATCCACAAACTCATCCAAGTTATATGAAATTATTTAATCCAGAATGGGCAAATGAATTAAAAGATAAAATAAAATCAAGTATTAAAACATATCTTCCTTCTATAAAATATCCTGTTATTTATGATTTAGTTACAAGTGATGCAGGAATTATTAATAATAATAATCAAAGTATGATGAAAACTTATTTAGAAAGTTTAACCCAAGGGAATTTTAATAATGAAGATGCTGGAAATTTTAATTTTAATTATAATAGTAATAGTAATGTTAATGTTAATTTAAATCCTAATTTTAATAATATGGTTGAAAATGATGAGTTAATTCAATTAAGAGATGAAAATGAAAGATTGAAAAAAAAAGAAGAAAGAAATAAAAGTACTTTTATTAATAGTCAGAAATCTTGGACTAATTTAGCTTTAAATATTTTATCACATTCATTTGATTTAGTTATGTTATGTAAAAGTAATAAAAATTATAATGAAGTTCTATTAAAATCTGATAAGATAAATAAAAAATTAATGAAATATCAATCTTTTCTAAATAAAAATTTAGAAGATTTAGAAAGATTAAGAACAAATAATAATATTACAATATTATCTGGAATAAGAGAAAGAAATGATGAAATGGAAAATATAGCAAATTCAAATTATGATGATTTAAGTAATATAAATAATAATTCAATGATTAATAATTCAAATATTGGAAATATTGCAAATAGAAGTTTTCATATTGAATATGATCATACTCATTTAATTGATATTAATTTATTCCAAAATACAATTTATAATAATATTAAAAATAAAAATATAACAAATGATGATGATTTTAAATATGCTTTTGTATTTAGAGAAATAAGATTAAGATCTTTTAGAAGAAATGATCCAGGTTTAAAAAAATTAACATTATATTCAATTTTTTATTATGATTTATATTTCAAATTTAATTTACTTAAAGAAATAATTTCAAATCCAACACTTTATCAAAATTCAAGTTTAGAAATAATGAAATTACTAAATCAAATATCATCATTAAGAAAAGGGAGAAATTATTTATTAATGAGACAAAATTCAAATCAAATGATAGAAGATATTGTAAATTGTATGATGAATGAAAAAGAAGATACTGATTTAAGACAAAATTGTTTAGGAACAATTCAAAAATTTACATTAAGAATAGAACCACAAAATAAATTAATAGAATTAGGAATAATAAAATGGTTAATTGATACATTTACATATGAATCAAAAACTTTAAGTGATTATTCAATTGAATATGGATTAGCTTTAATATTAAATTTAGCATTAAAAAAAAATGGAAGAGAAAAATTTGAAGAAGATGCAGAAAGAATAATTCAAATATTAATTAATTATATTAATGTAAATAATATTCAAACTCAAACTTGTGTAAATGGAACTTTATATTCTTTAATAAAAAGACCAAAATTAAGAGAAGCTGCAAAAAAATTTGGAGTTGAAAATATTATTAAAAATTGTCAAAATTCAAATCCACAAACTCAAAAACAAATGACTTATATTTTAGAAGAATTAAAAAATGAAAATAATAATAATAATCAAGATGATAATATTGATGAAAATTTTGAAGAAGATCCAAATGCAGTTGATGATGAAAATGAAAATCAAAATTTAGATGAAGAATATGCTGAATTAGATTCAATTGATGAAGAATTAGTTAAAAAACATTATAAAAATATTGGAGAGTTTTTAATTAGAAATGATAATCAAAATATGGAAGAAGAACAAAAAATTGAAAATTTTAGCCAAAAAAATCCAAATATGCTTAATTGGGATTTAAAAAATAATAGTAATGAAAATAATGAAAATAATAATAATCTTGAATATTTTGAAAATGTTGAAAAAGAAGATGGAAAATTTGTTCTTGGATTAAATGAAAAAAGTAGAGAAGAAAATAAAAATGATAATAAATTTAATCAAGATGATCCTTTGGCTTTATATCAAAAAGATATGAAAATTGAAGAAGCTTTTGAAAAACATGATAGAATTTTAAGAACTCCTCCTAATGAATATAAATAAAATAAATCATATATTAAAATAAATATTATTAGAATAATAAAAAAGTTTATTTTAAGGATTATAAAAATATTTTTTTTGTTTTTTTAAAATTTAAAATACTAAATTATTCAAAAATTAAATAATAAAAATATAACTAAAAATAAAAATAAAATAAAACAAACAATTAAATAATATATTTTTATTTGGAAAAAAAATGGAATCATTCCCATTTAATTTAAGTTTAAATTACAAAATGGAAGTAGTAACAATAAAACCTCCTTCAAACTTTACATTATTATCAGAAGTAATATGTGAAAAATATGATTTACATTACGCATATATTTTTTATGATAATGACTTAGGAGAAACTGAAATAAAAAACGATTCAGATTATGCAAATTTTCTTGAATATGCAACAGAACAAAATATAAATGAAATAGAAATTTATGTAAGAAGTGATGAACAAATGAGTCAACAAAGAAAATTATCTTTAAGAAAAAGATCATCAATGAAACAATCAGAAGATAATTTCAAATCAAGAAAAATAAAAAAAATAAAAAATAACTTTCAAGAAAATGATAATAATAATAATATTAATAATCATCAAAATAATAACTATGAAAATAATAATAATAATGATTATGAAATTGGAATGCAATGTGATTATGATTATTATGGAGATACTAGAAATAGAAAAGGAATGATTGATGATGGTTATACTAATCAAAATGTCGGTTTTAAAGAAAGAAAAAGAATTTATTATATTAAACAAAAAAAAGAAATGCAAAGAGAAGAACATTTTGAAAATGAAGAAAATGAAATTGAAGAAGAAGAAGAAGAAATTAATAATAATAAACATAAAAGAAAATTAAAAAATAATCAAAAAAAAATTAAAAATGTTATTAATGAAGATGATGATGAAAAAAAAGTTAAAAAACAAAGTAAAAAAGGAAGAGTTATGATTCATGGAGGTTATAGAGGAGGACATTGATTTTATTTTTTTTTTTTGTTTTTTTTAAGTTAAATGTTTTTTTATTTTGGGTAAAAAATATTGTTTTTTAATATTTGAAAAATTTTTATTTTTTTTTATTCATTTTTCAATTTTTTTTAATAATTAATTTATAAAAAGAAAATGATTAAAAATATTGTTTGTTTTCCTACTTTAAACAGTTTTATGGATAATATTTAGTAAATATTTTATTATTTTTAATATTTTATTGTAATAGTTCCATTGATAGACATAAAAAATTTTTGAATGATATTAAAAATAGAAAACCAATTTTATCTGTTTTAAGTCCTAAATCAAAAGGGAAAAAATTTAATTTACCATTAATTAAACATAAATTCAATTTTAATTCAATATTTTCAAATCAAAATATTAAAGAAGAAAATGAATCAATTTATAAAAGATTAATTAAATCAAAATCAGTTGTTCAATTAAGTGATAAAAATAAAGATCATAAAAAATATTATGAATTATGTAGAAAATTATCTGATAAGAAAATAAAAAAAACTCAAAATATTTTAAAAGAAAGTTTTAAAGGTAATCCTTTATTAAATGAAATTTTTGGAAGTTCTACTGCGAGATCTTTAAAAGAGTGTTCAAATTTAAATTCATATACAACTAGAACAAATAGATCAAATAAAAAAATAAAAAATTAATTTTAATATAAATCATATTAATAAATGATAATAATAGTTATATTATTTTTTGATTAGAAAAAAAATAACATTTATATAGAATAAATTATAAAATTGTATCTAAAAAAATAGAAATTTAATATTTTCAATTTGATTTTCAATAATTATTTATAAAGATATAAATAATTAATCAAATGTGTTTTATTTTTTCAATATATTTATTAATAACATAACAAAAATACATCATTTCATCTTGAGTAAAATAAGAAGACCCATAATTAAAACTTACATTAATATCTCCATATTATTTTTCAATAACAATATAATATTAAGCATTATTATATCTTTCCTTTATTTATATTTAATTTTTGATATTTCATCTGAATTAAAATAAGAAATATTCTACATAAATAATTATTATGTATTTCAATATTTTTTTCATTTAAAATAAAAGTAAATGTTCTATTTCTATAATAAAACATTATTAATCAATACATTAATACTAAAATACCAAAAGTAAAAATAATAGCTTAATCAATAGTTGGTAGCTATTTAATGATTTTGAATTTATAATATAAAAAAATGAAATTCATTAAGTCAAATTCTATATATTTTATTATGAAATTTATCTAGAAATTAATAAAATTTTATTTAATTAGAAATTCAAAGTATATAAAATATTTTTCATAATTCTATAATGATACTTATTTAATATTTCTTATATAAATATTTATTTTCAAATTATTGTTTTTTTAAATATTTATATTAATTAAATTATATTATATGATTTTATAATAAATTAAAACTGAGATATATTATTTTAAAACAAAATTTAAACATTAATTTACAAAATAAAAATTTTACTCATTCAATTTAAATAAAAAATCACAAAATGCTTTTTTAATTGAAATCTGAAAATTATTCTAAATCAAATTTCAAAAAAAATAATTATTAATTATATTTAATCTAACTGAAATCTTAAAAATATATTATTCCAATTAAAAAAAATAAAAAATTAAAAAAAAAAGAAATAAAAAGAAGAAAATGTCAGAAATGGAAAATGAAGAAAACATAAAAAACACAATCCAAGACACTCAAATGTTAATTCGTAATCATATGCAACATCACAAAAAAATAAGTAAACAACTTCACAGTCAAATAAAAAAGGAGAAAAAAACAATAGATTTACTTCAAGAAAAAATAGCAAAATTAATGGTAGAAAAGCAAAAATTAGAAGATAAACAACAAGCAAGAAGTGATTCAAATCAAATTGGTAATCCAGAAGTAGAAAATTTAAAAAATAAAATTTTACAAGAAGTAGAAGAAAAAAAATCATATGATGATAAAATAGCAGAAATTCATAATGATTTCTTAACAATTAAAAGTGAAATGGGAGGATTAAATGCAACACAAGCTTTACAAGAAAGATATCAAAAACATATTCGAATATTAGAAAATAGATTAGATAAAGCTAATCAAAAATTTAATGATTCTATTGAATATGATAAAAAATTAAGAGCTGAAATTGATAAATTAAGAAAAGAAAGATATTTTTTTGAAAATATTTATAAAAAATTAGAAAAAGAATTAGAAAAAGTAAGAAAAGAAATATCAAAAAATTTAGAAGATGCATATGATAATTATGAACAAAGAGATATTAATCAAGAAACTTTTGAAAATTTAAAGGCACAAATGATAAAAAAAGAAACTGAATATACAAATATTTTAAGTGGAATTGCTAATGATTTAAATATAAGAAATTCTAGAAAGAAATCACAAGAAAATAAAATAAATAAAGATAATGATGATAATAATCAACTTGCTAAAAATTTCCAAAAAAAAATTAAAAGTGAACAATATGAACAACAACAAGAAAATTTAAATGATAGATATCAAAATTTAAAATATAAATTTGAAAAATTAGAAGAATTTACTGAACAAGAAGATGTTGGTCAATTTTGTGAACAATTTAAAAAAAATGTACAAAAAAATTATGATTTATTTCAAACTATATCAAGAATTAGTTCTGAAGCAAAACAATTAGAATCAGAAATAAAAGATATTGAAGAAGAAATTAATATTTATAAAAAAGATAAAAATAGTCAACAAGGAATTGAGAGAAATTATTTAATAAGTGAATTAAAAACAAAAACTCAAAAATTAATTCAAAAACAAGAACAATATGAAAATGATTATAAAAATCATTCAGAAAATTTTAGACAAATAAAAAATAATATTTATTCTCTTTTTACAAATTTAAATATAAATAAAAATTTAACAGAAGAAGAAGAATTAGATTTTAAAAAAGGAGTAAATGAAAATAATGTTTTAAGAATGTTAGCTTTAATTGAAAATAAATTAAAATATAATCAAAAAGTTTTAGAATTTGAAAGAAATATTAATTCAGATGATCAAGATTTAGAAAGTAATGAACCAAAACAAGGATTAAATCCACAACAAGTTAATGAAAATATGAAAATGGCTTTTGCTATTATGGATATGGGAAAAATTAAAACTATGGAAAAAATTAAAACTGAACATAAAGATGATTTTAGATTAGAAGACTTAAAAAAATATTCTGAAAAAGTTGCTCAAGAATTAATGGAAAATGTTTATAAAGCAAATCAAGGAGAGAAAAAAAATAATAATAAAGGAACTAAAAAATTAAAATTAGGTGAATAAATTTTTTATTTTTTTTTATTTTTTTATTTTTTAAAAAGTGATTTTTTTAATTTTATTTTTTTTATATTAATTAAAATCCCCAATATTAATATCAAAAGATAAAATTATAAAAAGCCAAATAACTTAAATTTTTAAATTAATTATCAAAAATAACTTTAAAATATTCTTTTTTTTGTTTTAATTAAAAAATACTTATTAATTTTATAAATTTTTCTAATATTAAAATTGTTGTTATAAAAAGAAAAAGAAGATTTTATAAAATTATAATATTTATTTATAAAATATAATTAGTTATATTTTAATAATAAAAAAAAGATAATTTTTCTGTGAATTTTTCTTTTGTTGAATTTATTCCTTTTGAAGTTTAATTTAATATTTTTCCTATGCCACAACTTATTGCAAATTTAAATTATAGAAAAAAAATAATTTAATTATAAATCTACTTCTCTATATATTATTTCAGCAATTTTTTTTATTCCTTCTTCTTTATTTGATTTTAATTTTTCTTTAATTTCATTATTCAAATTTCTTTTAATTTTATCTTTTAATTCTTCATCACTCAAACCTTCAGATGAAATTGCATAATTTACTTCTAAATTTTCTTTTATATCAATGAAAATACTATCTAAAATTATATTATTATCATTTCCTTTAGATTGACTTGAATTAAAATTTTTACTTAAATTTTTATTTTCAAATCCATAAAATTCTTCTTTTTCTTGTTTTTTAATTTGAATTATATTTTGTTTTCTTATATCTTCTTTCATTCTTTCAAATTTATTTTCTAAATTTTTAAATTCTTTTTTAATATTTTTTTTTTTTTCTTCAA
>JAEEGK010016421.1_pt1 | contig 16280 bp, 6 predicted proteins | sample 8958771 | NCBI WGS metagenome assembly JAEEGK01 (sample SAMN16246547, study PRJNA631951) | gut metagenome | biome: gut microbiome; feature: rumen; material: SC-attached | host: Bos | place: Iran: Karaj | collected 2018-10
TTGCAGATCTTGTACTTCAGCGTGTAGTGGCCGGGAGCCAGACTGAGCGTCGTGCCGCCGTCGCTGAGTCCGTACTTTGCCCAGCCCTGATGAACCTTTCCGTTGATGTTACGGAAGTAGAGACCATAGTTGAAGCCTTTCGACGAGCCTGTGAACTGCAGCACGCGGCAGCCCGAGGAGTAGCCGCTACTATAGCCCGTGCGGCGCTCGCTGCTGTCGTAGGTGGTCCATCCGGCGGGCAGGGCGTTGGCCTCCTTAAAATCCGTCGAGGGGGTAAGCGTAGTCGGCGCCTGCATGGTCACCTCGATGGTGGCGGTGCTCGTCTCGCCGTCGTTGTCGGTGGCAACGGCTTTCAGTGTGTGCTTGGTGGCCTTGGCTCCCGTGAGCGTGGCCTTGTAGGGTTTCTCCGTACAGGTGGCAATCAGCGTCGTGCCGTCGTAGAACTCCACCTTCTCGACGGTGCCGTTAGGGTCGTCGGCTGTGGCGGTAATGGTGATGTCGGGAAACACGGCCTCACCCTTTGGCGCAAAGCTGATGTGCTTCCCGCCGGTAGAAGGCGAGGTAATCTTGACGTTGGGCGTGGTCTTGTTCAGCGAGTAGCGGCTGCAGAAGTTCCAGATCTCCTTACCCGTATACACCTGCGGCTCCTTGCATATCCAGTGGCCCTTGTCCTTGAGCTCCAGAAGCCGCACCTCGACGCCGTCGTTGCCCGGTCCCCAGATGTGCAGCTTGGCACCGCTGAAGCCGTTGTAGTTGTTGATGACCTTATCGGTTGTCGAACAGCCGTTGTGCTTGATCCAAGGATTCAGCGCCGGCTGCACGCCGCCCCAGTTGTCGGCCGTTCCCTGAATATGCAGGATGGGCACCGGGCGCGTCTTGGAACTGGGCGTTACCACCGACGGGCCACTGCAAGAGACGAAGGCGGCAATCTGATCTGAAAGCTTGTTGATGGCATTGTAGGTCAGCATACCGCCCATGGAGAAGCCGCCGAGATAGATGCGGTTGCGGTCGATCTTATGCTGCGTCACCATCCGCTCGATAATGGCCTTGATGAAGTTGATGTCGCGGTCGCCGCCGGTGTCCCATGCGCGGTCGATGCCGTTGGGGAAGACGCAGACGAACTTGGCGGTGTCGCAGACAGCCTCCATGCTGACGTTGTCGTTCTTGAACTCGCTGTTCTGCATCCATCCGGCATCCTGGTTGTAGCCGTGACAGAAGATGAGCAGCGGACGGTTCTGCCCGAGGTTCTTAGGGACAATGATATTATACGAGCGGCTGGTGCCGCCTACGGTGATGTTGTCGGCCTGGGCCGGCATCAGTCCTGCTGCGAGCAGGAGGATTGATAGAATGGTTTGCTTCATGTTGGTTGGTTATTTCAGTATTTTCTTTCCGTTGACGATTGTGATGCCTTTTGTGTTGGGGGTGGCTTTGAGGCCGCTGAGGTTGTAGGCGGGATGGGAGGAATGGGCAGGATGGGAAGGATGGGCAATGTGGGTAGGCTGTTCGAAGAACTGCCAGCTGTCGAAGTCGAAGAGCGACGTGCCGCTGCCCGTAAACGTGAAGAAGAGGTCGCGCACGCCGTTGATGGGCGACGTCAGGTCGCAGGTCACCTCCTGCCACTCGCCGTCGGTAGGCTCCAAGGTCAGACGGCCCTTGATGGTGCCACCCTTGCTGCCGATGCGCACCACGAGCGTACACTTCTTCTCGACGCGCACCTTCGCCGTCAGCGCCTGGGCACCAGCCTCGCCGAAGTCCACATTGCGCACCTTGATATAGTCGCCAGTACTGATGTTCGTCACGTAGCAGCCGTTATAGTCGCCCATGCACTTCACGCCCTGACACTGGTTGATGGTCTCGGCCTCCTGTCTGACGAAGGGGTCGAGCGTCTGCAGCGGACTGACGCCCTTGGTCGTAGCCTTGATGAGAGGCAGCGAGCCGTCTTCGTTGCGGGTGAACTCCTCGATGCAGGTGGCACGCTTATAGCCTCCGCCGTTGGGGAGCTTGCCGTTGTGGTAGAACAGGTAGTGGTGGCCCTTGTACTCCACTGTGCCGCCGTGAATAGTAAAGCTGTTGTCGGCCAGCCCCATCACCTTGCCCTGATAGGTCCACGGGCCGGTTATCTTGTCAGCCGTCGAGTAGGCCCAGTGCTCGGGCACGCCGCCGGCGGCATATTCCAGATAGTACTTGCCATCACGCTTGTAAATCCACGAGGCCTCCTCGAAGTTGGTCTTCGGCGTGCCGTCGTCGTTGTAGCCCTTGAAGGGTCCGAAGGCCTTCTCGTCTTTGGTCTTCACCTCCCTCTCGCCGCCCGTGATGGCGGTCATCGTCTTCGTCAGCTTCGCATACCACAGGTTGTTATTGCCATAGAAGAGGTACGCCTGACCATCGTCGTCGATCATCACCGTGGGGTCAATCTTGAACCAGCCCTGCACCAGCGGCTTATGGATGGGGTCGCGGTAGGGTCCGGCGGGGTTGTCGGCCACAGCCACACCGATACCGGGATAGGCCTGGCCCTTGATGGTGGCTGTCACATACCAGTACCACTTGCCATTACGCTCTATGCACTGGCTGGCCCAGCAGTCGTTGTCCTGCTTAGCCCATGCCGAGAAGGTGGCCGATGTCAGCGGCGTGCCGCGATAGGTCCAGTTCACCATGTCGACAGTGCTGTAGAGCAGCCAGTCCTTCATGGTGAAGTAGCCGTTCAGTGTTTGGTCCTCGTCATGGTCGACGAAGAGGTAGAGCGTGTCGCCGTGAACGTAGGGTGCCGGGTCGGGCGTATAGCGGTCGCAGATGGCCGGGTTCTGGGCACGAAGACTGCCCGCCGCCAGACAGGTGGCGACGAGCAGGGCTGATGGAATCAAGTTCTTAGGTATCATAGCTTTAGGTTGATTGAACTACAGGTCCTTGACGACGCTGACGTTGCGGGTGTCGGCGTCGCGGCCTAAGAGGAAGCGGTCGATGAAGGCCTGCACCTCGGGCCACTGGCTCTCGGGCAGCTGGCAGTGGCCGTGCTTGCCGACGATGCTCCAGCCCATGCGGTCGCCGATGCCGAAGAACTCCCACACCTTCTTGGCAGCCTGGGCCGAGACGAGCATGGCAGGATCGGAAAGCCACTCATAGTCGGGATTGCCCAACAGCAGCAGGGCACGCGGACAGACCATCGCGCAGAGTTCGTGCTGATCGTAGGGCAGACGGTAGACGGAGTCGCCGCTGAAGTTCGTCTTCTGGCTCTCCAGGAACCAGTGGTAGTCGGTCTTGTCGATGTCCTCGACGCGCACCTTCGACTCATGCGACTTGCGCCAGGCGGCAGCACCGCCGCCTCCGGGCTCCTGGGCAATGGTCAGGGCCACGCGCTCGTCGAAGGCACCGCAGTAGAGGGCCATCTTGCCGGCATACGAGCAACCCGTCACGCCGATGTGCTTGGTGTCGATCTTCGTCACCTCAGGACCCAACTGCTGCAGTCCGTCAATCAGGCGGCTCAGTCCCCATGCCCACTCACTGTAGGCACCGTTGTCCTTCAGCGCGGGATAGAGACGGTCGAAGTTGTGCTCGCCGCGCTCGTGGTGACGTCCGAACTGTCCGTAGTCGTTCACCTGCTTCTCGCGGAAGTTCATGATGGCGATGGGGCGGTTCTCGAACAACTGGCGTGGCAGCGACATCATGCTCGTGCCAATCATCAGCGCATAGGGCGGCTGGCCCGTCTGCGGGTAGCGTATCTCGGAGGTCAGCGTCAGCGTCTGGCCGTTGACGGTCACGTCGACAATCAGCGTGTCGCCCGACATGCGGGCTTTCACCTGACCGGGCTCAACGGCGGGCTTCGTGCCGATGCCGTAGTGCTGAATCATGTGGCTGATGTCGCTGCGGCGCTGCGACCACTTCTTGAACTTCTTCACGCCCTGCAGCGGGTCGGGCAGTTCGCGGATTTCGGGCAGCTGGTCCCATCCGGGCATGGCGGGCTGCTTGAAGCTACTACCCGTGTTCTCTACTGTGTACACCAGCGGGGGCTGGCCTTTCTGTGCCTGCACGGTGCCGAATGCGGCCATCATCAGGCTGAGCAATAATAGTTTCTTCATCTTGGTAAGGTTTTTATCGTTTTCTGTCTCTTTATAGTTTCTGCGTGCAAAGTTACAAAGAAATCTGTAAACCGCCAAGCGTTTTCAGAGGAATTACCCTGCACTTTTTGCAACCCGCCGGGTTAGCGGCCTCAACCCGGCGGGTTAAGGGTGCTAACCCGGCGGGTTGAGCCGAGCGAGGCGGCGCCTCGCTGTCATGAGGAGCCGCCTCATGATTCTGAAGTGGCGCTTGAACAAGCCCTGGCCTTACGGGCGTGGCTGCACGGGCGGCTCGGGGATGATGGGGTCGCCCATGGCCGAGGCCTCGGCATCCTTGTCGTCGAGCTTGAAGAGCATGAACTGCGGAGCCTCCTCCGTGCAGGGAACCCAGCCCAGAGAGTCGGTTTCCTTGCCGTTGGGGTCGCTGTACTTGGCGAAGTTGGTCCAGGCGGTGAGCATCTTCTCAGCGAGATCCCAGTCGCCTTGCGTCCAGGGACGCCAGCAGTGCTTCAGACTCTTGAAGACAAACCAGAGGTCGCTCGAGTGGAAGGCACCCTTCAGTCGGGCGGTCACCTCGGGATGGCTGCCGTCGTCGGGCAGGGGGCGCGCAAACTCGTAGGCCCAGGCCTTGCCCTGCTGCTGCTGGCGTACCTTGCAGAACTCGGCAATGCCTGCCGACATCGAGCCCATGTCGTTCAGCGTGTAGCCTATCATATAAGGTACGTCGGCAATGGAGCCGGCACGGGTGGCCTCGTCGAACGACTTCAGCGAGACGTAGCCGTCGACGATGGGGCGCTGCATCAGGAAGACATCGTTCCCCGTCACCATATTATACAGCTGGGGGATGGTGTAGAGAATCTCGGTCGAGGCGGCGCGCAGCTTGCTCAGGTCGGTCAGTCCGGCCCAGTCCATCACCTTCTTGGTCTCGGCCTCGCTCTCTTGCAGCGTGGGGTTGTAGGTAAAGAAGCGGTTCATCGGCGTGGCGGGCTTAGCCTCCTCACCGTCCTTGGCAGGCACGTTCTTTGCAAACAAAGCGTCCCCTTGGGCCGAGCGGATGCCGCCGCCGCTCATGATGATGGCCTTGTTGAACAGACCGCGGGCCAGGGGCGACTCACAGAGCGTGCGGACGCTGCCAGCGCCGGCACTCTGTCCGAAGATGGTGACGTTGTTCGGGTCGCCGCCAAACTGGGTGATGTTCTCCTTCACCCACTTCAGCGACTGAATCTGGTCGAGAATGCCATAGTTACCGCTGACGTGGTTGGGACTCTCGGCCGACAGCTCGGGATAGGTCATGAAGCCGAAGATGCCGAGACGGTAGTTGATGGTGACAAGGACGACACCCTTGGCGGCCCACTCCTGACCGTCGAACTCTGGCTCAGAGCCCCAGCCCTCGCGGTAGCCGCCACCGTGAATCCATAGGGCTACGGGCAGTTTCTTGTCAATCTTTCCGGGGGCGCTGGTATAGACGTTCAGGTAGAGGCAGTCCTCGCTGTAGGGTGCCTCGTCACCATAGCCCCACTCCGTAGCATAGCCGCCGGGATAGTGGACAGCCTGATAGCCGGGATGGCCGAAGCGGTCGCACTGGCGGATGCTGTCCCAGGGGCGTACGGGCTGCGGCTCCTTCCAGCGGAGGTCGCCGATGGGGGCAGCGGCGTAGGGGATGCCTTTGTAGGCGAAGACGCCCGGAATGTCGGTTTCGATGCCCTGTATCTGCCCGCCCTCGACGGTCAGCACAGGACTCTGGCTGGCGCTCTGGTCACCAGCGCAGCCGAAGATCATTGCCAACAGTGGCAAAAGAACAAGAATCTTTTTCATTTTGGTTGATTATTGGTTAGTTTTAGGATATATCACACGGTAGTTGCCGCTGAGGTGCATGAAGGCAAAAAGGCGCAGCAGACCGTCGTAGTAGGCGTCGAAGTAGCCGTCGTCGAAGGGCTCGTGCTTCATGTTCCAGAGGTGGTCGACAAACTCGCGGCTCTTGTCGTGGCTGCACAGCAGCGAGGCAGCAGCCGTCGTAGCCACGAGGCCGATGCTGTGGCGCAGCTTGCGGAAGCCGCCGGCACCGAGAATCTCGTTACCCTCGGGCACCGTACCGTCGGGGCGGTACTGGTCGAGGAACTTGTCGACGCCCTGCGAGTAGAAGAAGTTCTGAATCTTCTCGCCATACTGGCGCTGCCACTCGCCGTCGGCACAGCTCCACTCATAGTCGAGGGTGATGTTCATGGGCACGCGCCAGGAGTCGTAGCGGAAGTTGTTGTTGCCGTTGCGGGGAGGAGCAGCGTTCTGCTGCTGTTGCTGACCCTGCGGCCGGCCGGGGAAGCGGAAGCCCTGCATCTCGCTGCCGTCGAACTGGCACTGGTCGCCATTGAGGCCCGTCTTCTCGTTGGTACACTTATGCAGGAACTCGCGGCTCTTCTTGGCACAGTCGTACCAGAAGTCGGCGCGCCCGTCGTCGCCCCACTTGGCCCATACCTCATAGAAGGCGGGAATGTGATAGCTGGGGTCGGTGAAGCGCTGGCCGAAGCCGTCGGGGGTGAAGGTGATGAGGCGCGTCTCGGGGTCGATGAGGTACATCTTCTGCGGCCCTTGTTGCTGCTGGCCGCCACCGAAGCCACCAAAGCCGCCGAAGCCCTGACGGGGCTCAGGCGTGTACTCCTTGGGCTGAATGGCATTCAGGATGCGCTGTGCCTCGGCCTTGTAGTTGATGCCGGTATTGTCGCCCCAGCGGTTGGAGGCGAAGATGAGGGCGGTGATGAAGTAGAGCTCGCCGTCGCTGGCTGCGCCGGCTGAATTCTGCGTGCCGTCGGTGCGGCAGCTCCAGGCGAAGTAGCCCTCGCGCGTTCCACTTTGATGTTGCATATACTTGCGGCTCCAGCGCCAGAGGCGGTCGAAGATGTCCTTCTCGCCGAACTGCACGGCAACCATCAGGCCGTAGGACATGCCCTCGGTGCGGGCGTCGTGGTTCTTGATGTCGCTGACGTAGCCCATCGTGTCGCCTACCTCGAAGTAGACCTTGTTGGGGCCGCGGAAGACGTCGTTGAACACTTCCTTCAACTTGGCATCGACATCGGCAGGCTTATAGCCCATCTCAACAAACAGGTTACGATACTGGCGGGTCTCGAAGGCACCCTTGGTCCAGGGCGTCAAGGCCCACATCTCTACGGTCGCAATCAGCAGAGCGACGGCTGTCAGAAATCTTTTCATAGTTACATAACGAATAGTCGCTGCAAATTTACGAATTAAATGGACACGTGCCATACTCTGATGTCTCATAGTTTTTTGGAAATGTAACAATTTGTAGACAATTCTCTTGCGCGTTCCGATTTTATTTAGTATCTTTGCCCCCAAAACTAACCAAAAGCACAATTAGCGAATGGAAAAGAAACAAAATGATATGAGCCGCCGCGAGTTCCTGCGGCGCCTGGGACTGGGAGCCGGCTCGGCTATGGCCATGATGGCTATGGAGCCGCTGAACGTCTTGGCACAGGACAAGAAGAAGGGCGACAAGAAGAGTGCCGACAACCGCATGACCTACCGCGTGCAGCACGGCTCGGGCGAGCAGATATCGCTCTTAGGCTTCGGTATGATGCGCCTGCCCAACAATCAGGACGAGGTGAACCAGCTGGTGGACTACGCCATCGAGCACGGCGTGAACTACTACGACACAGCCCCGATGTATATGGGCGGTCAGTCGGAGGTGCTGATGGGTAACGCCCTGTCGCGCCACCCGCGCGACAAGTACTTTGTGGCCACGAAGATGTCGAACCAGAACCGCCGCTCATGGACGTTCGAGGCGTCGAAGGCCATGTACGAGCAGTCGATGGAGAAGCTGAAGGTCGACCACATCGACTACTACCTGCTGCACGGCATCGGCGGCGGCATGGACTCGCTGAAGGGGCGCTTCCTCGACAACGGCGTGCTGGAGTTCCTGCTGAAGGAGCGCGAGGCTGGCCGCATCAAGCACCTCGGTTTCTCGTACCACGGCGACGTGCGCGACTTCGACTGGCTGCTCGACCACCAGGACGACTACCACTGGGACTTCTGCCAGATACAGATGAACTTCCTCGACTGGCGCCACGCCTCGATGCGCGGCGGGCGGCGCTCGGATGCCGATGCCGAATACCTGTATGACAAATGTATGAAGACGGGCGTGCAGTGCGTCATCATGGAACCGCTGCGCGGCGGTGCCTTCGGGCGCATGGCACAAGAGCTGACCGACCAGATGAAGGCCGTACACCCCGACGACAGCACGGCGCGCTGGGCCTTCCGCTGGGTGGGCTCCTACCCCAACGTGCTGACCATCCTGAGCGGTATGAACCGCATGGACCATCTGGAGGAGAACGTGAAGACCTTCTCGCCCATCGACCCGTGTACGGAGGCCGAGAACCTGCTGCTGGCAAAGATTGCCGACCAGATGTCGGGCTTCCCCACCATACCGTGTACGACGTGCGAGTACTGCATGCCGTGCCCCTACGGCGTGAACATCCCCGCCAACTTCGCCTACTACAACGAGGCCGTCAACAACCACGTGCTGCCGCTGCCCGACAAGTCGGCTGCCGACTACGCCGAGCGTAAGCAGAAATTCACCGAGGGCTACCAAAAAGCACTGGCCGACGAGAAGACGTGGGCCTACAAGTGCCAGGACTGCGAGGAGTGCCTGTCGAAGTGTCCGCAGCAGATACGCATCCCCAACCAGCTGGCCCGCATCGTCGAAACCCTACGAAAATAACAATTCGATAATGTTCAAGTACTACAGACTAACTATGTGGCTGGTAGCGATGCTGATGCTCTGTGCAACAGCAACAACCGAAGCCACCGCAGCGGCGTGGACTGACGTCACAAGCCGCTTCATCACGAATCCGAACTTTGACAATGGCGACGGCTGGGACTGGACTACGAGCACAGGCACGGCGGGCATCGACAAGGGAAACGCCCGTTTCTACAGCGGCAACTTTGACTTCCACCAGACGCTCAGCAACCTGCCCAAAGGCCATTACCGCCTGAGCGTGCAATCATTCTACCGCGACGGCGGGAATGATGAGGCGTGGAGCGCGCACCAGAACAATTCGGAAAGCATCGATGCTTATCTCTATGCCGGCAACAACGAGCAGCAACTGGTGAGCATCTTCTCGGAGTCGCTCGACTACAATGCGGCTGGAAGATGCTGGACACCCGACAACGTGAGATACTACCCCGACGGCCGCGATGCTGCAGGCATTGCCATCAACGACGGCGGGCTATACAAGAACACGATGGAATTCGACCTCCAGGCAAAAGGAGACGTCACGATTGGCATCAGGTGCAACGTGAACAAGAATGCCAACTACTGCGTCATCGATAACTTCAAGCTGGAGTACGACGGCGACCCCGACGCCATCGTCACCGACGGCTGGGCCGACGTGACCAAATATCTCATCAAGAGTCCTGCCTTCGATGGCAACTCTGCTGATGGCTGGCAGTGGGAGAACAACGGCAATTGCAACATCCGCGTGGAGAGTATGGAGTTCTGGCAGTCGCGGTTCCACCTTTGGCAGAACCTGACAGGACTGCCCCAAGGCCACTACCGCCTGTCAGTGCAGAGCTATTACCGCCAAGGGAATAACAACGACTCATACAATGCTCACCAGGACGGCACGGAGAACATCACTGCCTATATGTATGCAGGCAACAAGCAACAGACACTGGTCAGCGCCTACAGCTACGAGCTGCCCAGCTATACTGACGGCTGCTGGACGTACCGGTCTGGGACCGGATGGAACAGCGTAACCCGCTACTTCCCCAACACAATGGAGAGCGCCGCCGTTGCCTTTGCCAATGATGCTTACTGGAACACGATGGAGTTTGACACCGACGGCGACATCACCATCGGACTACGCAACGACAACTGGGCCAGTGACAACTGGTGTATCTTCGACAATTTCCGTCTGGAGTACCAAGTCAAGACGAAGGCCACGTCCATCAGCATGAGCCTCCCTGCGACGGAGATTATGGCCGGAGAGAGCGTCAAGGCAACAGTCAACATTCTACCTGCCAACACCTTGAGATGGGCCAAGTGGACGTCGAGCGACGAGACTGTGGCAACCGTCAGCGACGATGGCACGGTGACTGGCGTCAACCCGGGAACGGCCACCATCACGGCTAAGACCATCGACGGCTCGAGCCTCAGCAGTTCGGCAACCATCAGAGTAGCCGTCAACCCGCCCACCGCCGAGTCGCTCATTATCAACGAGATCATGGCGTCGAATATCGACGAATTTATAAGCCCCGCCTTCAACTTCGACGGTTGGGTGGAGCTGTATAATCCTTCGTCAACATCCGTCACATTGGGTGGCTGTTACGTATCGACCGACATACAGAATCTAAAGGTTTGGCGCCTGCCGGCCAACTTCGGTGCTCTGCCTGCTGGCGGTTATGCCGTAGTGTGGTTCGACTCTAACGACATTGCGCCGCAGAATGCGCCCTTAAAACTCGACATTGACGGCGGCGCTGTCTACATCAGCGACCAGGACGGCAACCTCATAGCCCAGCAGACCTACCCTGCATCGATGGAGCGCGTCAGCTATGCACGCACCACCGACGGCGGCAGCACCTGGGGACTGGCCGCTCAAGCCACACCTGGCAGCAGCAACACGGCATCAGACTTCGCCACCGACCAGTTGGAGGCACCTGTCGTCGATCAGCCCTCGCAGTTGTTCGAAGGCTCGCTGACGATGAGCGTCGACATTCCTTACGGCTGTACGCTGCGCTACACCACCGACGGTAAACTGCCCACGATGAACTACGGCGAGACAAGCAGCAACGGCCAGTTCAACATCGACCAGACCACGACCCTGCGCCTGCGTCTGTTCCGTGACGGCTGGCTGCCCTCGCGCGTCACTTCGCGTTCCTATATTTATAAGGATAAGGACTACACGCTGCCCGTGGTGTCAGTGGTGGCCGACCCTGACTTCATCTACAGCACGGAAATCGGCGTCTTCTCCATCGGTCCGAACGGCAGGCCCGGCAACGGCAGGGATGACAAATGCAACTGGAACATGAACTGGGAGCGCCCCGTGAACTTCTCTTATCTCACGGCTGACGGGCAGATGGTGTTCAATCAGGACGTCAACCTTGAGATGTGCGGCGGATGGAGCCGCGCCTGGTCTCCCCATTCATTCAAGCTGAAGGGCGCGAAGGAGATGGGCGGTGACAAGAACCTGCCTTATCCGTTCTTCGAGCAGAAACCCTACATCCGCAATCGCACCCTGCAGATTCGCAACGGCGGCAACGAGCACTCCAACGGACGCTTCAAGGATGCTGCCATCGGCACCGTGATGCAGACCTCGGGCGTGGGCGTCGATGTGCAGAGCTACCAGCCTGTTCATGAGTTCATCAACGGGCGCTACATTGGCGTGCTCAACATTCGTGAGCCGAACAACAAGCACTACGCATACGCCAACTATGGCTACGACGAAGATGAGATAGACCTCTTCGAGATAGGACCCGACTCAGGCTACGTGGTGAAATGCGGTACCACCGACAACTTCGAGGAACTGGTGGAGCTGTCGGAGAGCGCAGCCAACAGCGAGACCTTTGCCGAACTGTGCCGCCGCATCAATATGGACGAGTACATCAACTATATGGCAGCCGAGTTCTATTTAGGCAGCACCGACTGGCCGCAGAACAACATCAAGGGCTTCCGTCACAGGGATAACGGGCGGTGGCGCTTCGTGTTCTTCGATGTTGACTTTGCCTTCAGCACCAGCAATGCCTTCAACGACTTCATGAACAAGGAGTGGTATCTCTTCAACGAGCTCTATCCCGCCGGACAGGAGCGCATCTACGCGCAAATCAAGTTTGTCACCCTCTTCAAGAACATGCTGCAGAACGCACAGTTCCGCCGCCGCTTCATCGATGCCTTCTGTATGATGGGTGGAAGCGTGTTCGAGGCCAGTCGTGCCACAGAGATGATCAACCAGCTGGCCGATAGAGTGAGCCCGGCAATGGCGCTCGAAGGGCAGTCGGGCCGTCTGAACAACGCGGCCAACGACCTGAAGAACAACCTGAACGGGCGCTTGGCTACGGCTACCAACTATCTGCGCAACTACTCACCCATGAACCTCAGCGGAAAAACGGTGCAGAGCGTCACGCTCAGTAGCGATGCCGAGGGCGCACGTCTGCTCATCAACGGACAGCAGGTGCCTACAGGCAGTTTCAAGGGCAATCTCTTTGCGCCCGTCACCCTCAAGGCCGTGGCTCCGGCAGGCTATGTCTTCCAGGGATGGCTGAAGAACGGAGGCGGAAGCACAACCACGCTAAAGGCGATGGAGAGCACTTGGCTCTACTACGATCAAGGCTCGCTCGATGGCAAGAACTGGACGACATCTACTTACAACACCTCTGGTTGGAAGCAGGGTACTGCTCCGCTGGGCTATAGCAATACGGCGGGCATCATCACCACCCAGCTCGACTATGGCACCAGCAGCAGCAACAAGCGCCCCACGTACTACTTCCGCACATCGGTCAACCTCTCGGCAGCGCCTTCGGACAACGATGTGTTCACCATGGATTATTACATCGACGACGGACTGGTGGTCTATGTGAACGGCACTGAGGCGGCTCGCTTCAACATGCCTTCAGGCACCATCAGCTACAGCACGCTGGCTTCAACCTATGCCGACCAGTTCCCCACCGGCACGCTCACACTGCCCACATCGCTCTTCAAGAAGGGACAGAACGTGATAGCCGTTGAGGTGCACAACAATGCCACGAACAGCTCCGACATCATTTTCGATGCTGCCATCAACGCTCAGCTCTCGAACAGCAGCGCTACACCTACATATTACTCAACGGATGCGGAAATAGCACTGCCTACCGGAACAGTGAACCTGACGGCCAGCTACAAGCCCCTCACACAGCAGGAACGACTGGCTGCAGGCATTCACCCCGTGTGCGTGAATGAGGTGAGCGGCTCGAACAACAGCTTCGTCAGCGACTACTGGAAGAAGGGCGACTGGGTGGAACTCTACAACACCACCGACGAGGAGATTGACGTGGAGGGTATGTTCCTGACCGACGATATGAAGAACAGGGAGAAGTGCCAGCTCACGAAGGGCACTACCAAAGCCAACACCAAGATTCCTGCTCACGGCTACCTGATCGTGTGGTGCGACAAGAACCCCACAACCGACAAGGCGCTGCATGCCTCGTTCAAGATCTCGGGCGAGGGTGGGGTGGTGGCCTTGACAGCCGCCGACCGCTCGTGGACCGATGAGCTCTACTATACGGCTCACGATGCCAACTCTACCGTGGGACGCTATCCTGACGGAACGGCTGATGTCTATACTATGGACGTGGCTACGATAGCTGAAACCAACATGCTGACCAGCTACTTGGTGCAGATAGACCAGGAGGAGCAGAAGCAGACCACCGGCATCAAGGCTCCTATGATAGCCTCGGCTAACGGCTTCCGCATCGTTTACGGTTCTGGACAGTTGCTCGTCAAGAGTGAGGAGGACGGTGAGGCGATGGTGGAAATCTTCACCACCGACGGTCGTCTGGTCGATAGCCAGCAGGTATGGCTCCGCAGCGGCTCGGCTCGCGTCAGCGTGGCTCATCTGCCAGCAGGCTTCTATGTGGCCCGCGCCACCACTGAGCAGTCAACACGCGTCAGCTGTAAGTTCATGAGATAAGGAACAATCAGCTGAATGGCTGAAGACATGTTTGAGGCAGGCTACCCAGTCATCTATTTGCAAGAAAATGGATTCACGGATATGGCAAAGCCTGGAGGACGACGATTTGATGCCTGTTCGCGTGGCCAGATGCTCATTCTTGCTCCTTGGGTGCACCATAATGAGCATGTCACTATTAGTCGCAGCCAGTGCATGGCGCTCAACGATATGGCACGCATCCTATGTGAATCGTAACGTCTTGCTGAGCCAGACACCAGAACTGCGAAAGTTGACCATCCCACTCTATCTGCTCTACGAAGTCAGCATCCGTGTCGTCGGTTGGTTGGAGCCTAAAGAATAATACTTGTATCACGGTGCGTTATAGGTTGAATCACGATGTGGTTTTGGCTATATCACGTCGTGATGTAGTTTATTTCGTCTGATGATTTAGGAAAGATGGTGTTGTGGAATAGCCTAAAGCATGTTCTGACGTAGCCTAAATGACGTTCTCACCCTGAGCGTTTGACTTTCTCACTCTCACTATATACTATAAAGAAAAAGTTTGCAAAACATCTGTTTCATCTGTTTTCATCTGCAACTGGTTGATTATGAGATGATTGTAAGCGAAACAGATGGAAACAGATGGGTGCAGAAGGAAACACATAAAAAAACATCTGCTTCTATCTGCTGCACCCGTAAACGATTGTAATACAGGTGGTTGCAGATGGAAGCAGATGAAACAGATGTTTTCAAACTTTTTTCTTAGTAGGTGTTGATGGCTTACTTGCCTACACTTACGAAGTAAGCATTGGTCACCTCAATCTTGCCGTTGTAAGAACCACGGTTGCCGATGATGGTGATGGTGGTGCCGTTGGCAATGCCGTATTGGGATACCAGATTCTGGAACTGCTTCTTGGCACCGCCCTTCTCCGACAGGACACCATAGACATAGACCGAGCCAGAAGCATCTGTCAGATCGAAGTTGCCATACAGGTCGCCATCTTTCAGGTTGCTGATGGTTCCCGTGAGCTGATACCATACAGAGGTGCTCTCGGCAGCAGCGTTGAACTCGGCAATGGTCACGGTCTGAACGCCAGAGGGATCGGGAGTCGGGGTGGGAGTTTCGTCAACCAGACCACCGTCGGTAGTTACCAACGTAGCATCGTCAACCAGAATGTCCTGTGCCGTTGCATAGTTGGAGGTCTTGGGGTTCATCATGACGAGCGACACAGTGGCATCGGCAGTCAGTGTGAATGTGGTGCTCACCTGCGTCCAGTCCGAGTTACTCAGAGAGACATAGCCACCGTATTTATAGGAACCAGCCGTACCGTTTGTCACTTCTACGTAGCCAGCCTGTGTCTGTGAGGGATCGGTGGTAGTGCTCTTGGCGTAGAACGAGAAGGTGTAGGTACCAGCCTTCAGCTTCACTTCCTCATGGCCGAGGCGCTTGTTGGCAGTAGCGTTGAAGCCTACAGATACTGAGTACGCGCCATTACGTGCGTCGGTGCTTTGAGTCAGTGTGGCATTGCCTGCGGTCGATGTGGTCTTCCAGTGGTCGGGCTGTCCGTCGGTCCAACTCTCAAAGTCACCGTTGGTCAGGATGTTATTGCCTGCGGGCTGTGGAGTGGGGGTGTCGCCACCTTCGGTCTTGCCATTGAGTGAGTAGAGGTAAGCCTCGTTCTGTACGGTCTCAGGTGTGGGATCGCCTTTCGAACCAACATACTTCGTCACCTTACCACAGACGATGACTTCGTCGCCTACCTTCAGGAGGTCGCCGCTGGCATATTTCTGATTGCCCAGATAGAGTGCGCGATAGCAGTAGAACTGTCCGTTCTCGGTGCCGTCGTCAGAAACGTAGAAGGTGGCATTGCCGTAGTTGTCGGCCACGTAGTTGTTCACTATCTTCGAGACCTTACCCTTGAAGTAGATGTCGTTTTCAGACTTGGCATTGTCGGCCAGTGCATTGGTGAAGGCCAGTACGCCAGCCACGTTGAACGGATTGGCCTGTGTGCCGTCGCCAGTGGACTCGCCTGCAGGTTCGGAAGACTGAGAAGGATATTGTTCACCGCCACGGTTCACACCATTGTGCTCCAGCACGAAGCCTTCGCCCTTGTTGGTCTCGATGGTGCCGTTGTAGTTGGTGATTTTAGCGTTGATAATCACATCGTCGCCCACCTTCAGTTCAGGATCGCTCGAAGCAAATTTCTTGTTGGCGAGGTAGTTCACACGATAGACGTAGAACTCGTTGCCGTGGCTTCCGTCTGCTGAGATGTAGAAGGTGGCATTGCCGTACTGAGTGGTGAACTGCTCTTCAATCTTCGAGACCTTGCCCTTGATGAATCGCCAGTCAGACACTTCGCCCTGAGCCAGCTTGCTGCCGAAGTTGATGGCAGCGATGGCGTTGTAGGGGTCTTCGGGGGTCATGCCTGAACCTGCTCCACCGGGAATCTCGGCTACGCCGGGAACGTTTTGGCCTGTGCCTGGCACGTCGTAAGGATTAGGCACGTCCGAGCAGGCCGTGAATGTCATGGCGGTCAGTGCCACGAACATCAGTTTGCTAAATAGTTTTTTCATATCT
>JAEEGK010016422.1_pt1 | contig 16279 bp, 17 predicted proteins | sample 8958771 | NCBI WGS metagenome assembly JAEEGK01 (sample SAMN16246547, study PRJNA631951) | gut metagenome | biome: gut microbiome; feature: rumen; material: SC-attached | host: Bos | place: Iran: Karaj | collected 2018-10
TGCTTTTTTGATCCATGTAACCCCTCCTTAATTCGTTATTCTTGCGAATACCCGGAAGGACTACTTTTATGACCTAATTATAATATCCTCACAAATATTCTACAAGTAGTCTTAATTTCTTCGGCGATTAATCAGGGGAATACCCTGGTCGAAAATCATTCAGAATTCAAAAGACACAGTGATGAATCACTGTGCCAAGATGATACCATGAAGTTCGCAAAATGATAATCGGCAAAATAGCCAAAAATCGCACCCCTGATATGTGCATAATGCTGACATGACTACAGGGTGGTCCTAGGGGACGGGGGTGGGTCATACATTGGTGACAGGCACTTTGAAACGGATCTTGAAACTCCTATGACTTTTGCAAGCACATTTGCGAAAGTTATAGGAGTTTTGATATAATGTGCACAAAAGCAGAGATACGATCATGGACTACTATGGAGGCGCTATGTATAAGGAAATAATGAAAGAATTGGAAAAGTGGAAGGACAAAGCACACCGGAAACCGCTTCTTATTACGGGAGTGAGGCAGTGCGGCAAGACCTACATAGTCAATGAATTTGCACAGAAGTATTTCAAAAGCTATAGGGAAAGGAAAGCTTTCGAATCCTCGCAAATCAAGCGGCGAAAACGGGACGTATTTGTTTGATATATACATGGAAAACGAGCTGCCTGAATACTTGCAGTATGATTTTGGATTAAGTGAAAAATGATTTCTCTGAATCTTTCAACATAAACAGAGATGGTTGGCGGAAAGGATGTAATACTGTGGAATACAAGCTTATTCGTTCTAACAGAAGAACGATCGGCATAGAGGTAAAGCCGGATCTGACTGTAATTGTGAGGGCACCGCGGAGAGCAACGGTGGGGGAGATAGAGCGGATAATTACTGAAAAAGAGAGCTGGATACGCAAGCATCTCGAAAAGATGCGGATGAAAAAGGAACAGCTTGAAGAATCAGGCGTGAACCTGCTTGGAGATGAAGAAATCCGTGAACTAACCCAAAGAGCAAAAGAGTACATACCGGGACGAGTCCGGTATTTTGCCGATATCATGGGCGTGAGCTACGGGAGGATCACTATTCGAAAGCAGAAATCGCTCTGGGGGAGTTGCAGTGCCAAAGGAAATCTGAATTTTAATTGCCTTCTAATGATGACCCCGGAGGATGTAATTGACTACGTGGTGGTACACGAGCTTTGTCACCGCAAGCAGATGAATCATTCAAAAGTGTTCTGGAATGAAGTCGGTAAGGTTCTACCGGATTATAATGAACGCAGGAAAAAGCTTAAGGATTATGGAAGCATATTGCGTTCACAGTAACCGGCGCTGCGAATGAGTCTGACACAAAGAAACATCAATTCAGGACAAACGGATATATGATTATATAACAAAGCAAAAAAGGCAGGAATAATAACATGAAAACAATCAGAGTTGTGGCAGCGGTAATCCGTGATGGAGAGAAAATCTTTGCGACAGCTCGCGGCTACGGTGAATATAAGGGCTGGTGGGAGTTCCCGGGAGGCAAGATCGAAGAAGGAGAGACTCCTCAGGCGGCGTTGATTCGCGAGATAAGGGAAGAGTTGACGGCCGAGATAGAAGTCGGAGAGTTCATAAGAACCATTGAGTATGATTACCCGACATTTCATCTCTCAATGGACTGCTTCTGGGCAACTGTTAAATCGGGGCATCTTGAGCTGAAGGAAGCCGAGGCGGCAAGGTGGCTCACGAAGGATGAGTTGGGGGAAGTCAAGTGGCTTCCGGCTGATCTGGAACTTATTGGTGAGATTAAAGCTTTTATGCAATAGTAAAGAAGACTCACACTAATATCACTGCCTGTGTATTCTTATAACGAGATTAATCCGATCAGAGAAAAATACATATAAACATGAGAGGGCTTAAAAGCTAATGAATCTGTTTGAGACCGAACATCTAACCATTAGACAATTCCGTGCCGGAGATGCGGAGCGGCTGTACGAGTACCACCTGGATGAGAAAGTTCAGAAGTGGATGCCGAACGAAAGCTACGAAAGTGTGGAAGAAGCGAGAGAGGCAATAGCTTTTTATTCGGATTGCACGGAGAAAGAGCAGTTACCCTTTGTACTTGCGGTGGAACTCAAGGAAACCGGCGAGTTGATCGGGGATACCGGGATCAACGAAGTGGTTGGGAAGCCGCGTGAAGTTGAGATCGGATTTGTTATCAGCGACCGATACAGCAACAGAGGGTATGCGACCGAGCTGGTCGAAGCGATGACTTCATATGCGTTTAAAAAGTTTGATATAGAAACGTTATACGGACGCGTGATGCATGGAAATGATGCGTCTGTGAGGGTTTTGGAGAAGACGGGTTATACTTTTCTGAGAGAGGAATTTGATGCGGAAGACGATCCCTATTGGAACGGGATGCTGGTATATGTGAGAAAAAGATGACGGAAACGTTAAAAGGGACTGCTGTATTTGGCAGTCCCTCTTGTTTTGTATGAGTATAGAGGGTTACTCATTCACTTCACTTGTTGTAGCTGTTGTACTCTCGGAGCGTAGATCCATGATGATCCCGGTGTCGCTCCCAAGCATCGTCTCGGGGAGCTTGCCGTCCCAGTGCTGATAGTAATAATACTTTTCAAGTGCGGGATACTCCTTCATCTGTGATCCGATATTGGAAAGGATTGCGGCTTCCTTCTTTCCTGCATATTCGGCTGCATCCGCACCGATCTGCTGAACCTCTGCGTCCGCTTTGGCTGCGAGGATTGAAGAATCTGCATTTGCCTGAGCTTGGATAACCTGTCTTTCAGCTGCGGCATTTGCCTCAATGATTGCCTGCTCCTGCTCTGTTTGCGCGCGGAGCTTGTTCTGCTCTGCAACCTGCTTTGCTTCAACCGCTGTCGTGAAGGCATCGGTGAAATCAATATTTGAAAGTGATGTCGAAACTACTTCGATATTGTAGGGGATCAGACTTTGTGTGAGTACTTCGTCAATCTGATTCGAAAGCGTGCCTCGCTGTTCAACAAGCTTTTCCGCGCTGTACTTTGCCATGACACCTTTCACGGCTTCCTGGATTTTAGGGTCCATAACCGTCTCAAGGTATCCGGAGCCGATTGTGCGGTAAATGGTTTGCGCATCGGCCTTGCTGATACGGTAGTTTACGGAATAAAGAACTGAAACTTCCTGAATATCCGAGGAGAAACATGAAAGCTCTGTTGTGTAGATCTGAGTTCTGTTGTCCATGTTTACAACTGAGCGCCACGGAGCTATGAAGTGGATTCCTGAGTCGAGAGTGTAATCTTCGACTTTTCCGAATGTAACTACAACACCTGTGTTTCCCGTGGGTACCTGTCTGATGCATCCAAAAACAGTGCAGAGTGCGATCACAAGAATTGAAACAATGATCCTGACCTTTTTATTACATATTGCGAAACCATCTCTTTTTTTGAGACCAAGAATCAAAAATAAAGAAATAGCAAGTATAATTCCGATGATAATTAAAGTCATATGGGTTCCTCCTTATTTGGTGCACTCGACCGTTACCGGTGTGACGGCTTCACGCTTCTGTTAATATGATTCTATCAATGGAGGAATTACTAATATACTGTTGTTGGTGCAAATAACAAGATAAGATTTGCAGATCTGTACAGAATTATGAATATTAGTTGTCCTTCAAAGAAGAAAACTGTTGAAAAGTATATAAAAATCGATAAGAATATAGGTGGCCGGGGATCCCGAACCGTGGGCATAAGCGTTAAAAGGAGGAATTTAATTACGTCAACAACTACGACAAAGTTGTTGATGCTGTTCGGGATTTGGCGTATAATGGGCTTAAGGGGGTGAGACGGTGCCTGATACATATATCCCGCCATTTACAATGACAGATGAGATTACAAATCTCGTGATAGAGATAGCTGAGCTCACCGGTGCAATGACAGTATCGGAACAGTTATCTAAAAATCCTAAGTTAAGACGTGAAAATCGTATAAAATCTATTCATTCATCGCTGGCAATAGAGCAGAATACATTGACTGTTGAGCAAGTAAGCGACGTAATAGACGGCAAGCGTGTTCTTGGACCGCCTCAGGATATAAGGGAAGCCCAAAATGCTTATGAAGCATATGAAGCTATGTCCGGATTGAATCCGTATTCGGTAAGGGATCTTCTGAAGGCGCACAAGACCATGATGGACGGACTTGTAAAGGAAGCAGGTGTGTTCAGAAGCAAAGGGGCAGGCGTATATGCCGGCAGTCAACTCATCCATGCCGGAACTCCGGCAAACTATGTTCCCGATCTGATCAGTCAACTTTTCAATTGGTTAAAAAAATCAAAATTGCATCCCCTTATTAAGGGATGTATCTTTCATTATGAATTTGAATTTATACATCCTTTTGCCGATGGAAACGGGCGAACCGGCAGACTATGGCATACATTGATCCTGAGTAAGTGGCAGGAGTTCTTTTTGTGGATACCGATTGAAACAATAATTCATGAAAGGCAGAATGACTACTATAAGGCAATAAACGATTCAAATACGGACGGAGAATCTACGGTATTTGTCCGTTTTATGCTTGAACTGATAAGGGATCTTTTAAAGGAACTTTCTCAAAATGGTGTAATGAACAAGGAGAAGACACTTGATGAGAAATTACTTGATTTGCTGAAGAATGATGGTCACCGATCGGCAAGTGAGCTTGCTGAAATGGTGGGAGTATCTCAAAGAACGGTTCAGAGAGCGTTGAAACGTCTGACGGATGAAGGTATGATTGAGCATGTGGGATCTAATCGTTTTGGCTATTACGTCATAAAATAGGGATCATGTGTGTCGTAATAAATGACGTAATGCGTGTCGTAATAGATTGGAAATCGGGGGACCGTGTACCTTTAAGCAGATAAAAGAAACGCAATTGAAAGGAGACTTAACATGGAGAGAATCAAATTCAAGTATCATCCGAATATTTATGAGGATGACATTCTGGTCCACGAAAACAACGTGTGTCAGTGTTGCGGAAAGCAGGTGAGCGAGTACATTGAACATATGTACACATCTGAAGATATATCCTGCATTTGCCTGCAATGCGTGAGCGATGGTACAGCTGCCGAGAAGTTTGATGCGGAATTTGTTATGGATGCGGAACCTGTCAGTGACCCTGAAAAAACGAACGAGCTCTTTCATAGGACACCCGGATATCTCAGTTGGCAGGATGATTATTGGCTTGCATGTTGCGATGACTATTGTCAGTATTTGGGCCGTGTTGGGATTGCCGAATTAGATGAGTTGGGAATCAAGGATGAAGTGCTGGAGGAATACCTCAGTCGTGACGATGCATATCCGCGTGAGGATGTTGAGGAGTATATGTATAAAGACGGCGATATGTCGGGATATCTGTTCAAATGCATTCATTGCGGGAAGTATCATCTGTGGGTGGACGCCAATTAATATGCCCCACCGGGGACGGGGGTTGTGGGTCATGACCCACCTGAGATGCGGACACGATAAATCTTGAAATAATGGAGCAGTCTCGATGGACGAAACTAATAATCCGCAGATCTTACGCATCCGGCACTACGAGGAACTCAGAGTCGCGGCGGAAGAGATGCTTGAAGCGTATTCAAAGGAAACGGCAGATGCTTTGAAAGAGACGATCGACGCTTTGGAGAGCTACTACACAAGTCCTGAGTGGAAGCAGGATTTCGCAGACGATGAAGCGGGGCTGTTACCCGGCGACTTAAAACGAGGTGTGCTCTCGGAAGACGGGATCTACAACCTGCTCGAGCGATACAGGGAGATCGAGAGTGAGGAGAAGAAGCGCACTCTCTTCCTGCATCAGAAGGAGACCCTTGATACTTTCCTGGCGCACGGGACGATCACACGGGCGCAGTATGAGAAGAGTTACGGGGATCTCGTGAAGAGGATGGGGATTATGCTGTGACATGGATTTGCGACTGATCTGAAATACAGTTGTCTGTTCCTTTTCACGGAGTTATCATCCCTTCTCCGTAGCAGACTGCGCAGACACCCTTCTTGTGCGGTCCGTTCTCCATGCACATCCCGCAGGGGGTGATACCTGTGCCTTCGCAGCCGTCACAGGTGCTACTATAGTCTCCTTTACATACATCGCAGAGGAAAGTGCCCTGGCCCTGGCAGTAACGACACCAGTTGGGATTGTCGATCTGCACTTCGGCGAGTTCGTGTCGGAATTCATGCATGTTTCCGGGGTGATCGCAGTAAACGGGACAGGGTCTGGGTTCGTAACCTGTGCCGTCACACTCGTTGCAGTGCTTGAGGCCCGTGCCGCCGCAACGCAGGCATTCGCTTTTGGAGTTGTCTTTGTCGAGTATATGGTAGCCCTTGCCGTTACACTCGGTACAGAAGGTTCGGCCCACGCCTCCGCACATATGGCAGGGCGCCTTGCCTGAACCATGACAGATGGGGCATATATGATCCTTTTCACTTGTCGGGAAACCGCAGACCTTGCAATACTCAACATCTGTCTCCATGACTTCGGTGATGAACTGCTCGGATTCCGTAACGCCGTTGCAGAAAGAGCATGTGAGATAACCCTCGTGACATAACTCGCAGACCATGTTGCCGGTGCCCCGGCATTTAGCGCAGGGAGGACAGGTGTCGCAGTAGGCACACTTGCCTGTGCCGTCACAATCGAAGCAGATGACCTTGCCCTGTCCGTCGAAGTCGGAGACCACTACGTTCACGGACATATTGTGACCGGCAGCGGTTTCGTTCACGGATTCCCGGGTAGTTTCCTTGATCGCCTGAGTGTCGGCACTGTCGTTAAGTGCCGCGACATCGACCTTGACATCCTTGTTCGAGGTCAGGTAATTCCGGTCGATAGCCGCTTCGATGACGAGTTTGGTACACTCGTCTATGGTCGCGCCGTAGAAATTGATGTTCGAATATGCGTCGCGGGCATCGTCATTGAGACAATCGCCACAGATCACGAAATTGTTCTCATCTACATAGAGAGCCACTTCGGGGTTGATCGTGAGGTAGACGACAGCACTGCTCCGCTCGAGTACTGCCTCCCAGTCGGTCTCGCCTGTGTCAGTGACGGGTCGCGGGGCGGGAGTCTTCACCGGTGTCGGCTGCGGTTCGGGAGTAACGGAAGCGGTCGGAGCCGGCGTCTCAACAGCAGGAGCTTCCCCCGAGCAGGAAATGAGCACAGAGCAGGCGAGCACGATGATGAGTACGATCGAGATGGTGGTTGTGACATGTTTCTTCATAAGCAGTCTCGTCCCCTTTCGTAATATCTGTTCCGATTATATCACATAAGCGTGAAAAAATAAACCTCGGTTCGTGAATAATAGTTGAATGTTTGATAATTGTGTAGTATAATATTGAAGTTCCTAAACATTTATTTAAAAATCGGGGGACCGTGTACCTTTAAGAGAGATAAGAAAGCGAGGAAAACCTCATGGAACTTAAAAAACTATCAGAACATATATGGTACATGCCTTTTGAGGAGGAGCGGGACCGTCCGAACCTTGGGTATATCATGGGCAGTAACAGGAGCCTTGCGATAGACGCGGGACACTCCGAGGCGCACATCGCGGAGTTTTACGATCTTATTCGGAAGGAAGGCCTGCCGCTCCCTTCACTTACTGTGCTTACGCACTGGCACTGGGATCACACATTTGCGATGCATGCCGTGAACGGCCTCACCCTGGCAAACAAAAGGACGAACGAACACCTTCTGGAATGCCGGAAGAAGATCGAAGAGAACGGCCCTGAAGCATTCCTGAAGATCAGTGAAAGCATCAGGAAAGAATATGAGGGCGGGAGAGAGATGATCGTTGTGCCGGCGGATATCGTTTTTGAGGGAGACATCGCGATCGATCTCGGCGGCTGCACGGTCAGATTCCTGCAGACAATTGCGCCGCACACCGACGACTCCACCCTTGTTTATGTGTGCGAAGACAAGACGCTCTTTGTCGGGGACGCTACCTGCAGCGAGTACCCGAACGGTCCAAAGAACATGGACCGGGCTAAAGAACTGGCAGACAAGATCCGTTCAACCGGTGCAGTTACGTGTGTTGAAGGCCACTGGCAACCGGTTGAGACCGAAGACACCCTGGGAGATCTACTCGCGTGATGACTGTGATGACCCACCCGGGGACGGATTGGGGGGACCGTGTACCTTTAAGAATGGAATATTATCAATGGAGGGATTGAAAAATGATGAAGAGAGTATTGCCCGGGATTGTAATCATTTTGTCATGTATATGTCTTTTTGTGTTGTCATCATGCGGGACTTACAGGGTGGAAAATGAAGAAGAAAGCATTAAAACTTATATCTGTCCCAATGATAATATGTTCGGCCTTGAAAAAGTTGTTGTGTTTGAAAAAAGCGTTGTGGCCGTTTTCGATAAAGAAATATGTGACAGATCGGATTATGGCAGCATGTCATATGACGAGGAAAGGGTTAAATATCCTGCCTATGCTAATTATATGAACGTCCAAACTTCCAGGATTACGGAAAGCACCATCGATATAAAGAATGGTAAATATGTTGTATCGATGAGCTTTGAATATGACGAAGCTGACAAATTCAATCCTGACGAAGATGTCGAGATCACCGGTTTTAATGTTCTCGGCAAGCGAGTCACATTTTACGATGGTGATATAGAACTGTTTTACTCAATAGAAGGCAGCGGGAGTTTTGATGATTTCAGGCAGGTCTATTCTCAGAGTTCGGGAAAATGGGGAGACATTGAAAATAAATTGGTTTCGTGGCCGTTGATAATACCTGATGATATTAAAGAATAGCGTAAAAGTACCGGGTACTTTTAAGAAACAAAAAGTGAGATTATAATCATAGTCAGGTATTGATTTGATCGGAGATGAAGATGCCATGTACCTTTATGGAGGTGGAATAGTTGAACGTTGTAATAAAAGAGGCAGAGGAAAAAGATGTCGATCTCTGCGTAGATATATTGCAGAATACAGAGTTGGGAACTGTTTACTTTAGCAACAGAAAAAAGACTGAAGACCTACTGTTATATGCATTAGCGCAGCGATTGCTGTTTGTCGCACAAAATGATAATGAGGATTGTCTGGTATGCCCCACCGGGGACGGGGGTAGTGGGTCATAAGCGTTAAAGCAAGAAACATCGTTCCATATAGTCCTGTTCTCTTTTTGAGATTCCGTTTTCCGATGCGATAAAGCGCCAATTATCGGCAATCAGGCTTTTCATTTCCCGAACTTCTTTTTCTGCCTCCGTCCTGCTCATTCGAAACATCTCGCACACAGAAAGCGCAAGCTCCGGATCTTTATCGTTATTATCAAAATCGATATTCAAAGACAGGCTGTCCTTTTCGAGGGATGGATTAAGATCATAAGCCGGCGACAACTCCCATGAATCATCTTTACAAAGAAGAAAGCCGTGGTTTCTCAAATGATCGTCTGTATTGCTTATCAATATATTGAAAACAATACGTCGCCATAACTCCTTAAGGTTTTCAGTCGCGGAGTGGCCACAGATCTTTTCTATTACATTCGCGATATCGAGGTAACCGGCAGGTTCCGGATCACTGTCAGTCTTTTCAAGCATCGTCATTGCAGAGGCAAAATGACGCCGCGTAAGGGAATTTCCCTGACTACTGACGTACCTGTCAAATCGTTTGGTAACGAAAGTGGTTCCTCTGGGTGAAAGCTTCATGATCTTAGACTCAGAAACCCTCAATCCACAAAGGCCGGCAAGATCATGTGCCGTCTTTTCCCATGCTCCCACATCTGTTTCATCGTTCAGAGAAGGGAACTTGGCTATCCAAAGGCTTCCGTTAGGATCCATAACATTTGCTTTGGGTCGAGCTCCACCCAAAGATGATCCGGGTACAATTAGCTGACGAAGCCACTTTTTAACATCGCTCTGATGATCCTCAAGTGCCTGCGAAGCCGCCTCAAGTGTTCTGATATCTGTCATGGGGGGAATTCCACCCGGCGAAGACGGGCTCTGCCAGACTCCATCGGTTTTGATCCGTATACCACCCTGTCTGCCCTCGTCTGAAACCATGAGAATATAATCACTTTCCATAAGCGTTCTTTTTGAACGTTCCTCATTCCGGGCATCTTCCGCTTCCTTTCGTTCCATGAGTCTTCGCCCCCACCTGTCAGGCGCAATATCTGACAAAAAACCGAAAGGAACTCCATCATGTGGCGAGTACTGTCGTCCGGTTGTCGGGATAAGCGATGGATCCAAAACAAGACCGGGATGTTTCCTTATCCAGGTCTCATCATACATAAAAGAAATAACCTCTCTTCCTCGGGCTCTGTTTATGTCACAGGTTCCAATAATACTCTCTTCTTCGGGTATCCACCCGGCGATCACCTGAAACGAATCCGTTTTGTCCATATCACCTTTTCCTCGGTTCCTTGTTTATCTGTATTTTTTGCTTAGCTCGGCGTCCTGGAGCAACCTCCCCAACTCATCGTCCTTCGCTATCTCAAGCAGGCTCTTTTCCAGATTCAGTGAATTGAGAACCTTTGCATAAAGCCCAAAAGCCACCGTTGCATCTCCTTTTTCTATCTTCCAGAGAGTCGCCCTGCTGATACCTGCCTTCTCCGATACGATCTCCGCAGACATCCTTCTTCTGAGCCTTGCAAGCCTTATCTGCTCTCCGACAGTCGACAGGATTTTCTGCAATACAGGCGCTAAAACTGCCTTTTTCGTGTTTGTCATTCTGGCCATAATGCCCCTCTTTTCTTTTACATGTTTATTATTATAGACAGACAATCAAAATATGTCAATATTAATGTTTGCAGTGACAGGCACCGGAATGCTTCCAGATTTTACGAGCAGTGAGAGGTGCCGTCAGATCGCGGCCTTATCGGTGTCGTGGGTATGGTACTCAAGTCCCATGTAGCGACGGATCTCTCGCTCACTCTTCCCGGAGAGAAGAGCGAAGTTGCCGATGATCACAGCCTGTTCAAAGCTTATCTTACCCTCATAGTAAAGCTTCAGTGACGACAAAGGCTTTGCTGCGGGTGATTCCGGGTGAGAGAGGAGAACTTCCTTAAGCACCGGCTCCATGACGAACATGGGCTTTGTCTTAAGGCCGTGATCCGATGAAAACTTCTCGATATCTTCACTTTTGGTCTCGTTGCAGATCCCTATGACACATCTGTCATCCTCGTATGTGAGGGGCAGGATCTTGTACTCAAGGAGCGTATCTCTGTCAAAGTTGTTCAGAACACTGTTGCTGACAATCTTTCTTACCACCTCGTCATTGATGAACTGGACGTGCTTGACCGTTCCGAGGGCTCTGACCATCTGTTCTTCGGTGATAAAGCCCTTTCTTATCAGATAAGCACCGATGGGCTCACCGTTTTCCTTATCATCGTTTTTTAACGCCTCGTTAAACTGCTTCGCTGTCAGGTAACGCTGAACGATCAGTGTGTCGCCGAGCATACGTCTGTAAACTCTGAGCTGGTCACCCGACAAAAACTCGTGATCTGTTTTCGACCAGCTCACGCTCTTCTTCTTTTCGGTCTTTTGTTTGACCGCTTTTGTCTTCTTAGCCGAATTGTCCCCGAAAAGCTTCATCCTGAAGGCCCGGATCGTGGCGGTAAGGTTTATGATGTTGCCGTAGATAAGCCTTATCGGAAGAAGGGGAGGCAGCAGGCATCCGAAGAACACGCTGCGCATTCCGTAGACGTGGTACAGCGCGTAACCGCGGAATACCTGCCTGAGTATCATTATCGCGAAAACTATCATAGACATGTAATAGGTCGCCGAGTCGTTCGTATAGATCGGAGGCAGATCACTGAAGATCATGGTCAATATGCAGTAAAACGAAACCGAGTAGCCGAGTATCGGAACAAGGTTTATGAGTTTTGCCTTAAGATCTTTGTAAAATGAGTATCTTCCGGCAAAAGAAATCTTCTGTTTTGTGAAAACGTCCTTTATGCTTATGGACTGCATCGTGATCCCGTAAGTCCAGCGCGTTTTCTGCTTAACGGCAGCCTTAAAGGTGTGGGGGAAGAGGGATCTGGTCGTAATGTAGTCCTTGCGGACCTTACCGTTAGCCATAACGCGGGGAAGTCTGTTCAGCACGTAAGTGAAGGAGATGCCCTTTTTGAACATTGAAAGCGAGAGAAGATAGTCTTCCGTAAGGCTTTCAGAAGGAAGAACATCACCGTTGCCAAACTCTCTTATCCTCTTCATGGAGATCGCAAAGCCGGTTCCGGCACAGGGAACAAAGGCGTTCATGTTCCTGCGCTCAACCATGGATATGTAATGGTTCTCGGCAAATTCGTCGGCATATGTGGCAGTCGTGAGCTGTTTGAAGAAATTTGAGAATTTCGGCATCTTCATGATCGGGAAAACGGGGAACTGAAGAGCATCGTGATTATCGATCAGATAATTGGTAGCGAGAAGCTCGTAGGTGTGGATCACGTCCTCGGAATCGTGGACAGTCAACGAAGCGAAGCTTATGCCGTTGTCTTTTTCGTATTCCTTGATACGTCGGATCATATGGTTGATGTTCTGGGCTTTTGTAGTAGGGCCTTTCTTGCAGTTTATGATCATATGAACATTGGGGAAGACCCTGGTCACTTCCTCGACTGCCTCGATGGTTTCGGGGTCGTTCGGATAAACACCCACAAAAAGGTGATACATAGACTTGGGATAATCGGCTGTGTTGATAAAATTGGCGATAACGTTACCGATAACGCCGGACTCATGCCAGGCAGCGATCGAGATGGCAAGCATTTTCGGGGGAGTGTTACGAAGCTTTTCGAAACTCAGGTTATCGTCGGTGGTCGTGCAGTGACGGATCAGTCCGACTATTCTTGACACTACGAACCAGATCACATCATCGAGTCCGCAGAACAGATAAAGGACAATAAGAATAAAGCCTATTGTCTGAATTACAACAGTCCAGTTCATGTTTATATCCCTTCCATACCGGATCCCCCTTGAGGGGCTCCGAAAAATACACATATCCTACTTTATTGGAAATGCCTTTTTGTTTCAACACCGTGAACTACTCGGCAATTGAATTGCCAGAGCATCTGGTTTGCGGGGCTTACGCCCCGTAGATCCAGGGTGCGTCCATGACACCACTACTGCTTTTTACACAGCTACTTTCAGTATAAAGGGTGTTTTAATATGCATAGGATCGGGTTCTATGTCGACATTGTTTTCTTCCCGGTATTTCCTCAAGATGTTATAGGCTCCCACACAGTCCGCATTCCATGTATAGATGCCATCCTTATAAAGGCCCCGTTCCACCCGATTTGTTTTATTGGCATTCTCTTTGGTGACGCACGGCTTGAGCGGGCTGGTCTGACTGGTATACTGCTCAGACTGCTTGTGGAAGGAGATACCCTCCTTTGCAAGTTTATATTCAAGCATTATGTAAAGCTTATGATAAGGCAGGGAATGTAGTTTCTGGTTAGTCACTGCTCCAAGATCGTTGTCCCTACGGATGTTTGTTATGTCACCGATAACCACCGTACAGATATTGTTTTCTTTACAATAGTTGACGATCTGTCTTGTGACCTTATGAAGATAATCGTTAATACTGTCAGCCTTTTTCTTGTACAGCCTTAGGATATGTTTTGAAGGCTTCGGGTAACGGATACCATGCTTTGACTGTTGTAACGACCACTGTGACTGTACCCGGGCAATCTCTTTGTTAAAATAACTGCATGTCGCCAGATATTTCCTTCCCGCAATGAAAGTTTCCCCGGAAGCAGAGTTATAGCAGGTCATGAGGTTATGCAGCCCGAGATCGATTGAAAGCTGGTTCCCGTTATCAGGCAGTTTTGTAACATCGGGGATCTCATAAATGACAATGATGCTGCATTCACCTTTTTCGGGCGGGTACAGTTTTATCTGTTTTATGGTATCGGTGTCCTTAAAGATGGGATTTTTAAGGAAAAGATAATTATCACTGATGCCATAAATATCGGACATGAAAATCTTCAGCTGTTTTGGCACGGACAGCCTGATAGTGTCAGAGCCCGCTTCGTGTGATATGCCATTCTGCATATATGTTATGGCAATCCCCGAATTCTTGAACCTGGGAGGCTGCGGATTCTGGATACCTCCGGTCCTTTTCAGCTTGTAAAAGGATTTCCAGGATTTATCCAGCAGTTTGCAAACTTCTTGTGCGGTCTGAGATGGAAGCTGTTTGAACCACATATCATCCTTATGCGCGCTCTTTTGATAATACCAGTCCGGATAATCAACAGGCAGCCCGAGTTCTTCGTAATGGATCCGCTCATAGTTGCAGACATTCCAGAGCTTGTACGCCGCATAGCACATATGTCCTATAATATTTGCATATGCATCGCTGACCTTAACGGTCGACTTATGTGACAACAGCATATGTAGCCTCCTCTCAATAAGATTTGCTCTGGTTCTCTATATACCGCTTAATGTTCTCTTCGGATACAGAGCCTATGGTCTCGCAATAATAAGAATGGTTCCAAAGCTCCCCGTTCCACAGCTTGGAACGTATCTGCGGGAACTGTTCAAAAAGTTTCCTGCCGGTGATGCCTTTCAGGTATTTCACGATCGTGGTGACGGATAGTTTAGGAGGAGCTGTCACAAAACAATGGATATGGTCACATTCGCCACATTCGAAAAGCTCAACTGTAAACCCCTTTTCATCCGCGATCTGTTTAACAAGGTTTTTTAGATATGATTCGACCTCAGGGGTGAGAATCCTGCGACGGTACTTCACCGACCATACCACATGGTAGTTGATGCTGCACACGGAAGTGCGATAATGAATTAGGTTTTCTTTCATGCATATAGTATAACATAGGCTTAAAGAAAAAGCAACCATTTGTTCGGGTATTAATCTATTAATCGAACCAAAATGGGTGCAGTAGGAGCGCTTTCATCTCGGCAATTGAATTACCGAGGATTCCCGCTTGTTATCCTAAATATCATTTGAAAATGGCGAGTTTACTAGGGTTAAGAACAGATGCTATGATTTTACAGTCTTTTATACAGTCTTCTCAACATGCTCCACCCGCCGTCAAAGTTCAGTCTTCAGTACGTACACATATAATACTTCCGGTGGATATATTTTACTTAGATATATCGATGAAAAAACAAAAACCGACCTAATCATATAGAGATATGTCAGAAGTCTTTTTCCTAAGACTGATGTTTCGATCAATCCTTCCCAATCTTACATAATAGAACCGACAGTCCCCATGTGATAAGCATAAGAATCAGGAAAATACACATCCCGATCGGCAAACCCCAAAGAATGAAAGTGTACCAGTCAGCTTCTCTGACCATCCCACGCGCCAGGTACTGGATCACATACACAGTTCCATAGACCAAAGGCCCGAGGACCGTAATAAGCGCTCCCTTTGCCGTGATCCTCTTTGCGCCATCAGATTCACATAACAGATATTCCGCTATCGCTGCAATCGGCAAGAGTAAGTGAAATATAAAGCTCTCATTTCGGTAAGCTCTCGGAAAACCTGCCACAAAGGGCGCAAGATAACAAAGTACTGTAAGGAAAGTAAGCCCGACAGCTGCTGTTACAAAAAGCTTCAATCGCATCAGTTGAGGTTTTTTTTGCTTCTTTCGGATAACGCTGATAACAGCTACTACTGTTGCAAGTATATTAGAAAGGTTGGTGAAGTACTTCAGGTTCTTAAGTCCTTCAAGCGTAAATCCGTCATCACAATACTTTCCTATCATAATTCCGGTACCGATCACTCCGAGAACGATAATTAAATAATTCAAATAAAAAGCCCTTTTTCTCATGTGAACCCTCCTTTAGTTATATGATCACATAAAAACGGATATATTCTTTTCATGTGTTGTCCGAATGGTATTTATTTTTCCGTCGTAGTGTTACAGACGCTAACACCGGACTAAAATAGCCTTTTACGTCACCGATCATAATCCATTATAACCCATCCTTCAACGTTCCCTCTGTATAAAAAATTAAACCTTGATATTTCAGTATAATTGAAAAATCAAGGTTTAAGAGGCGACAATCGGATTTGAACCGATGCATCAGGGTGTTGCAGACCCACGCCTTACCACTTGGCTATGTCGCCGGGTATAAATAAACCGCGAATAACGCGGTTCTTAATAGCTCCCCGAGTTGGGCTCGAACCAACAACCCCTCGGTTAACAGCCGAGTGCTCTACCATTGAGCTATCGAGGAATACACCATAAACAAACTGCATATTGAAGGATCAAAGATCCCTACTACATCCTGCCGAAAACCACAGATCAAGCTCTCGACCTATTAGTAGCAGTCAGCTACGTACATTACTGCACTTCCACCTCTGCCCTA
>JAEEGK010016423.1_pt1 | contig 16277 bp, 16 predicted proteins | sample 8958771 | NCBI WGS metagenome assembly JAEEGK01 (sample SAMN16246547, study PRJNA631951) | gut metagenome | biome: gut microbiome; feature: rumen; material: SC-attached | host: Bos | place: Iran: Karaj | collected 2018-10
AATCAAAGGAGGTATAAAAAGAGTAATAGCAAAAAATAAGTAATCACATAAAAAAAGGAGAAGAAATTATGAAAAAGAATCAGATTGTTATCATTACAGCAGCCCTTGCTTTGCAGGTTAGTAGTGCTTTTGCACAAGGTCCTCTTAACATTTTTAAGTCGGCTCAGCAGAAAGCCAAGTTGGAACAGAATGCCCCTTCGTTGCGTAACCATCTGAAAGCGCGTAAGGTGGCTCTTGAGGCCTGGAATGCTATCCCAGCTAGCGACCTGCAGCCAGTAACACTTACTGCTAATGTTACTGCCAAGAACCGATCGGGTGTACGTGAACTCCGAATCAGAGAGTTTCATTATATTGGCGACTGCGGTTATGCACATGGTGGACAGGATTCGGGTGTGGACACCCCAACAACGGCACAGGCTGTGTTTGCTTCGGATTTGGCCGACAGCTATCTGAACCAGGCTGCTTTGCTGGGTATCGATATCGACTCGCTGACTATCGAGATTCACGGTCAGCCCGATAAGGAACCAACAGGTCGTGTGTGGTATCCACGTAACTTCCTCTATACCATTTATATCGATTCGCCAGCTTCGGATGCTGAGTTGGAAAAACTGGCCAATTTGGCCGAACAGAACTCGGCTGTGGCCACTCTGGTAAAAGCTGCTGTAGTACCAAAGTTGATTATCGATCAGAAGTCGTCACCACGTGAGCGCAAGGTAGAGGGCAGCACATTGGCATCGCTGCGCGAGTATATCTGGGGTAAGCGCCAGGCTCTGCAGGCCAGTAAGGCTAAGGCAGAAGCAGCAAAAGCCAAGAATTCTAAGGCTGATGCCGAAGCCTTGCGTAAAGCACTTGCTCCCAAGCAGGGGCCATGGGTAAAGGTATTCCCCAATGGTGTTCGTCAGCTAACCGTAAACGATAAGTATCTGATTCTGCACGATAATCCTGCCTATCTTGGTGGTACCAACCTTGGCTTTACCTCTATCGAAGGTGTTCTCGGTATCCTTGGAACCTGTATCACTCACATCTCTCTGGGACAGGCCGCTGAGCGTGCACTTGATGTCGATTCTATCTCGCTGACTGTTGAGGCTGAGTGGGACCCACGAGCAGGTCGCAAGGGCTTTGAGAAGGTGTCGATTGCTCCACAGAATGTGCGTTATACCTTGCATGTGAAGACACCGGAAAATGCGCAGACCGTGAAAGAGTGGATTGAGGCTGTTGAGAAGATTTGCCCCATGTATAACCTCTTTAAGGATACTCAGACATTCGAACATCGCATCGTACGTGGTAGTTTTAAAAGACAATAATGATGAAATATGAGCCTGCATATTTACTCGCTTTAGCTACTTGGCCTGTAACCGTTTGTGCTACCAATGCACAGGCAGACTCACTACGCATAGCTTGTCCGGCCGCTTTTCCTGCTGTAAGCCGACACCTGTCGCTCGATTCGCTGAAAGCAGAAGTGAAGCTGCAACTGGAGAAACGGTACGGACAGCACTATGGGTGCTCGGCACTCTCACTTACCTCTATCGCAGCAACACTTGGCAGTCCACTGAGCGAACAACAACTTCGCAGTATATCGGATTCGTTCTCGGGTGGTATCGGTCATAAGTTTGGCGAAGGCACTTGTGGCGCACTTACCGGTGCCATTGCAGCCTTAGGTTTTTATGCCAGTGGCGATAAGGAGAAACATTTGCGGTTGGCAGTTGAAGTATATGATGAGTTTAAGAAGCAACAGGGATCCATTACGTGTGGTGATATCTACGCCCGTTATCATTTTAGTCACTGCGACGGATGTAATCTCTGTGCGATACAGAAAGTGATAGAAGTTCTTTACCGTGAGGGTGATATCCAAACAAGTACCATCGCCCCATGGCAGCAGTTAACAGAAGAAAAGAAATAAAAAGGAGATGATGATTATGGAAAAGAGAGTTTTTACAAGAATTAGCTCGATAGTTTTTTTGCTGTTTTCAGGTTTCGCACTCACTGCCTGCGGAGGTAGTGACGATCCAGTAGTACCTATCAATATACCAACCGGAGACGACGAATGCTGCAATGCCGAAGAGACATTCCTGGCATATACTTTCCTGCACAACGGTTATCTGAAAGAGATTGAATCGCTACGCGACACAATCGATGAGAAATATGCCCTGAGCGTTTACTCGCGAGGTGGCAAACTGCATGCAGGCTATAATGATGTGTTTTTTGCGCTGACAAAAATCTCTAATCAAGGTTTTGTTCGTGATTTTTCTGTCACAGAGATAAGTCCCGTGATGACCATGACCGAGAAAGGTATGAAGCACTCAACACCAACGGCTACAGAGAGCAGCCTTTACGATGAAACATTCCCTGCCGTACAGCACGCGTGGATATCTTTCGTAATGAGTAGTAGCAGTATGGGCTATTGGGAACTGGGATACAAGGCAACTACCCAGAATAAAACGGTTGCCCATACCGGTAGTGTTATCGAGGTTTCGGCCAATGCTACAGGCCAGGAGTGGATTAAGTCGTTCAAATATCAGGATGTAAATTACTATCTCTCGCTGGTAAATCCTAATGATTTCCAGACTGGTATAAACACTATTCAGGCATACGTGTCGCAGCAGAATGCTGAGAAAGCCAAACCTTGGCCACTTGCTGATCAGGAGTTTACTATCGAAATTATACCCACTATGCCCGATATGGGCAATCATTCTTCGCCCGATAATGTGGCTCTTACCAAACAGCCATCAGGCATATACGAAGGTAAGCTAAACCTTACCATGACAGGCCTGTGGGATATTCATCTGGTTGTAAAGGACAAAGAAGGTAACATCGTAGCAGGAGGAGAGAATAATGACAGCGGGTATAGCAATATTTATTGGAGCGTTATATTATAGTAATGTATTGACCGCTTTGCCAACTGACAGTATCGAGAAAGAAGCATCGATTAACGAGGTGACTATCACCTCGACTGTCGGTTCCAAGCGCAAGGTGGCTGGCAAGGGTCGTACAGCATCGATAGAGGAGCATCTGCTGCAGTTGAACTATGTTGCCATGGTGAAACGAGGCGCATATGCCTGGGAACCGGTGGTAAACAATATGTCTACCGAGCGATTGAGTACAACTATCGATGGCATGAAGATATTCTATGCTTGTACCGATAAGATGGATCCTGTAACGTCGTATGTAGAAAGTGGTAACCTGCAGCGCGTAAGACTGGATTCGGGCCTTGATGGCAATCCACAGGCAACAGGTAATATCGGCGGAAGTATTGATCTGAAACTCCGTAAGGCGGGGTTTGATGCTGCCCCTCAGGAGTTTAACCTAACTATTGGGTATGAAGCCAACGGCCATCTGCAGGTGTATGGTGCCGATGCTGCGTTCTCGTCGCAGACGTTCTATGCCAACTTCGGTGCGTTTTATCGTGATGCAGATAATTACAGGGCTGGTGGACATCAGGATGTTCCTTTTTCCAAGTTCCATAAAGTCAATTCGTTTCTGAACCTGGGGTTCCGTCCAGCCCCAAACCACATCGTAGAGGGTACGGTCATTTTCGACCGTGCCACCGATGTTGGCTATCCGGCCCTGAATATGGATGTTAGCGATGCTACAGGACTTATCACGTCGCTTTCTTATCGCAGGGAGCAGCTTGCGGGGCTTTTCTACCGATGGGAAACCAAGGTGTACTATAATCATATCACCCATAATATGGATGATAGCACACGCCCCGACGTGATTATTCACATGGATATGCCTGGCAAAAGCAGTACGGCCGGACTTTATAGTCTGCTCGAGGGCTCAAGGGGTAACCATCAGTATCAGCTTAATTTTGATTGCTATTACAATACCCTTTTTGCTGATATGACCATGTATGTTGAGGGGGCCAAACCCATGTACATGCTTACGTGGCCTGATGTGGGTACTTTCAACAGCGGTTTGTCGTTGTCTGATAATATCCGTTTGTCTGATACGCATAGTATCCATCTGTCGGCAAAAGGCTCTTGGCAGCAGCAACGTATTAATAGCGATGAAGGCTACCACGCCTTGGAAATATTTTTCCCAGGTGTGGAACGTAGCAAGCGTACTTTTATGGGACGTGTGTCTGTAAGCTATGCCTGGCAGAATAATGGTTGGCGATTGGCTGCTGGAACAGGATACGGTAATCGTGCACCATCGGTTACCGAGTCGTTTGGCTACTTCCTGAATAATGCCTTCGACCGTTACGATTATATTGGTAATCCCCACCTTAAGAACGAAAGTGCGGTTGAGTTGAATACATCGGCTTCGTGGCAGAATGATGTGATAGATACTCGCCTAGAGGTGAATGCATTTCTTTTCCATAACTACATTATCGGTACACCCGATAACCGATTGTCGGCCATGACTATCGGAGCTCCGGGTGTGAAGGTTTACCAGAACCTAAAACATGCGCAGATTGTGAATACTGCGTTTACATTCAGTGTCACCCCTCTTTCCTGGTTTCGTTGGGACAATAAGGTGAGTTACAGTTATGGCAAGGAGAGTACTGGGGCTCATCTGCCTTTGATTGCTCCCTTTACCTATCTTACGGCATTGAAACTGTTCCATCAGAACTGGGAAGGAGAATTGGGTGGCGAACTGGTTGGCAAACAGAGCAACTACAGCAATAAATATGGCGAGAGTCTTACACCAGGCTATGCTGTATGGCATATCAGTGCCGGTTATCAGTTTAACATCCATACGGTTGTAGCTAATATCCATGTGGGTGTTGATAACCTGTTTGATCGTTACTATTCTACCTATTCAGATTGGAATCATATTCCCCAAAAGGGTCGTAACATCTATGCCAATCTATCGCTGAAAATATGAAATTATAGAAAAAAGAGTATATATGATGAAAAAGAAAAGATTAACCCTTATCTGCTTAATGACAGGAGCTATGCTCATAACCAGAATATCGGTAAAGGCATGTACCAGTATTATCGTGTCGGGTAAGGTAACACCAGATGGCAGACCGTATATTTTTAAGAATCGTGATACAATGAACCAGGATAACCTGGTAGTAAGTATCAAAGGGGTAAAGTATCGTTTTATCGGAATAGCTTCTCAAAGCGATTCGCTGGCAACGAGTATATGGTCGGGCCATAATGAGGCAGGATTTGCCATTGCTAATACGGCAGCATATAATCTGAACGGGAAACCTGTTCCAGGCAAGCCACGTCCGCAAGGCGACGAGAACGATGGTACGTTGATGCGTCGTGCCTTGGAAACTTGTGCTATATTGAAAGATTTCGAGTTGCTTCTCGACAGCATCAAGGCGCGGGGACCGATACCTTCTAATTCAAACTTTGCTGTTATGGATGCGCAGGGTGGCGTGGCCTATTATGAAACGGGCAATAATGGTTATACTAAGTTTGATGCCAACGATCCCTTACAGGCACCTTATGGCTATATCGTTCGTACTAACCATGGTATGACTGGTGAGCGTTCGATGGATCAAGGTGTAGAACGCTATCTTGCCATTAGCGACTATGCTGCAAGGGTCGGGTTTGCTGGCAACCTGGGATTTGAGCCTGTTATCCGTAAGGTAACACGTACACTCACTCATGGTCTAACACGCCTGAATCTATGGGACTTTGCGCCACAGGATGATACGCAACCAGTTTACTTTCCTTTCCGCGATTTTATCCCACGCTATCAAACGGCTTCGGCTCAACTGATTCAAGGCGTGAAGAAAGGTGAGGATCCCAAGTTAACTGTAGCCTGGACTATTGCAGGCAGTACACTCACAACTGTGGCTATTCCGCTATGGATTACTTCTGATGGTATTTTGCCAAAGGTTGTTTCCAGAAACAACGAAGGTCGCGCATCCCTTGTTGATGCAGGCTTCGAGTTAAAGAAACAATTATTCCCGATAGAGCGCGGTAATGGCACCGATTATATTAATCTGGCTAAACTCATAAACCATGCAGGAACAGGTATTCTCCAAAAGATAGAGCCGATAGAGACCGAGATTTTTGCAAGGAGTGAACAGGCTTTGAATGCTTTGAGGGAAAATGGTCCAACAGCCAAAGAAACTGCCGAATTCTACCACTGGATAGATATATTTTTAAAAGAACAATATAAGCGTAAATTTGGTATAGAACTGCGCATTTAGAATAATATTCTCTTTTGGGGCAGTATTTGAATGCTATTTAGAATAAATTCTGTAAATATCCTCCGTTTTTGGCTGAATTTTCCTAAAATTAAGCTAAATTTGGAGGATATTTCTAATCTTCGTACCTTTGCACCCGACAAAAGGATAATAAAAAATGAAGAAACAGACAATAGCAATCCATACGCCATATGTGCGGCCTGATGCTTACGGAGCATTGGCTGTTCCTATATATAACAATGTGTCGTTCGAGTTTAAGGACGCACAGGAGATGGCTGATGCCTTTTGTAATCGTATCAAGGCACCCGACTATGCCCGTATAGCTAATCCTACGGTAACGCAGTTCGAACAGCGCGTGAAAGCGTTGACCGATGCCGATCATGTTACAGCGTTTAACTCGGGTATGGCCGCTATCAGCACGGCATTGCTGGCTGTTGTGGCGCAGGGTGAGAATATTGTTACTTCTCGTCACTTGTTTGGCAATACGTTGGCATTTATTAGTGGCACACTGCTGCGTCTTGGTATAAAGCCCCGTTTGCGCGATCTTACCAATCTGGAAGCTGTAGAGGCTGCCATCGACGAACAGACGGCATGCGTGTTTCTTGAAATAGTAACGAACCCGCAATTAGAAGTGGCTGATCTGAAGGCCATTGCCGAGATTGCCCATAGAAAGGGGGTGCCTGTTATTGCCGATTCGACTGTGATACCCTTTACCGAAACCAACTTGAAAGATCTGGGTGTAGATGTAGAGGTTGTGTCGAGTACCAAGTATATCTCGGGTGGTGGTACCTCGTTGGGTGGACTGATTATCGACTACGGAACCTTTCCAGATATCAATAAACGTGTAAAGTACGACTTGCTGATAAATCTCGGTGTGTATATGACACCGCAGACGGCTTATATGCAGACGCTTGGTTTGGAGACGTTGGATGTGCGCTACCAGCAGCAGGCTGCCAACGCACTTTGGTTGGCCAAGGCTTTGCAGAACGAGCAGGCTATTGCCGACGTAAACTATGTGGGACTGTCCGACAATCCCTATCATGAGCTGGCTCAACAGCAGTTTGGTCCTACTGCAGGGGCGATGCTTACTATCGATCTGGCATCGAAGGAGGCATGCTTTGAGTTCCTTAACCGCTTAAAGCTCATCCATCGTGCTACCAATCTCTTCGACAGTCGTACCTTGGCTATCCATCCTGCTTCTACCATCTTTGGTCTGTTCCCCGACCGACAGTTAGAGCAGATGGATGTGCGCCAGACTACCATTCGTCTTTCGGTAGGCCTAGAGGCTCCTGAGGACATCTTGGCAGATATACAACAAGCAACTAAACAATAGGAAATATGGCAGAGACAAAGAAACTTAGCATTATCGCCTTTAGTGGCGATTTCGATAAACTTACAGCGGTGTTCACATTAGGTACTGGTGCCGCAGCCGTGGGTTACGAAGTAAACATATTCTTTACCTTCTGGGGCCTTGATGCCATTAAGCAGAAGCAGGGACGCTCGTTTACCGGTGGCAATTGGCTTACCAAGATTTTTGGTTTTATGATGGGCGGATTAAAGGCTACGCCTACCAGTAGGTTTAACTTCCTGGGCGCTGGTCCTAAGATTTTCCGCTATCTGATGCGTAAGAACAATGTGGCAACGCTCGAGGAGCTGGTTGAGGCTGCTAAGGTGCTTGGCATTAACCTCTATGCCTGTGAGATGGCCATGCATGTACTTGGTTTAAAGAAAGATGACTTTATACCCGAGGTGAAGGATGTGCTTGGTGTAGCTTCGTTCCTAAAGCTTTCTGAAGGTGGTCAAACATTATTTATTTAAAGGTAAGGATATGGCAACAAAGGTATTAGACATTACGAAGGAACACTGCCCAATGACCTTCGTAAAGACAAAGATTGAGCTCTCGAAGCTTCAAGCGGGCGATATACTTGAGGTATTACTTGCCGAGGGTGAGCCTCTCGACAATGTGCCCCGTAATGCTAAAGAGCAAGGGTACAATGTACTATCGATTGAGCATGTAGAAGGTACAACACATAAGGTAACAATAAAAAAATAAGAAAGATTATGGCAGATTCAAATTTACAGCGCAGTGTAACCACTGCAACAGCCAGAAGACTGGCAACCACTACCAAGACAGCCCCTCAGATGGGCTCAATCACTCCCAGATTACTCCTGAAGCTGCTGCCTTGGGTGCAGGTGTCGGGTGGTACATTCCGTGTGAACCGTACTAAGGTCGAACTTCGCAAGAACGATCGTCTGCCCATTACTTTCCAGAATGGTGTGCCTTCGTTTACAGCAAAGGACCTTAAGGCCATTCCTCTGTTCTCAGAGTTCGACGATGAGATTCTGCATCGTTTGGTAAGCTCGTTCGAGGCCAAGGAGGTTGAAGTAGATAAGCTCTTTGTAGAAGAGGGTAAGGACAAGCAGCGTTTCTTTATCGTAGCTTCAGGTCAGGCCGAGGTTATCAGTAAGGGACCTCATGGTGAGGAACTACGGATTGCTCTGTTGGGCGATGGTGAGTATTTTGGCGAGGCCGACCTGCTCGATGAACAGGAGTCGACAGTATCAGTACGTGCCATCACACCTACTATCTTCCTGGGCTTGAAGCTGAAGGAACTGATTAGATTCATTAAGGATGTGCCCGATTTCCGTGAGACTTTTGATAAGGCTGTAGATAAGCAGCTGCGCCTGAAGGCTTCGGTTAACGACAATGGTGAGAAGCATATCGACCTGTTAAGTGGTCATGAGGAGGATAACATCATCCCCGAAACTTATATTGATTACGAGGAGAATCCTACAGAATATTCGCTGAACACACTTCAAACCGTAGTTCGTGTACACACCCGTGTGAGCGATCTCTACAATAACCCTTACAACCAGCTTGAGGAGCAGCTTCGCCTGTCGATCGAGAGCATTAAGGAACGCCAGGAGTGGGAACTGATTAACAACAAGCAGTTCGGACTGCTGTCGGCTGTTAACCCTGCTTATCGCATTACCACACGTTACGGTTCGCCCACACCCGATGATCTCGACGAACTCCTGTCGTTGGTATGGAAAGAGCCTGCATTCTTCATCGCTCATCCTCGTGCTATTGCTGCCTTTGAGCGTGAGTGCACATGGCGTGGCGTACCACCTGTAACCACCGACTTGTTTGGCACTAGAGTCATCCTGTGGCGTGGTGTGCCCATCATTCCATCGGATAAGGTTGAGGTTGAAGGTCAGTACCTGACAGGTCGTGGCGTTGGTACTACAAAGATTATCCTGGTACGTGTTGGCGAGAAGAATCAGGGTGTTATCGGATTGCATCAGAGTGGTATCCCTGGCGAGATTGCACCATCGTTGAGTGCACGATTGATGGGACTCGACAAGTTTGGTGTGGCCTCATACCTGCTTACCAAATACTTCTCGCTGGCTACCCTTACCGACGATGCCATCGCTGTATTGGAGAATGTTGAGGTGGGCTATTATCACGATTATCAGCATAGGAATAAAGTAGAAAAGTAAATGATTAATATATCAGAACTGAATAGTTTCCCAACAGGAGATGGTGGCTCGCTGGCTCTGCTGAAGGAACTTGCACAGAAATACTGCCCTGAGGAGGCACAGGAGATTCGTCAGAGTATATGGCCTGACGAGTCTCTAAACCTCACGGAACTGGAAGCAGGCTTTAAAGAGCTTCTGGCTGGTGGTAGTGCTTATGGCCAGTTACCTTACATCGGTGATACTGATGCGCAGACCTCGTCATTGCCTAAGGACGACGGCTTTGGGATCGGTATTCCTGAAACGCAGAAGCTGCGTGACCTGCATTATGAGGAGGCCGATACGCTGAACTCCGACCAGATTAAGCGCGATTTCCCCGTGTTGCAGCAGAAGGTGAATGGTCACGACCTTGTATGGCTCGACAATGGTGCAACTACGCAGAAGCCCAATCAGGTAATTGATAAGATTTCGGACTACTATCGTACGTACAATTCAAACATCCATCGTGGCGCGCACACATTGGCTGCCCGTGCAACCGATGCCTATGAAGAGGCCCGCGAAAAGGTGCAACACTTTATCAATGCAGCCACCACCGAGGAGATTATCTTTGTACGTGGTACCACCGAGGGTATCAATTTGGTAGCGCAGACCTATGGCCGTCAGTTCCTGACACCTGGTGACGAGGTGATTGTGTCGGAGCTCGACCACCATGCTAATATTGTGCCTTGGCAGCGTGTGTGTCAGGAGAAGGGAGCCACACTGCGTGCCATCCCAACCGACCAGAATGGTGATTTGGTATTATCGGAGTTCGAACGTCTGATCACACCTCGTACGCGTTTTGTTTCGGTGGGTCATGTGAATAACACTTTTGGCACTATCAACGACGTGAAGCGTATTATTGAGATTGCCCATGCCCATCAGATTCCTGTACTGATAGATGGCGCACAGTCGATTGCTCATACACCTGTGGATGTGCAGGCTCTTGGCGCTGACTTCTTTGTATTCAGTGGACATAAGATCTATGGCCCCAATGGTATTGGCGTAGTGTATGGTCGCAAGGAGTTGCTTGATAAAATGCAGCCCTGGCAAGGTGGTGGCAATATGATTAAGGATGTAACCATCGAGCGTACGGAGTATAATGTGCCGCCTGCTCGTTTTGAGGCTGGTACGCCTAATGTGGCCGATGCTATCGGATTGGGGGCTGCACTCGACTATGTGAGTCATCTCGGCATCCGTAATATCGAGCACCACGAGCATCAGTTGACTGAGTATGCTCGCGAACAGCTTAGTCAGATTCCTGGTCTTACGCTTATTGGTAATCCTAAGAACCGTGTATCGGTGGTAAGTTTTGTGCTCGATGGCATTCCTGTTCCCGAAGTAGGTACACTACTTGATAAAGAGGGTATTGCTGTTCGTGCAGGTCACCATTGTGCCCAACCCGCTCTGCGTGCACTCGGTTACGAAATGAGTGTTCGTCCCACCTTCGCGCTTTACAATACCCGCGAGGATGTGGATAAATTAGTAATTGCAGTTAAAAAGATAATTGGTAGATAAAACTATGGCAAAGATAACAGTAAATGGCGAGGCACAGGAGGTGCAGCTGCCACTGAACCTTACAGAGCTTATCAAGCAGAATAATGTGCAGCAGCCCGAAATGGTGAGTGTGCAGGTTAACGATGATTTTGTGGACCGTACCGAATGGGATGGGCTGCAGATTAAGGAGGGTGATGTGGTTGATTTCCTGTACTTTATGGGAGGAGGAACACTATGATTGATTTCACCGAAGAGCAAATCCAGCGTTACTCTCGCCATATCCTGTTGCAGGATGTTGGCGTGGAGGGCCAGGAGAAGATTATGAATGCGCGTGTGCTGGTAGTGGGAGCAGGTGGCCTTGGCGCTCCTGTCTCGCTCTATCTGGCTGCTGCGGGCATAGGCACCATCGGTATTGTTGATGCCGACGTGGTAGATTTGAGTAATCTGCAACGTCAGGTTATCCACTTTACTAAAGATGTGAATGTGCCAAAGGTGCAGAGTGCCAAGGAGAAGATACAGGCCATTAACCCCGACGTAAAGGTGGATACCTATTACGAGTTCCTCGACTCGTCGAACGCACTCGATCTCATAAAAGAGTACGATTTTGTGGTGGATGGTACTGACAACTTCCCTGTAAAGTTCCTTATTAACGATGCGTGCGTGATGGCAGGTAAGCCATTCTCGCATGGCGGTATCCTGCGTTTCAATGGGCAGACGTTTACCCATCTGCCTGGCACAGCCTGCTACCGTTGCTTCTTTAAGGAACCACCTCCTGCAGGGGCTGTTCCTACCTGTAGTCAGGCTGGTGTCCTGGGAGCCATTGCCGGTATGCTTGGTACTATCCAGGCTGCCGAAACTTTGAAGTACTTTACAGGTGTAGGCGAGTTGCTTACCAATCGTCTGCTCACCTTCGACGCTAAAACTATGCAGTTCCGCACCATCAATGTAAAGCATCGTGATACGTGCGAGATTTGCGGCACCAACCCTACAATCGACCACCTGATAGATTACGAACAGGCGGCTTGCGACTTAAAAAACCACTAGATAATGATTATTAAGAGAGAGATTATTGAGGAGCTGATTAATCAAGCCCAGCAGGACGCACCTAACGAAACGTGCGGCTACCTGTTGGGTGTTAGCTCTGAGGATGGCGATGTGGTAACAGAGAACTACTGGATGGAGAACATCGATCACTCGCCCGAACATTTTGCCTTTGCTCCAAAGGATCAGTTCGCAGCATTGAAGTATGCCCGAACCAACGGATTGAAGATTCTTGCCAACTGGCATAGTCATCCGGCCTCTCCTTCGCGTCCCTCGCAAGAGGATTTGCGTTTGGCTAACGACCCCACTATCCGCTACGCTATCCTATCGCTACACGAAGGTATTCATCTTAACTCCTTTAAGATTCTGAATGGAGAAGTTGTAGATAAAGAGGTGCATTTATAAAAAGAATATATTAATGATTTGACAAATGAAAAAAGTTATTAGTACATCAAAGGCACCAGCTGCCATCGGACCGTACAGTCAGGCCATTCAAGTAGGTAACCTCGTTTTTGCATCAGGTCAGATTCCCATCGACCCTGCTACGGGTAGTTTTGTAGAGGGGGGCGTGAAGGAGCAGGCCCGCCAGTCGCTAACTAATGTGAAGGCCATCCTTGATGAGGCTGGGCTGACATTGGATAATGTTGTGAAGACCACGGTATTCCTGGCCGATATGAACGACTTTGCCGATGTGAATGCGGTTTATGCTGAATTCTTTGCTGAGCCTTATCCTGCCCGTTCGGCTGTAGCGGTAAAAACACTGCCGAAAGGAGCCTTGGTAGAAATTGAAGTGATAGCAGCTCAGTAACTCTTAGAAACCAAATTCAGTGTATTTGATGAACAAATTCAGTGAATTTGATGTGCAAATACACTGAATTTGGTATTGATGTTCCGTATTATTTCAAATCTTTCAGTAGTTTCTCTACCTTCTGATACTGTACGGTTGAGAGCAGAATCTTGCCTTCGGGTGATACAACTACCATCGAAGGTATCCACTGTACACCGTAGGCTTTAGAAATATCTGTTTCCTTAAACTTCTTCAGTTCGCTCACCTGGGGATAGCTGATGCCATACTGATTGATGGCCTTCTGCCAAGCTTCAACGTTGGTGTCCATCGATACGCCAACGAATTCAACCTTGTCGGAGTGGAACTCGTTGTACAGGCGTACCACCTCGGGCGCGTCCTTGCGACAGTCGGGGCACCACGAAGCCCAGAAATCAAGTACTATGGTCTTGCCTTTCAGCGAGCTGAGGCTGAAGGGTTTGCCATCGGGCGTATTCATTGTAAAGTCGGGAGCCACAGTGCCTGGCTGTACCAGACTGGTGGCATACTTGGCATCCAGATCTTCGTCGGTGGTTTGCGCTTTTGTGTTAATGGCAAACCCCGCTAAGAGCAGGGCTGCCAATAGTGTTTTGAGCTTCATAAGAGATACTTGTTTGTTTTATCTATTTGTTCAGTTTCCAGGTAACACCATCCTTGGTGTCCTTCACCTCGAAACCGGCTGCTGCGAGTTCATCGCGAATCTTATCGCTGGTAGCCCAGTCCTTATCAGCCTTGGCCTTAGCACGCAGTTCCAGTACCATATCCATTACCTTACCAAAGGCAGCCTCGCGCTCATCGTTGGTGCCGCTCTTCTCGGCCTTCAAGCCCAGAATATCCTCGGCAAAGAGGTGCATGGTTTCCTTCAGCTCCTGCAGGCACTCGGCACAGATGGTTGCCTTGTGGTCGGTGAGCTTGTTCACCACGGTGCAAGCTTCGAACAGATAACTGATCACCTGTGGGGTGGCCAGGTCGTCGTTCATGGCGTCGTAGCACTTCTGGCGCAGAGCCTTAACTACCTTCTCGGTCTCGGCATCGCACTTGTCGGCTACCTGAACACGCTCCAGGTCGGCAATAGCGTTCATCATCTTCTCCAATCCCTTCTCGGCAGCCTCCAAGGCCTCGTTCGAGAAATCTACCGTGCCACGGTAGTGAGCGCTGAGCACGAAGAAACGGATGGTCATGGGCGAGTAGGCCTTCTTCAGCAATGGGTGATTGCCGGTGAAGAACTGCTCGAGGGTGATGAAGTTGTTATACGACTTACCCATCTTCTGTCCGTTGATGGTCAGCATGTTGTTGTGCATCCAGTATTTTACAGCGGGGTGACCCATCGAGGCCTGTGCCTGTGCAATCTCGCACTCGTGGTGTGGGAATACCAGGTCCATACCACCTCCGTGGATATCAAACTCCTCGCCAAGGTACTTGCGACCCATAGCAGTACACTCACAGTGCCAACCAGGGAATCCGTCGCTCCAAGGACTTGGCCAGCGCATGATGTGCTCAGGCTGAGCCTTCTTCCACAGAGCAAAGTCGGCCTGGTTGCGCTTCTCGCCTACACCGTCGAGCTCACGACTGGCATCCTTCACGTTTTCGAGCGAACGACCTGAAAGAATACCATACTGGAACTTCTTGTTGTAAGCCTCGATATCAAAATAGATAGAGCCGTTGCTCTCGTAAGCAAAGCCATTGTCGATAATCTGCTGAACCAGCTGCTGCTGCTCGATGATATGACCAGTGGCATGGGGCTCGATAGAGGGACGCAGTACATTCAGTGCATCCATAGCCGCATGATAACGGTTGGTGTAGTACTGGGCAATCTCCATAGGCTCCAGCTGCTCCAGGCGGGCTTTCTTGGCAATCTTATCCTCACCCTCGTCGGCATCGTGCTCCAAGTGACCTACGTCGGTAATATTACGTACATAACGTACTTTATAACCCAGGTGCTTCAGATAACGGAACACCAGGTCGAAAGTAATCGCAGGACGGGCGTGTCCCAGATGGGGATCGCCATACACGGTAGGACCACAAACATACATACCCACGTTGGGGGCGTGAAGGGGCTCGAAACGCTCCTTCTGTCGTGTCAAAGTATTGTAAATTACTAACTTAGATTCCATAATGCTCTTAAATTTTGGGTGCAAAGGTACAATTTTTTTAGCACGAATTACGCGAATTAACACGAAAAATTTTACATCAACATAAAAAATTCGTGAAATTCGCGTAATTCGTGCCTAAAACATCAGATAGAGCGCTTGGCTTGCTCTTGTGCGGCAATAACGCGATCGCACCACTGGTCGAACTCTGGGTCCTCTATCTGCAGTTCGGGATGTGCCAGGATGTACTGTACGCAACGGCGTACACCCTCGTCGAAACGGGTAGTGGCCTGGAAACCAGGTACTGCTCGCTTCAGTTTGGCGCAGTCGAACACTACCGTTACACTCTTGTCGCCAAGCAGATTGCCTGTAAAATCCCACTCTTTGGGCGATGTGGCAGCCAGGAATTCTGAGGCTACATAATACGGATGGAACTCTACACCGAGTGCATTGGCCACGCACTGGTAAATCTGATTCCACGACAGCTGCTCGTCGCTCATAATTTGGAACACCTCGCCAATAGCCTTGGGATTACCCAACAGACCGATAAAACCACGGGCAAAGTCCTCGTTCCAGGTTACAGTCCAAAGCGATGAACCGTCGCCATTCACAAGCACCTGCTTGCCTTGCAGCATACGCTTGAGTACCTGCCATGAACCCTTAGGTCCATGTACACTAACAGGCACACTGCGCTCGCAGTAGGTATGCGAAGGGCGCACGATGGTGATAGGAAAACCGTTTTCGCGATACTCCTTCAACAGCAGTTCTTCGCAGGCAATCTTGTTGCGCGAGTACTCCCAGTAGGGGTTGGCCAGTGTGGTGCCCTCGGTAATCACATGGTTGGCGGCGGGCTTGTTGTAGGCCGATGCCGACGAGATGTAAACATACTGGTGGGTACGACCTTTAAACAAACGTACATCGCGCGCTACCTGCGAGGGCAGGAAGCCGATGAATTCGCACACCGCATCGAAGGTGTTTTCGCCTAGCAGGTCGAGCACCTTCTGCTCGTCGTTGATGTCGGCTATAATCTGTGTTACGCCGGCAGGCATCTCGTTTTTGCGCGTGCCCCGGTTAAGCAGCCACAGGTCGTGCCCTGCAGCTGCTAATTGGCGGGTGATGGCCGAGCTGATAGTGCCCGTGCCACCTATCATTAATATCTTCATCCGCGTGCCATTTTGTAGATTGCCTCCATATCCTCGGC
>JAEEGK010016424.1_pt1 | contig 16276 bp, 8 predicted proteins | sample 8958771 | NCBI WGS metagenome assembly JAEEGK01 (sample SAMN16246547, study PRJNA631951) | gut metagenome | biome: gut microbiome; feature: rumen; material: SC-attached | host: Bos | place: Iran: Karaj | collected 2018-10
CAATCCCCAATCCCCAATCCCCAATCCCCAAGAATTTCATTATTTTTGAACATGATAAAAAAATTGATCAAAAATAATTAAGAGAATATTATAATTAAAAAAATTTTTTTTTACCTATTTTTAAAGAAAAATTAATATTTCTTTAATGATATTTATATATTCCAAAAAAAACTTACAAATAATAAATTATTTTTATTTTATATAAAATTTCATTTGATTCATAAAATAAAAATTCAAAAAAAAAATAAAATGAGTGTCTCATCAAATTTAATATCAAATACAAAAAAAGGAATAATCAATTTAAATGAATTAAAAGAAAATTCAGAGATTTATAAAAATAAAGAAGAAAAAAATAAAGAAGAATTACCAGAAAACAATGAAGTTAACTTAGAAACTGCAAATAATAATGTAAAACAACTTTTAACTGGATTTATATTTAATTTAGAAAAAGATGATGCAGAAGAATATAAAAATTCTTTAGAAAATTTTAGGGAAAAAATTAATTCTGGAAATATAGCATTACAAGATAATTTTTTATTTAATAAAAATTTTAAAACATCAAATTTTCCTCATAATAAAAAATTTTCTAGGAGAAAACCTAAAAGAAAATCTTCTTTCTATACTCAAATGCCTGAAAAATATAATTTAAATTCAACTAAAATTTTAGAGAATTTACAACAATTTAAAAACGATTCTAATACTAATATTTTATCAAATCGTTCTTTAATAAATTTATCAAATAATAATGATTTTAGTAATGAAGTTTTAATAGAAAATAAAAATGGAATATTATTAAATAAAAATAATAATGTGAAATTACCTAGTAAATCACAAAAAAAAATTAATTTTAATCTAAATAACCCAAAAAACAAAAAATTTCAATTCATTCTTGAAAAAGATTTCGAAGAAAAAATATCTCCAAAATCAACAAGAACAAAATTACCAGATATATCAAATAAATTGAATAAAAAATCTTCATTATTAAATAAGAAAAAATTATTTAATTTATTTAAAAGACCAAAACTTTTCAATTTAAATATAAATGAAGAAGAAAATATAAAAAATAATAATCTAAATATAAAAAACTTTTTATTCAAAACTCGTACTTTTACATCACCAATAATTAATAAACAAAAGAAAAATAAAATAATAACATCAAAAACACAAAAAAATTCATTTTCACCTTTAAGTTCAAATTCATTATCAAATAATTCAGAAAATGAATCAGAAACAGAAATAAATATTGCAAATATAAGAGGATTATCAAAGAAAAATGTACAAGAAATAAATAATATAAGAATAAAATTAAAAGATAATATGATAGGAAATAAATTATCTTCAAAATTAAATTCTGAAGAAATCAATAAATCAAAAAATAATATAAGTTCAAATAATTCTAAAATAAAAAAATATAAAGATAAATATAGAGTTTTAACACGAAAAAAATATGTTTATGACTCTTTAAGTGATGAAGAATATGATGATGAAGAAGGAAATTCATTAATAATATTACCTGATTCTAAATTTATTTTAATTTTAGATTTTTTTATTTCTTTAAGCGTCATCTATGATATTATTTATATTCCTTATTATTTATCATATGATAAATATTTTTGTGGTTTTTCAATTTTAAATCTTGGTATTTTAATCGATTTATTAATTAGTTTTATTTATATTATTGATTTATTTGTTAATTTTTTTATAGCTTATTATAATTTTGAAGAATTTTTAATCAAAGAATTAAAATTAATTGCTTTAAATTATATTTCAACATATTTTACATTTGATTTAATAGCAGCAATACCATTTAAATTTTATTTCTTTTTCAAAAACTATGAATGCAAAAATCTAAAATCTAATTTATATAATGTAGATTTAGATTTATATTCCTTTATCCTAACTTCCTTAAGAATATTAAAATTATTTAAAGTATATTCAAAAAACAAATTTATAAACTATTGTTCCAGATTTTTGTCTCATATTCATCATTTCAGTCAATGGGGAAGTATATATTTAGACATTATAGTTCTTTTCATGGGATTACATTTTGTAGCATCCTTATTTATATTTATAGGAAGAAATCAATATCCAAATTGGATAACAGAATTAAAATTAGAAAATTCAACTTTTATTCATATTTACATATCTTCAATATATTATTTAATAGCAACAATAACAACTGTTGGTTATGGAGATATTACTCCTTCAAATCAAGAAGAAAGATTATTTGGTTTAGTTTTATTAATTGTTGGTATTATTGTTTATTCTTTCGCCGTTGCTGGAATTAGTAATTATATTAAAGAAATTGATGATAAAAATGCTGATTATGAAAAAAAATTAAAAATTTTAGAAGATATTAAAATTAATAATCCTAAATTAAATGATGATTTATATGAGAAAGTTTCAAGATTTTTAAAATATAAACATTTTAATGAAAAAAAAGATAAAAATATCATTATTGATTCTTTACCTTTAGGATTGAGAAATATATTAATTTATGAAATGTATAAACCTATCATTAAAAATTTTATCTTTTTTAAAAATTTCGATAACACTGATTTTATTGTTAGAGTTATTTTAGCTTTTAAACCTATTTTAGCAATGAAAAATGATATTTTGGTGAAAGATGGTGATTATATTGAAGAGATATTTTTTGTTAAAAAAGGAAGATTATCTTTACAAATTCCAATTGATATAAAAACAAGGAGTTTATCAGCAAATTTATTAACTTTAAATACAATAAATAATACTGAAAAAAAAGATACAATTATTTCAAATCATTCTTTAAATTCAAGGGCAAACAAATTTTCTTTAAATCCAATGAAAACAAATTCAACAAAAACTTTTCATTTAAATGATTATCTCAATCTTTCTTCAAATAAAAAACTAAGTTTAGATATAAAAAAAGAAGAAGAAGAAAAAGAAAGAGAAAGAGAAAGAGAAAAAAATATTCAATATGTAAAAATTTTAGAAATCAGAAAAAACGAACATTTTGGTGATATTTTAATGTTTTTAAATAAAAGAAGTCCATTATGTGTGAAAGTGAAATCAAAAAAAGTAGAATTATATTTTTTAAATAAAACAGATGCAATTGAAATTTCCTCATGTTATCCGAGAATATGGAATAAAATAAATAAGAAAAGTTTATTTAATATGGAACAAATAAAAAAATTAATAAATAAAGTAGTGAAAATATTTTTCTCTGTTCATGGAATAAAAGAAAAAGAATCTATAAATCAAGAACAAAAATTTAGTTCAATAATATCGAATGAAAATAATTGTAATTCTGAATTAAATTCAATTTCTTCAATAACAGATTCTTATTATGGAAAAAATCAAAATTCTTCAAATAGTTTTATTTCAAATAATAGTTTTAATTCACAAAATAAAATAAAAAATAATAACAAATTAACAGGAAAAAAAACTATTAAAAGTATTGTTAAAGAAGAAGAAAATGATGATGACAACTCTTCAAAAAGTTCAAATTATGAAAATAATAAAGTGAACAATGAAATCCCAGTTCCAAGTATGAATGATCATAATTTAAATATAAAAAATAATAATAATATTAATTCTAAAAGTTTTGATGAAATTAGTAGTTTAAATAATAATAGTTTTCAAACTTTAAAGATTGAAAATTCTGGAAAAAATTTTTTTGATTTTTCTGAATTTGGTTCTTTAAGTGATACTATTTTAAGTTATGAAAAAAATTATTTTTCTACTAATTCACATACTAATCAAACTCCTTTTAAAAGTGATGAAATTAATGATGAAATATATCCTAATGAAAATGGAGAAATTATAAATTTAGTTGATTTTAAATTTTTGAATTTAAAATATAAAGGACAAATTATAAATAAAAAAATTTCCAAAGATTATCAATTTAATTATAGAAAGAACAATTTAGATAAATCAAATTCTAAAACAAATGAAATTATTGAAATTAATAAAGGGGAAAACATTATTTTTTTTGATGAAAAAAGTTCAGATCAATATTCCATTAATAATACTATAAATAAAAACATAGATAATAATTGCAATAACATAAATATACAAGATAATAATAATGAAAAAGATGGTGGAGGAGATGATCAATTAAATTTAACTTTTAGAAATAAAAATATTTTAAAAACAGTTTTATTAAATAAAAGTTTAAGAGATTTAATGGAAAAATCTCCAAGAGAAAAAAAACGTGAAAATAATTATAATATATCGATAATATCTACAGAAGTTTCTTTTACAATTAATTCCGAGTATGAAAATTTAGATGTATTAAGTAATTATAAATTTTCAAAAAGTGTAGAATTAAGAAATAAAATAAAGAAAATTTTAATTGAAGATGAAAAAACAATAAAAAATAAAAAATATAATTCAACCAAAAAATTATCTCCTTTAAAAGTATATTCTCTTCATTCTCAATCATCAAGAATAATGAATATGGATTTACCAGAAAAAAAAAATTTCCAAAGAAAATTTCACAAATCAAACAGTATAATAACTAGAGAAAGAATAAATGATATAGATAATAGTATTGTAAATAATAATAAAAAAAAAATTTTACAAAGAAAAAGTAATGCATTCAAAAATGAAAAAAAACCAAATTTGTTAAATGTAATAAGTCAAAATATAGAAAAAAATAAAATGAATTTAAATAATCCAGATGAATTTTATTCTGAGTATTTTAGTAATATTTTAAATAAAAATACTACTAAAATTAATCATATTAAAAGTTCATTTATTAATAATACTATTCAAAAAAATAATTTTAATATTTTAAGAAGGAAATCAGCTGCTAATATTTATTCTTTGATTAAAGGAATTTCTGTTGATAATGAAAGAAAAAAAAGTTCAAGAGATGGTTTTTGATTAATTTATTTATTTATTTCAGTTAAATTTTATATTTTTTCTTTAGGAAATGTCTTTTTATTGAATATATATATTTTATGTTTAATATACAATGGATTAATATTGTTTTGAAGTCTATATAAAAAATATTTTCTAGGATTAATTTTGTATTTTAAATTAAATAAATATATATTATTTTAAAAAATATCAATTAAGAAAATGATGAATTATTCAAATAATGATTATTCAAATTTATCTCAATCAACACATCTTTATAGAGAAATTGATAGAAAAAATAAACAAATATCAGAAATGAAAAAGAAAATAAATAATTTAACAGATGAAAAAAATTACTTAGAAAAAATAATTCAAAATTTAAAAAATCAAAATTATAATTTAGGAGTTTCAAATCAAAATGAAAATGAAGAAATGGATTTTCTCATTCAAAATAAATTAAATAAATATTCAGAAACAATAAATTTATTACAAAAAGAAAATAATATTTTAAAATATCAATTAAATAATAATATAATAATTGAAGAAAATTATAATAAAACTTTTTCAAATCAAATAAATCAATCAAAAAAAGAAATAGAAAATTTAAGAGAAATGAATTCAATTAAAGATATTTTATTAAGAGATTATCAAGATTTTATGCATCAATTAAATGAATTTGTAGGAAATAAAATTGAAAATTGTGAACTTGATTTTAATAATGATGATTTAAATACTTATAAATATAATTTTGAAAGAATAAAAAGTAAAGTAATTTCTTTTCTTAATTATGAAAAAATCCATCAAAATTATATTGAACCAATAAAATTACCATATAATTATAATAAAGACATTAATAATAATGACAATTATTATAATCTAAACAATGATGAAAATAACTCTAATAATTATAACAATAATAATAATAATAATAATAATAATTTAAGTAAAATATCAAAAAAAACTTTTTCAAGTGAAATTATTCCTCCTCGACCAGATTTATTATTATATCGAAGAGATGATTCAAATAGTTTTTTAAATAAAACTTTAAGTAAAGATTTAAATCAACATCCCAATAATTGCAAATGTTCTAATTGTAGATATAAAGCTTTAAGAAATCCTTCATTTATTTCAGATAAACCTCCTTTAAAGAAAAAAAGTGATTATTCTATTTTAAGAACTCCTCCAAGAAATGATAATTAAATCATATTTCATTTTTTTTTCCTTTAATTTAATTTAAAATTATTATTTTAATTTATCAAAAGAATTTTTTGAAATATAAATTAAAGGTATGTAATAAATTCTTTTAACAATAAATAATAAAAAATCAATTATTTACACATAATGAATTTCAAGAAATTAATCATGCATTAGTTTAGAAAAAAATAAAATAAGAATAAAATTTTATACAAAAAAGGAGATTAAATTATTAAATAATTTTAATATGCTTTCAAACTAAAATAAAAAGAATATGTGAATATTTAAAGAAATTAAATCAAATAATAATTATCAAATTATAAAAAGTGTTGCAAATATATGTTAAAAGACATGGATTTTTCTATTTAAATTTATGTATAAAATAATATAATAATTTAAAACAAAGAAAAAAATATAATTTAATATTATTTCAAAATTAAATAAAAAATTAATGTTTCGTCATTTATCTGCAAAAACAATAGAAAATACTTCTTTAAGAACATTATCTCAAAATAGTAATTTATTGTTAAGTAATTCAAGTTCATATTCAAATAGAATTGAACATGAATATTCATATAAAAAAAATAAAAAAGAAGAACTTGAAAAATATATGAAAATATATTCTGCATCAACGAAAAAAAAAGAAAATAAATTTAAAAAAAATTTACAAATGCATACAAAATTAAAAGAATCTATTTTAAAGCCAAATAATTTAAAATATCTTCCAAAGGGAAAAATATTAAAAAATAATGTTAATTTTTTTAATAAAACTTGTTATAATGTTTTATTAAAAGATGATAAAGAAAAAAAAAATAAAACAAATACAAAAATAATATTAAATAAAGAATTTATAAGAGATTTAAAAAAAGAAATTAATAATCATTCAGAAACAGATTTAATTAAATTTAGAACTGAGTATATATTAAAATATGCAAAAATTTCTGATTTTTTAAAATATATTTTAACAATTTATAAAAATATTTTTAATAATGAAAGAAAAAGTTATATTGGAATTTATTTTTCAAATGAAAAAAAAAATTATGAAAATTTAAATCAATTAATTTTAGAAGAAATTAAATGTGATTTTCCTTTAGAATATTTAACTTGGAAAAATTTAATTTCTTCTTTTTATGAATTTAATATTGAATTTACTAATATTATTAATTTTTTATTTGAAGAAATTAAAATTCTTCAAAATAAAATTTTGGAATTAGAACAAAAATTATTTCAAAAAGAAAATGAATTAAATAAAAATTCAGAAGAATTAAATAAAGTAAATGATTATATAAAGAAATATGAGATTAATGAAAGAAAAAAAGTTGATAAAGAAAAAGAATTAAAAATAAGTAATTTAAAATTAAAACAAAAAAAAAAAGAAAATACATATATTTTAACAATATATAAATTAGAAGAAGAATTAAAAGATTTAACTAAATTATTAGAACAAAATAAATATGAAAAAAAAGAATTAAATATAATTAAAAATGAAAATATAGAAAAAAAAAAAGAAATTGATGATTTAAGAAATAATTTAAATAAAGAAATAAATGATATGTTTGTTAAAATAACTTTTTTAAAAGATGAAACTGATTCTTTAAAAAATGAAAGAGATATTTTATTAAATGAAAATAAAAATTTAAAAGAAGAAATTGAAAATAAAAATTTTCAAATTTCTGCTTTGAATAAAGATAAAGAAGATTTATTTTCAAATTTAAGAATAAAAGAAAATAAAATTAATTCTTTACAAGATACAATTTCTTCTTTAGAAAATAAAGAAAATGAAGATAATAAAAAAAATGATGAAATAAATAATTTTATTGATATTCCCGTTTTAAGTGTAATGACTTCAAGTCATAATGTTTAATATAATTTTTTTATACATGTTTTTTTTTTTAATTGAAGTTAATTTTTAGTGTTAATCAAATTATAATTTGATTATATTTTTATCAAAATTACATTACTTTGAAATGGTTTTTTTCCAAAGAAAATAAATTATTTTCCTTTAATAAATTTCATTTATTTTTTATTTTTTCTTTAATTCAAAGAAAAAAAAATAGATTGATCAACTTACTTCAAAGTTATTTTTTCTATTTTTCATTTTTTAAACATTTTATTTTTTTCAATTGAAATCGCATCATAAATATTAAGATACATGTTTTATATATCCCTTTCATTATTTTTTTTCTCCTTTTTTTGTTGTATATTATTATTATATATTCTTTTTTTTCTTTTGATTCTTTCCATAAAAATTTAGATGCAAGATCTGGTAGCCATAACATGATTTTTAATTTAAGAAAGATTTTAAAAGGGAAAATAACAAAAAAGAGTCTAATGCAATTTATTTTTTTTGGGGTTTTTTAAATTTTTTGGTCTTTCAATGAAAAATTTTTGTTATTATTAAAGAAAGAAAAGAAAATTCAGAAAATAAAGAATAAATCCGAAAATTGAAAAAACTTGAAATATTAAAAATTTTAAGAAATTATTTCAACTAAGAAAAAATTATTAAAATTAATTTATATATTAAAATAATATTATTTAGTTTTTTCAATCCATTGATCTTTTGTTACATAAAATAATAAAATTGATGGTATAGATAAATTAGAAAGAACATCAATATTAACAATTCCAATCAAAAAATTATTCTTAATAATAATATCGTTTGATTCTTGATTTGGAATTTTAAAATTAATATCATTATTAGGATCAACCTTAAAGTTAATTTTAATATTTTCTTCAATATAATTTAATTTAAATTCTTTATCATCTTTTTTAATTATAATATCTTTAAAACAATTTAATTCATTACATAAAATTTTACTTTCTAAATTAAAACAAGGAATATAAATTACTTGATTTGAATTATTTGATATATTTTCTTCTAAATTTAAATTTTGATAAAAATCCCTGAAAATATCATATATATTTACATTATTAGAAATAAAATTTTCTTTTATTTCTGGAGTCACTTCACTTATAATAATTGAATTTTCATCTTTGGTAGGAATTAAATAAAATTTAATTCCTGTTTTATTATCTAATAATATAGTAATTTCATTATTTTCTATTCTATTATAACTATAACCATCAATATTAATTGATATTGAAGAATTAAATATTGGGCTTATATACATATTCAAACAATGATTAATATAATTATTGGATAAATTATTTTTTATTAAAGAAGAATCAATTTCAGTTTCATTCATTTTAAATTTAAAAGAATTACAAATATTCATTTCTTCAAAATTAATTTCATTTTCAAATATATTTTTATACTTTTCATTAATATTTAAAATTTCATAATTTTCACTATTTTTTAATTGAGTAAAAATAGAAACAACAGAAAATAAATTAATATATTTATCTTTATTTATTATTAAATCCTCATTATTAATATTATTATCATTATTATTAATTTCTTTAAAAGAAAAAATACAATTATCTTGAATTTCAAATAATTTTTCAGGAATTAATTTCTGCATTGTTATATAATTATTTCCAACAGTTTCTAAAATTTCATCTTTATTAATTTTTAAACACATTTTTTGAAATCTAGTATGATTATTTAAATTTTCTAGTTTAACCCATTTAAACATTAAATTATTTTTAAACAAATCTCTTATATCATTGTCAAAAGTAAATTTATTATTCTCCTTATTAAATTGATAATATAAATCAATAATAATTTCATCACATTCAATATGTTCTTTAATAAATAAAATAAGAAAAGAAATAATATTATCTCTTTCAATATCATTATATGAACTAATATGAGAAATTATAACTTTAATAATATTATTATCAAATTCAAAACCAAAGATACAAATTCCTTTAATTAATAATTTATTTTTTTTATCAGAACAAATGATAATTTTAGGAGTATTATATAAATAAATATCTTCAATAATATTTAATTTAATATTAAAAACAGATTTTTGTATTTCTGGAATTGATTTATAATAATTATTATAAACTGTAATAAAATTTTTTATTTCTCCTGTAAAAAAAGTAAAATTATAATTTTCAATTGAATTTTTTTTATATTGTTCTGGAGTCATTGATCTTCTTGAATAAACTGAATTTGGTCTTGAATATTTATTTAAATGTGATGAATTTAAAATTGAATTTTTTAATTCATTTATTACTTCGTTTTCTTCTTTTATTTTTATATTTGTTTCTTGTATTTTAGGTTTTAAATTATCTTTTAAATTTTTTATCTTTTCCTCTTCTTTTATATTTTTTATTTTTTCTTCTTTTTCTTTTAAATTTTTTATTTTTTCTTTTTCTTTTTCTTCTTTTAAATTATTTTTTTTTTCTTCTTCTTCTTTTAATTTTTTTTTATTTAATGCTTCCTTTTCTTTTTTCCTTAATTCTTCTATTTCTTTATTTCTTTTTTCTTCTTCTTTTTTTTCTTTTTGTAATTCTCTTAATTCATTTAATTTTTCTATATCAATATTTTTCTTTTTTTTTCTTTCTTCATCTTCTTTTTTAATTCTGGCAATTTCTTTTTTTTGTTTTTCAATTTCATTTTCAATATCTTCATCATCTTCATTTCCAGTATTAACAAACCCTTCATTAAAATCATCAAAGTTATTTTTTATATTATTTCTATTTAATTTTTCATAATTTTCTTCTTTATTAATACATTCAACATTATCTTTTTCAACTTTAATATCAATTTTATTTTCTTTTTTAATTGGTTCTAATTTTCTTTTCAAATGACTTAAATTACTATCATCTAATTTAGATTCATCTTTAACATTATCATCAATAATAATTTTAGTATTTTTTTTAAAAACTTTATTATTATTATTAATATGAATATTATTTCCTTTATTATTATTATTTTCTTCATTTATTTTCTTTTCAAAACTCATTGTATTAACTTGGAAAAAAATAACATCTTGCATAATAATATATTGACATTGTCTTATTTTTTTAGATTGTTCAAAAGAAATAGGAACAATATCATTAACAGAAATTAAAAACGGATCTCCTTGATCACTAAAATTATAATTAGTACCTTTATAATTATTAATAGGACTTTTACCTAAAAAATCAAGATCAAACCTCATTTTAATTAAATAATTTCTATCAAAATTATATTTATGAAGTTTATCTAAATCAAATTTACCATTAATTGTACTATAAGAACATATTTCCCTTATTAAATTCATTGCTAAAACAACATTAATAGAAAATAATCTTATTGATTGAATTGCTTTATGAAAATCTTTAATAACATAATCTGGAATTTCTATATTTAATTTTATAAATTGACTTTCCATTAGTTTAACTAATTTTTCTATTAATAATAAAGATTTTTCCCTGTTATCAAATTCTTTTCCAAATTTAATTAAACTTTCTTCGAATTTTTTCAAATTTTCAATTTCAAGACAATAAAATTCATTTTTTGCATTAATATTATTTCCCATTGAATTTATCATTTCTTTGAATATTATTTTATATTCATTTAATACTCCTAAATCTTCCCATAAGCCGTTTATTGTTATTTCTATTTCTTCTGGATTTAAATTTCTTATAAATGATAATTCATCATGTTGAGTTGGTTGTGAAGATAAATCATCTTCATAATTATAATTTGAATTATTTTTTGGGATATTTCTTCTCATTCCTTTTATTTGAGCTTTTATATATTCTATTGTATTTTTTTTCTGTTTTGGAAAATTAATATTGTTATTATTATTTTTTATTATTTCTTTGTTGTTTCCTAAATGAAAACGATCATCCCAATTATATTCTCTTTGTTGATTTATAATATTTAATTTTTTATTTTGAGATTTTTTCTTTATATCTCTTACTTGCTTAATACTCATATTTAAATTAAAAAAAAGAAAAAAGAAAAAAAATTAATTTAAAAATTATTTGTTTTAAAATATAAAAAAAAACAACTATCAAATTGAAAAAAACGTTTAAAAAAATTAATAAAAAAGAAAAAATAAAAAAATAAACAATTTTATTCACCAATATCTGTCTTAATTAAATCCATAAAAGTATTTTTTTTCTTATTTTTATTATCAAAATATTCAGGATAAAATTTTTTAAAATCCTCTAAAAATTCATTACAATCTCCAATTCTATTATTTCCTGTTTTTTTAACTCTCATATTAGAACCTTCACTTTGAGATAATTTTTCCATTAAAACTAAAATTTTTTCAATTGGATTTATTTCAGGCTGAGGATAAATAATATCTAAAGCAATTAAAGATAATAAATCAATAAATAATGATTGTTCTATTAATATATTATTATCATCTCCAATTTGAGAGTATTGAGAAATTCCAATGAAAAAACTATTTAATTTTGCTTTACTTATTAAAGAAGGAAATATTTCATAATCTTTACAAAATTTTAAAAAATTTTCTCTTGAAAGATAATTATTTGTATTTTTAGAATAATATTTAAATATAGGAGTCATTGATTTATGTGTTATTTCTAATATTTTAATAAAATCTTCTGAATTTTGTAATTCTTTTAAATTTTCTATTTTATCATCTACTTCTATTATTTTTTCTATATTTGGATTATTTATTAAATTTGGTAAAATATTTTGAGTTATGATATTATCTATTGCTTCTTTTATTTCTAAATTAGGATAAATAAATCTTGATATAATTTCTATTCCTATTATAAAAGTATCAAAATCAATATAGGCATTTGAATTATTTACTGTTATTGTTGAATCATTTATTTTTCCTAAATATGTATTTTTAATATTTTGATTTAATAAAGATAATTTAATAAAAAGAGTGTCTATTTCATTCATTTCTAAACCAAAATTCTTATTTTCTTTTGTTTTTATTAAATTTGAATCTTTTAAAAATTTCATAAAAGATTTACTTTTCATATTTTTATAATTAAATTGATCTCCAAAGTTACACATTCCTTTAAATATATTTAATAAGTGATTTCCATAAACTTCATTTATATAATTTGAATATTCAGGTTCATAATTTTCAAATTTTTTAATACTTGATTGTAACATACTTTTATTATTATTATTCTCTTCATCACCATTTAATTCATTATTTATTTTATCTATTAATTCTTGTTGAATTATTATTGATTGTTTATCATTATGTGTTTTATTTGTTTTTTTTTGAATATTATTAAATCCATCACTTAATTCAATTTTTTGGAAAAACATTATTATCATTTCTTCTTTCTTAATTTGATTTTCTAAACTTATTGTATTTTCCAATTTTAAAAAAGTAACTTGAGACATTTTAATTAAACTTCTTAAAAATTTAAAAAAAGTAAAATATTGACCTAAAATATTATGATTATTAGGTTCATATTTAATAATAGAATTTAGATCTAAATTTTTTAAAATATTCTGATAAAAATCTTTATTATTTGAAATACTTAAATCACTATTTTCATTAGAAACTTCACTTTTAAAAATTTGATATATAATACTTTTAGAAAGTAAACCAGGAGTAATATCAAAATCTTTTACAAATTCAAAATATTGTTTAATTGAATTTTCTTGAATATAATTAATATTATCACTTATTGAAATTTCATGAGGAAAATAAACTTTATATATATCAAATAAAATAGGAACTGTTGAGATTAAAATTTCTTCACATAAATTAGAATATAAAATTGAATCTATATTATCTATTTGTTGAATTATTGAAGTATTTAATATTGAATTATTTAAACTTGTATCTAAGTTACCATTTATTATTAAATCATATAATGGTAAAATATAGTCTTTTATCATTTGAAATACATTTTTTTTTAATTCTATTTGAGAATTACTATTTGGATATTTATATTCGCATACTTTCATTAATGAATTTAAAAATTGTTCAAAATTCATACAATTATTTTTATTTTCAGATTTATATATTAATTCAAGACGAGTTTGATTAACGATATTATCTTTTATACCTGATTCTTTAAAAAGTTTAATAAATTTATTTGATTTTAGGATTTTAGTATTTAACCTTTCACCGTATGAACAATAATATTCAAAAATCTCTTTTAATTTACTTAGAATTTCATTTATCTCACTGTCTTTTTGTGACTTATTAACTTTCTTCATATTTAATTTAATTAATTGAATAATAATTAAATTTTTTTTTGGTTTTTAAATCTTATTAATAAATAAAAAGATTATTTTTTTATTTATTAAGGATAAAAATATTATTGAATTAAAAACATTTTATTTTTAAAATTTATATTTTATATTATTATTATTATTATTTATTATTACAATTTTTTGGTTTCTTATTCTATTCGTTAAACTTTTATTTCTATCATTAAAATAATTTAATGAATTAAAAATAAATTTTTTCTCAGGTTTTTTTTCATTTCTCATTGTATTTTCATTATCTATTGTATAATTAGTGCTTAAAATTTTATCTTTTAAAAAAATAGGAATTTCATCATTTTTTACAAAATTATTTATTTTTTTATTTTTTAAAATAATATTATTTTTTTTTAAATCAGTAATTTTTTTAAAATATCTTTCAGTAAAATTAATTTTGTTAAAATTAATAGGTTTCCTTCTAATTAATTGATTATATTTTTGAATTTTAACAAACATTCCTTGACCAGGAGATCTATGTTTCATTTCATTTTTCATTAAATCAGATACTAAATTTTTTTCTAATTGAGTATATTTTCTATTTTTTAATAATTTTTCTTTAATAGGAATTTTTTCTTTTAAAGTTTCATTATATTCTAAATAATTATCTGATACAATATTTGAATTTACATATGCTATTTGAGGTCTTATATCTTCAAATTCTTCACTTGATAATGATTTTTTATAATTATGAATTATTTTCTCCTTTATCAATTGATTTGTTATGAATGGTAATATAATTTGTTTTTTTTTTGGACTATCATAATTTGAATTTGTATAATCATATATCATATTATCTTCTGTTTGAATACTTGCATTACATGTTGTTAAATAAATATCTTCTTTAGCATCAGAAATATTATTCATAATATTAAAATTATAAATATTTATAAAAATAATAAAACAAAAAAATGTATTCATAATTTTTATTCAATTTAAAATAATAATAAGTTTTTAATTAATTATACTACCTGATTTTATTAAAGTTTTCTTTTTTGTTTAATTATATTTTTTTTAAATTTTAATTTTAGTATTACTTATAATTATATATAATATATATTTATATAAAAGATTATCTATATCATTAAATTATAGACTTTTATTTTACAATTTAAAATTCATTCATTGATCAATTAATCTATAATTAATTGTTTCAAATATATGAAAAAAAAATATTTTGCAGAATTTTAGAAAAATTTTGTTTTATGCTCAAACAATAATTGAAAACCAAAGGTATTTAGTTTTACTATTTTTGATATAGCTTTATCTTATTTTATTTTTTATTTTAATCTTTATTTAATCAAATTTAATAAGGAAGATAAAGATTGTAAAAGTTTTTATAAACAACCAAAACAAAAAAAAAGTAAACTTATGATGTTAATTTATTCTCACTATTATTATTTATCAAAGATTTAAAAAAATATAATTTTAATTCACACCAAAAAATATAAAAATAAATTTAATTTATATTTTACTATGTTTTAAAAAAGAAATGTATAATATCTTTAATGAAAAAGTATTTAAATCATAATCTAAAGTAAACAAAAATTTCTTGTTCTATAATGAATTTTAGAATTAATTTTTTTAAATAAGAAATATAATCTATAAATTATTTGAAAAAGAATCCTTAAGTTTTAGTGAATTTAATAAACAAATTGAAAATATTTTAATTATATTATTTCCTTTTTCAGAAAAGAAAAATTTGTGAATGTTGTCAATTACTTTTTAAACAAGATATAATGAAAAATTAAATTAAATTAATATATTTTAAATATTTGTTATTCTTTTTTTTACTTTCCATTAAATATATTAAATGATACTAATTTGAATAATTACATAAAATTTTTTTTCCATTGAAAAATTTTATTCACCCTATTTCTTCAATTTAATTTGAAAAAACTCATTTTCGAATTTTTCTTTTTCCTTTTTTTTCACATTTTTATTTTTATTTATAATGAGATATGGAAAACTCTCTTTATATAAAATATTCATGTTCTTTTATTTTCTTTTATAATACTTTATTTATATTATCTTATATTTAATATAAATAATATTTACTTAGAAATTTTTTGTTTAAATAAATTTAATAATATATAATTTAATAAATAATTAAACTTGTTA
>JAEEGK010016427.1_pt1 | contig 16275 bp, 7 predicted proteins | sample 8958771 | NCBI WGS metagenome assembly JAEEGK01 (sample SAMN16246547, study PRJNA631951) | gut metagenome | biome: gut microbiome; feature: rumen; material: SC-attached | host: Bos | place: Iran: Karaj | collected 2018-10
CATCTTCTTCTTTCTTTTCTAAATTTTCTTTATTTGATTCTTCAAATTCTTTATTATAATCATCTTCTTCTTTCTTTTCTAAATTTTCCTTATTTGATTCTTCAAATTCTTTATTATAATCATCTTCTTCTTTCTTTTCTAAATTTTCCTTATTTGATTCTTCAAATTCTTTGTTGTAATCATCTTCTTCTTTCTTTTCTAAATTTTCTTTATTTGATTCTTCAAATTCTTTGTTGTAATCATCTTCTTCTTTCTTTTCTAAGTTTTCTTTATTTGATTCTTCGTATTCTTTATTATATTTTTCTGATTCTTTTTCAAATTTATTATATTCTTCTTCTTCTTTTTCATCTTTGTTTTCATTTATTGATTTATTTAATTCTTCCTTTTTTTTCTTTTTTTTCATTAGGCTATTATCTCCCTTTTCTTCAATAATTTCATTATTATTTTTTTGTGGTGTTCCACCTTTCAATATATCTCCACCTAAAACTATAGGAATAATATTATTATTCACTTTCTCTTCTTTTTCTTCTTTTTTTTTAGGTTCGATTATTCCTTCAATTATTTCTTCTTCTTTTTCTTTTTTTTCTTCTTCTTTTTTTTCTTCGTCTTTATTTTCTTCTTCTTTTTTTTCTTCATCTTTTTTTTCTTCATCCTTTTTATCATAAAGAGTTTGTGTTTGATTTTTTAATAAATTATCTTCTTTTTCTTCTTTATCAGCATATAATTCAAATATTTCTTCAAATTCTTCTTTCTTTTCTTCTTCATTTTCTAATTCTCCATTATTAATATTTTCTTCTTCTTTCTTTTCTTCTTCATTTTCTAATTCTTCTTTATTAATATTTTCATTATCTTGCTCTTTAATATTTTCCTTTTTTTGCTTATATTTTAAGTTTTTATCATTTTCTTGAATTGGAATTGTATTTCCATCATCTTCAAATTCTTTATTATCAATATTTTCTTTTTCTTTTTCCTTCTCTAATCTTTCTTGATTTTCATTTTCTTCAAATTCATTTTTTTTCTTTGTTTTTAATGTTTTATTTCCTTCTTCATTATTTTCTGGTTTTTCTAAATTAAATGTGTCTTTAGAAGTTGGAATAATAATAATTTCTTTTTCTTTTTCTTCTATATTATTTTTATTATTATCTCCATAAAAAAATTCTTCTTTATAAGCATTAATAATTTTAAATTCTTTTGGTTTTTCAATATTTTCTATTTTCATTATCTTATCTTTATAATAATATTCTTCTTGATAACCAGTAATGATTTTAAATTCTTTTGGTTTTTCATAATAATAATATTCTTGATAAGCATTAATAATTTTAAATTCTTTTGGTTTTTCTATAGTTTCTATTTTTATTTCTTTATTTTTATAATTAAATTCTATTTCATATGCATTAATAATTTTAAATTCTTTTGATTTTTCAATATTTTCTATTTTCAATTTTTTATCTTTATAATAATATTCTTCTTGATATGCAGTGATGATTTTAAATTCTTTTGGTTTTTCAATTCTTTCTGTTTTCATTTCTTCATCTTTATAATTAAATTCGATTTCATATGCAGTAATGATTTTAAATTCTTTTGGTTTTTCTATAGTTTCTATTTCTTTATCTTTATAATAATATTCTTCTTGATAAGCAGTGATGATTTTAAATTCTTTTGGTTTTTCTATAGTTTCTATTTCTTTATCTTTATAATAATATTCTTCTTGATAAGCAGTGATGATTTTAAAATCTTTTGGTTTTTCATAATAATACTCTTCTTGATAAGCCAAAATAATTTCAAATTCTCCTTTATTTTCAGGTTTTTCATAATAAAATTGTTCTTGATAAGAATTAACAATTATAAAATCTTTTTCTTCTTTATTTATTTTAAATTTATTATTTTCTTCTTCAATATCATCTTTATATTCATATTCAAATTCTTTATTATCATTATTTGACTTTTCAATTTCAGATTTATTTTTAATTAAACTATCCTTTTCTTCTTCTTCTTGTTTATATAAATTAATATCTTCATTTTTATTGTTTATTAAATCATCAATAAATTCTTTTGCTATTAGTTTATTTTTTATTATTTCAGATTCATTTAAACTTTTATCATTCATTATTGAATCCTCATAGTATTCATCAATATTATATTTATATTCTTCTTTTATATCTTCTTTTTCATCTTCAATATCTTTTTTAATATTATCTTCTTCTTCTTTTTCATCTTCATTTTTATTTTTAATATTATCATCTTCTTCTATTTCTTCATTTTTATTTTCAATATTATCATCTTCTTCTATTTCTTCATTATCTTTTTTATTATTATCTTCTTCTATTTCTTCATTTTTATTTTTAATATTATCTTCTTCTTCTTTTTCTTCATTATCTTTTTTAATATTATCATCTTCTTCTATTTCTTCATTTTTATTTTTAATATTATCTTCTTCTTTGATTCCTTCTTTATTATTTATTAAAATCTCATTAAATTCTTTTTCATGTATATATAAATTAACTTGTTCATTTTGACTTTTAATAATATCATCAATAAAATCTTTTGCAATAGCTTTATTTTTAATAATTTGAGATTGATTTATATTTTTATCATTCATAATAGAATCTTCAGTAATAATTATTTCATTATTCAATTTATCTTTTTCACTTTTAATTTCTTCTTCTTTTTTATTTATATTTTTATCATTTTCTTTTTCTTCTTTTTCTTTTTCTTTTTCTTTTTCAATTTCTTTTTCTTCTTTTTCTTTTTCAATTTCTTTTTCTTTCTTTTTTAATTCTTGTTGTTTTACTTTTAAATCAGAATAATTTTTTTTTAAATTTTCAACGTTTTTTTTCAAATCTAAATTCTCTTTATTTAAATTTTCAATTTTATCTTTTAAAATTTGATTATTTTTTTTTTCTTCTTTAATTTCTTTATCTAAATTGTCAATTTTATTTTTTGATTCATCTCTAAATTTAATCAATTCTTTTTCTTTATCATTTTTTTTTTTAATATTATAATTTAATTCATTAACTTGTTTATTTAAATTATTATTTTCATCATTTAAAAGTTTTAACTTTAAATTTAATTCTTTTATTTCTTCATCTTTAATATTTTTTTCTTTTTTTAAATTTTTCACATTTTTAGTAATTGCTTTTATTTCTTTTTCATTATTTAAATTATCTTTTTCATTTTTAAAATCATTTTCTTCTTTTTTTAAATGTAAAATAAAACAATCTCTTTCTTTAAATTTATATTTTTCAATTTTATCTTCTAATATTTTCATTTTATTATTTTGTTTTTCTTTATATTGTTTAAATTCTTCTTTAAATTTTTCTAATTGTTCAATTAATTCTTTATTATATTCTTCTAAAGAAAAACAATATTTAATTATATCATCATTTTTATTTGAAATTTTTTCTTTTTCTTTTTGAATACTTTTTAATTCTTTGTAATTTTGAACATAATTATTTTGTAATTTAAAATAATTTGAAGATTTATTTTCTAATTTTAATTTTTCTATTTCTTTATCTTTTTTATTTATTAAATTATTTGAATCTTTTAATTTTAATCTTAAAGAATGAACATTTAATATTTCGTTTAATTTTTTTTTTTGACTTTTTTTTAAATGAATTTTCGGTTTAAATTCATCAAATTTTTCTTCCTTTAAATTCCCGTTAATATCATTATTATAATTATTATTATTATTAATATACTTATCATTATAATTATTAATTTCATTTAATCTTTTTTTTTCATTATAAGAAAAATTACTTTTACTTTTATTAAAATTATTATTAATATTATTTTGAATTAATTTCATTCCTTGAACTGTTGATTTATCACTTTCTTTAACAATTTCTTCAAAAATTTTCATTGTTCTTTGAAATTGTTCATCTCTTCTAATTTTTGATACTTTTAAATCTGATATTTCTTTATCTTTTGCTATTATTTGTTCTTTTAATTTTATTATCATTTCTTTGTTCTTCTCATTTTCTGTTTCATGATCTATATGTTTCGAATTTGAAAATCCTCTTTTATTTGTTCTTAATTTTAACAAATTTTTCTTTTGATTCATTTTTTTTTTTATTTTTTTATTTTTTTCAATAATTTATTTTACTTTTTAATTGAATAAAGCAAGAGAAAATACATAAATTTATTTTTATAAGAATTTTTATTAATTTAATAAAAGTTAAATATATTTATCAAAAAAAAAAGAATTATTTATAATTTTTTTTCCATATAAATTGTTTAAAATGTTAAATAATTTATTATATAATAATTAATTAAAATACATTCTTTTATTATTTATTCTCTATAAAAAAATGCTCTATTCTAAAAATGAAGAATCAAATATTCTAATGAAAAAAATAGAAATAAATCCAAAGATAATGTCATCTTTTTTTTTAAAAGAAAACTTAGATTCTTTATCTCAATTGAATAAAATTAAAGAAAACTCAAAAAAAATTCCATTAATAAACACAACAAATAATAATAATAATAATAATAATATTAATAATAAAATATTTGAAATAAATTTATCAGAACCAAAACATAATTGTACATGTTCAAAGACAAAATGTTTAAAAAAATATTGTGAATGTTTAGCAAAAAATAAATTTTGTAATAATTGTAATTGTATTGATTGTCATAATATTCCAAATTTGCAAAAAGAAAATTTAAACATTAATATTTCTATTTGTTCCTGTTCAAAATCAAATTGTAATAAAAAATACTGTGAATGTTATAAAATTGGAGAAAAATGTAATACTAATTGTAGATGTATTAATTGCTTTAATAAAAATCAATTTATAAAAACATTTTCAATGGAAAGAATCAGTGTTTTAATTCAAAGTATGAAAATTTATGTTGAAAAAAAACAAATCTTCGGTTTTAATTTTGATGAGCCTGATGAAGAAGAATTTTTAAGTAAAAAAAAAAATAGAGAAAATTAAAAATCTTATTAAGTTTAATTAATTTATTTATTTTATTTGTTCAACAGGGCTTTTTAATGAGTTAAATATAATATTAATTTTTAATCAAATAAAAAAATATTCAGAATGAAAATTATAAATAAATTTCAACATTAATATATAAAATAACTGAAAAATAAATAAAAAAAATAATATTTTATCTTAATAAAATAGTAACAGAATAAAATTATTATTCCCTTTATTAATATTGTTAATAAATATATTAATATTAATATCACTGTTTTTTTCAGTTAAATTATTAAAGACAAAAGAGACATTTATTATTTTTATGCGTTAATTAGATTAAATCCATTTCTTTATTTTTTTTTAAATTTTGTTAATTATTTTTAGTTTTTTTGTATTTTTTTTTATATATTTAAATTTTTATTTATTTAAAAAATATAAAATTAAATATGTAATGGAAGTGATATATATTTAATAAAAGAACAAAAATACAAAATTAAATAAATCCCAAAAAAAGAAAAGTATTGTTTTTATCATTTAATTGACTGTATTTTTTTTGTAATTTATGTATTATTATTTTTTATAGTTCTACTGAATAAGAAAAAAAATATATAATAATAATTTTATTTGTATTAAATGATTATTTTTCTTTTTTTTTTGATTTTTGACTAAAAAAAAATTTGTTTTTTTAAAACAGCAAAAAACATACCTATTAATATCTCATCATATAAGAATTTAAATTAATATTTAAAATGTTATTAAAAAGATTATAAATTAAATTAATTTAAATTATTTTTCGAATTTATTTAAAAAAAACAAATGAAATCTTTTATTGATTTATCTTCATATTCAAATCAATCAAGATTATCAAACACAGGAAAAATAATAAAACAAACTTCAAATAATAAATCTTTAAATCAAACAATAGAAAAAAAATCAAAAAGTAAAGAAAAAAAAATAGAAAGTAAAAATTTAAAAAAATCAAATTTAAATTTTAATTATTCAAATCAATCAAAAAACAAAAGTTATGATTTAAAAAAAATTAAAAGTAATGAAATATTAAATTTAAAAATTAATGATAAAAAAATTCAAAAAGAAAAAAAAATAACTCAATCATCTTCAAATATAAAACAAAATTCAAATACTTTTTTAAATGGAAAAATATATGAAAGAGTTATAGATAAATTATTTTGTTATATGAAAAATATTTTACCTTATGAAATATATAATGAAATAAAAATGAAATTTATAAATGAAATAACAAAAGAAATTTCTTTTTATAATAAATCAGAAAAAAAAAAAAATAATGAAATAAATTCTTCAATAATAAAGTTAATTAAATCAATAAAAACAAAAAACATTAATAATATGAATTCAAATTTAAAATTATCATATAATTTGAAAAAACATTCTTCTCTTTATTCTTTAACAAAAAATTTAAGTAATAGAACAATAAGTAATAGTAAAAGCAGAAGTAATAGTAAAAATAATTCTAAATCAAATTCAAAAGAAAAAATTAATATTATTAAATCAAATAAAATTATTTTAAATAGTAAATTATTTGAAAAAATCAATAATGAATTATTTAAAATTCAAAATAAAAAATATTTAAATATAAGTAAATCAAAAATAAAAAAAGAAATTAATTGTTCTTTGAATCAAACTTTAAGAAATAATAGTCAAAAAAGTATAAATGCAAAAAATGAAAAAAATAAAAATGAAAAAAAAGAAAATAATGAAATTAAAAATTTAGAACAATTAAAAAAAATAAAATCAACTTTAGAAGATAATTTAAAATATATGTTTAATTTCTCATATGAAAATTTCTTAAATAAAGAAAGTGAAACAGAAAGTAAAAAAAGTTTAGAAGATAATATTCAATATAAAAAAAAATATAATTATTGATTAGAAATAAAATGAAAATTCAAATAGATAAAATAAGATAAAAGAATATATCTTCATTTAATTTTATGAAAATAAAAGGAATAAAATCAAATATTTTTTGAAAGATTGATTTTTCATAAATTTTCTCCTTATTTATTACATCATATTTTTTCCATAATAATAATTTATTTATTTTAAGAAATATATAAAAGAAAATATTTCAAAGAAAAAAAAATATTGTATTAAATTTTATTTAACAAAAGAAAAAATATACTAAAAAAAAAAGAGTTTTTAACTGTATATATAAAAAAATAAAATAGATAAAATATTAATTAATTAAATTATTAACACATAATTAATTTAATTTATTTAAAATAAATATAAATAAAATGAGTAATAATATTATAGATGAAAATGATGATGAATCAAAACCTCATCCTCCAAATGAAGCATATGAAATAAGTTATAATGAAAGTTTAAAAGATAATATTGAAAAGAATTATTCAGAACCAAATTATACAATAAAAGATAAAGATTTAAATATTAAATTTAATAATAATCAAATAGAAAAAATGAGAGAAAAAATAACTCAACAAGCTTTAAGACTTCAACAAATAGAAAAAAATTATCAAAAAATATTATTAGAAAATTCAACATTAAAAAAAAAAATAAATGAATATGAAAATGATTTAATAAATTTAAATGATATTAATACAAAATTAAAGGAAAAAAAAGAGAATGAAAAAAATGAAGAAAATGAAGAAAAAAACATAAATAATTTAAACATAAAAATATCAGAATTAATAAAAGAAAAATCAAATATAGAAAAGGAAAATATAGAAAAAGAGAAAAAATTAAATTTTTATATAAATGAATATTCAAAAATAATGGATTTAAATAAAATAATGGTAAATGATAAAACAGAATTATTAAAAGAAATACATGAAAAAAATTTAGAAATGAATAGAAAAGAAAATGAAATTGAAGAAATGAAAAATTTATTAAATCAACATATGTTAGATTATCAAAAAGAAAAAAAAGAATTATTAGATAATGCTTATGAAATGGCAAAAGAACAATTTATTAAAAAACAAGAAGAATTAACTATTAAATTAAAAAATAAAGAACAAGAATTAGAAAGAATTAATAATATTAATATTCAAAATGAAAAAGATATAATACAAAAAAATATTTATATTAATGATTTAGAAAATAAAAATTATCAATTTTCTGATAATTTAAAATTTAATGAAGAAATTAAAGAAGAAAAAGAAAAAGAATTTAAAAAAAATTATTCTGATTTAAAAGAAAAATATGAAGAACTTAAAGAAGAAAATGAATTATTAAAAAAAAAGAATAATGATTTAAAGAATAATTATAATTCAATTTTTGAAAATAGTAAATTTAATGAAAAAGAATATTTAACTTTAACAGAAAATTATAATACTTTAAAAAAAGAAAATGAAAAAACAAATAAATTTTTAAATAAAGTAGAAATAGAAAAAAATAAAATGGAAATATCAAATAAAAATTTATTAGAAGAAAATACTTTTATAAAAAAAAAAATTAATGAAGATTTTGAAAAATTAACTAAAGAAATAAAATTATTAAGAGAAATAAATGAAAATTTAGAAAAACAAAATGAAACATTAAGTAATGAAATAAATAATATAAATAATCAAAATAGAAATTTAATAAATGAAAAAGATAATTCAATAAAAAATAAATAAAATTATGAAATAGAAATAAATGAATTAAGAGAAAAAGAAAAAGAATATATTCATAAAATAAATGAAATAAAATATGAATTAGAAGATATTGAAAAAGAAAAATTTAACAGAGAATTTGAAATAAATAATTTAAGAAATAAATTAGATTTGTTAGAAAATGAAAATAATAAATTAAAAAATGATAGAAGTGATTTTATTATAAAAATAGGAAATTTAGAAATGAAAAATAAAGATGAATTAAATAAATATTCTTATTTATCAGTTAAAGTAGAAAATGCAAAAAGTAAAATTAAATTAATTCCTTATTATAAAAATTTAAGTGAAGACTTATTAATTTATTTATCTCAAATTAAAAAAAATAATCCTGAAGATAATATTGAAACTTTTATTAATTATTTATTAAATGAATTTCAATATTTATGTAAAAAAATAGAAGATTTAAATGATGAAAATATAGATTTAAAAAAAATAATTAATGAAAATACAGAAAAAATTTCTAATTTAAATTATATTATTGCTAATTTAAATAAAGAAAAAGAATTTTTAAATAATAATATAATACAATTACAAGAAAAAAATGCTCAAATAGAAAAAGAATATAAAGAAATAGATAGTAATTCTTTAGATAAAATAATGGAAATAAATAGTTTAAAATTTGAATTAAATGAAAGAGAAAAAAAAATAACATCAAATCAAATAAAAATAAAACAATTATTAAATTTAATAAATTATTATGAAACAAATAGAAATAATATTGAAGAAACAATAATTCAAATGAGTAATTATATGAGAAATATATCAATAAAACCTTTAATAAGAGATTTAATTCAAAATAATTTTGATTTAATTCAAATTGGAAGAGAAATTTCTTTAAAAGATAATAATATAGAAACTGAAAATATTCATAAAGGACAAATTGATATTAAATTAAAAGAAATTAGTTATATTTTAGAAAGATTAAAAAAAGAATTTATTTTAGAAAGAAGTTTAATGAAAATTTATCATAATTTACCTAATAATATTAATAATGATAATTGTGATATTTCTATAAGTAAAGTTATGAAAAATGATTTAGAAGAAAGTAAAAATAATTTAATTCAATCTTTTTCTAATTTTTCTTCTTCTTTAAATAAATAAAATTTTTTTTTATTTTATTTAAAATACTATGAAAATATTATAATTTATTCTTTTAATAAATGTCAAATTCAATTAATAAAATATATTTTAAATCAAATGGATTTCAAACCGATACTATCAATTTTTCTAATGTTAATATTAAAAAAGCTTTAGAACCTTATTTAAAAATTCAAAAAAAAGAAATTTATAGTAAAATATTATCAGAAAGAAAAAAATTAAAAAAAATAAATTTATTAAGCGATGAATTTGAAAATTTATTTTATCAAGAAAAACAAAAAAAATTTAGTCAAGAAAAGATAAATAAAAAAAAATATATAGATTTAAATAATTTTACTTTTGAAAAATCAAGAAATTTATTTAAAAAAAATACAAAATTTATGACAAGTTTAAAAGAAAAATTAAAAATTAAAAATATAGATTTAATAACAAATTTAGATATAAAAAAACTAAAAATAAACGAAACAACAAAAAATTTTCATGGAAAAAAAATTTTAAATAATTCAAATTTTACTCATAATAATAGGAAAAAGAAATTAAATAATTCAACATTAAATTTAAATAAATCAAATAAAAATTTTAAAACAATCTATGATAATAATACAATAAAACCATATAATTTTCATAAAATGTTTTCAATGAAAATAATTAAAAGAAATTATCCTTTAAATCATAATTCAATAAATGAATCAAATATAGAATTTAATAATAATTTAATTGATAAAGATTTATTATTTATTAATAATATGAAATTAAAAAAAAATGCAATTACTGAACAAATTTACAAATTAAAAACAAGAAATTTTGTTAATCAAATTAAAAAATCATCATCTACAAAAAAAATAAATCTACATGAAAGTGATTCTTATATTGAAAAAAGTTTACCATATATAAACAAAGTTTCAATTGAAAAATAAAACAAAATAATAATGATAATTGAAGTAAAATTTCCCTTTTTTTAATTTTAAAAAATATATAAAAAAATAAATATTTTTTTTAAATATTTTATTTGATAATCTATTTTTTTGAATAATAAAATTTTTAGAAAATATCAAAACTATTTTTTTATATATTAATAGCATTAACAAGATTAATATCTTTTATTAAAATATTTTTCAAAAATATCATTATAAAAACCATTTTTTATTATTTTCAGTGGAAATTCCAGTTATATTTTTTTTAGTTTATTTGATATAATAATAAATTTTTTTCCTTATTAAATTTTAATGAATTTAATGTTTCAATAAAAGAATAATATAAAAATATTAAAAAAAATAATAAATTTTTGAAAGAGATAAATTTTCTCTTTTCTAAATATTATATATTTAATAAAACAAGTTTTTATTTTATAAAGCCAAAAATTAATTATTTTTATTAATTTTGTTCAAAATAATGAAAGGATTATTTAATCAATCAAATCAAAATGAAAAACAAAATCCAATTAAAATAATAGATGAAAATCATATTCCAATAAGTATAAATTCAAATCCAAATAGAAATAAATTTTATTTTAATCAACCTAAATCTAATATTGCAACATCTTATTTTTCAATTGGTTCAAAAATAAAAAAAAATAGTAAAAATAATCTTTCATTACAAAAAGTAGAAAAAAATTATAATAATAATCAAATTTTATCTTTTCATATTAAATCAAAAACTAAAAATAGTTTAATTTCTAATTCTCATAATTCAAATAATAATACTTTACAATCAAATGACACTTTTTTTTTAATGAAAGATAAATATTTAAAAGAAAATATTAAACATAATTTTAAAAAAAAATCTTTAAAAATTCAATTGTTTAAAGCAGAAACTTTAAAATTAAAATTAAAATTTCCAACTGAAAGAAACAATAATAATTTAAGTAGAAATAATAGAAATTTTTCTTATGAAAATCAAGAATCAAATAAATTAAATTTTCCTAATTGTAATCATAATAAAATAAGTAAAACTTTAATTACTTTTAATAATTGTAATAAAAGTATATTTGTATCAAAAAAAAAAATTAGTAAAAAAACAAAGAAGAAAATATATATTAAAAACTTAATTGATAATAATTCAATAAAATATAAAACTTTAGATTTAAAAAATAATAATAATTATATAAATAATCCTTCAGAACAATATTTTAATAATGAAAATAACATTAAATTAAATTTAAATCCGATTTTAGAAAAAAGCAAATTTGAAAATAAAGAAAATAAACATTTAACAAATATTAATGAAGAAACAAAACTCGTTTTTTTAGAAAAAGAATATAAAAAAGAAAAAATAAAATCTTTTGATAAAAAAATCCAATTTTCAAATTTAATAAATAATAAAAAAAAGAAAAAAATAAATCAAATAAATCAATTATTTAATATAAATAATTTAAATGATTTACCAAAAAAAAATATTGATGCAAGTATAATGGATTTATATTCAGTTGTTAAAAAAATTAATTTTAATTCTATAAAGTGTGATAGTAATGACAATATTTTTTCTTATAATAATAATTTTTATCTTAGTTATTCTAAAAATTTTGAAAATCAATTTAACGAAAATTATAATTTTATATTTTCAAGTAATCAAAAAATTAAATTTGATAATTTATCAACTCAACAAAATTCAAATGAAAAAAAAACTATTTAAACTTTTGACAAAGAATTAAATTAAAAAAAGTTATTGTCATTGATATAAATATATAAGTATTTAAATTTTATTTATTTATTATTATTTATATTATTAAAGTGGTGATTTAAATATATAATTTAATTTATTTATTAGTAATTTAAATAAATAAAAGAAATTTCATTAGAAAAAGAAGGTAATAATGATAAAACAACAATTAAATTATAAAAAGATAATATTAATTCTAATTTTATTATAATTGAAAATATTGAAAATATTTTTTTAATTAAATTCTATTTTATTTCATTATTTCTTTATTTTTTTCTTCATTTTTTCATTTAATTCTTTCTTTTCTTTGTTATATTTTCAATTAACATTCTAAGTTCTTTACTTTTTTATTATATTTTTTTTATTATTTTATTTATACTTTATTAGAGATTGTAGGTTGGCCCAAACACCAATTTAAATAGTTATCTAAATTAATCAAGTGAAAAATATTTATTTAAATAATTATTTTATTTAATCAATTGTTGAATAAAAAATAATTAACTAATTATTCCAAAAAAAGATTTTTAAAATATTTATATATTTTTGCCTTTGATAAAATTATATAAAAAATTGATAATTATTCAATCATTTTAGTTTTTAATACCAATTTTTTTCTTTGAAGTGTTCCCATGCTTTTGTTGGATTTCCATATCTTCCTTGAATATAATTTAATCCCCAATTTATTTGAGTTTTATAGTTATTTTTCCAATCTTGTCCAGCAGATGCCATTTTATTTCCTTGGACATGCTTGTGGTATTCCATATGCTTTATCAGGATCTCCTTCTTGAACATTCCATCCACTTTCTTTTTCCCAAAGAGACACTAAATTATTATAATCATCATTTGATCAACCATAATCTTTGCATCTAGCTTCTGCATATGATTTAGCCATTCTTTATATATTTTTAATAATCTGAGATAGCTTTATATTTTACAAAATTGTATATTATTATTACTCTAAATCTAACTATTATTTAATTAATTATTAAATTTTTATTATTTCTTTTTATTTAATTATTTAAAATAAATAATAACATTTATATATAATCAGGTACATGGGAAATGGGAATCGGGGTTTTGATAGTTCCTTACCCTTAGGCTCCTACTTTTAAGGATTTGCCTTTAAGATAAAGTTTTTATGCACTTCTACATTACCAAAGTATGGCCGGTATTCTATAAGATTGGCAATGATATGAACCAGTATTACGCTATATTCAGGGAAAGTCTGATACTCTTCTCCCTAATCCACCGCCAAAATATTTTGAATAATTTTTTATAGCAATAATATAATAGAAATTAAATTAATATAAAGAAAATTCATTTTCTTTATAATATCTCCCTTAATATAATTATAAAGTTATTTATAGAAAATATTGAATTAATGATTTAGATTTGAACTTTTCATTTTTTTTAGAAAAAGTTGAATTCTAATTAAAGAATTAATATAAATTGAATAAATTTATAAAATAAATAAACAGTAATCCCTAATATTCAAAATAATTATATATCAATTAAAAAATAAAAAGATAAATAAAAATTTTATTTTAACAAAAATATAAAAATAATTATTAAATTTATACTATTTTGAGTGAATTATTTTATCATTAATAAAAGTTATTTATATAGAAAAAAGTTATTGCTGAATAAATTAAAAATATTTCTTTCCTAATTCCCAAATAAAAACATATTATTCAAACAAAAAATAGAAATTTAAAGATTAATGTTGTTCTTTATAATTTTAATTTGTAAAAAAATTAATGATATAATAAATTTTATTATTATAAAATTAAATTATGGGAACCTGTGGAGAACAAAAATTAAAAAAAACAGAAAGTAACACAAAAGAAAATAAAAAAGAAGAAACAAATAATATAAATAATGAAAATATAAAAACAGAAAATTTACAAACAGAAAATTTACAAAAAGAAAATTTACAAAAAGAAAATTTACAAAAAGAAAATTTACAAAAAGAAAATTTACAAACAGAAAATTTACAAACAGAAAATTTACAAACAGAAAACACAAAATCAGAAAATATAAAAACAGAAAATAGAAAAACAGATATAAAAACAGAAAATATAAAATCAGAAAATATTAAATCCGAAAATTTAAATACAGAAATTATAAAAACAGAAAATATAAAAACAGAAAATATAAAAACAGAACCTACAGAATTTTCAGAAGGGAAAATAAAAATAATATTTAAATATGAAAATGAAATAATATATAAAAATTATTACAATCGAGAAACAAAAATAAATAAAATAATAAATGATTTTCTATTTCTAAAAGAAAAAAACGATGATTATACATATATATTTAATAATGAAATAAAATATGTTTTAGACAATAAAAAAGAAATTGAAGAAGAAGATATATTAAAAAATATATTATTAAATAATGAAGATATAACATTAAATATAAATATAAATTTTTGTGGATTAAAAAATATTCCTTTTAATATAGATAAATATATTTATGATAGATTAGAAGTTATTGGAAAACCAATTAAACTAGATAGATTTTTAATATTTAATTTTTATAAAGAAACAAATAGTTTAAAACAATTAATTTTAGAAAATGAAAATATTGAAGAAAGCGAAATAAAATATTTTTCTTCAATAAGTTCTTTTTGTAATGGTTTAAATAAATTATATATTTATGGAGGAGAAAAAAATGAAAAAGAAATTGGAATATTTTGGACAATAGATTTATTAAATAATAAAATAAATCAAATTAAACCTAAAGAAAAATTACAACCTCTTATTTTTCATTCTTTAATATTTATTCCTAAAAAATATATTTTTATTATTGGAGGAGAAAATAATAATAAAACTTTTTATTTTGATACCGAAAAAGAAAAATTTATTTTTTTTTCTGAAATAAAAGAAAATTTAATAGAACCTTCTTTAATATTTATTAATAATAAATATTTATATGCAATTTCAAATATAAAAAAAATGAAAATAATAAGAGCTAATTTAAGAGAAGAAAATAAATGGGAAAATATAAATATTTTAATTCCTGAAAATATAAATTTTTCTCAAAAATTTTTTGCAATATGTAAATATAATAAAAATAAAATATTTTTTATAGGAGGAGGATCACTAAATAAAAAGCAATATATTTTTCAATATAATTTTAATAAAAATCAAATTTTTCAATCAAAAACAATTTTAACTGAATTTGATTTTATAGAAAAAACTTTTATTCCTTTAAATAATATTTATTATGTTATTTTACCTAATATTCAAAAAGGAATTTTTAAAATGATATTGTTTAATAAATTAAAAGGAATTATTGAAATTGTTCGTTTTGAATTTGATAATAATGTTAAAAGTTCGAGTATTGTTAAATTTTTTCCAAATAAAAAAAAAAATGTTAATGAAATTGATTTAAATATGCCAAATCCTACTAAATTAATTATTGACAAATGTTGTAATTTTGATGAATTATATACAAAATTATTTAATGATGATTATAAGAAAAAAAAAAACGACAAAAATAATAATAATAATAATAACAATCAAGAAAATCAGTTTTTTATTTTTAATAATGAGTATATTTCTACTAAAAAAAAAAAATAAAATGAATTAAAATTTAATAAAGATTTTTTTTGACTTTTATTTATTGATTTATTTATATTTGTTTTTGAATTTTTAAAGGTTTATTTTAATTAGAATTTGATTTTTCATTTTTATTTTATTGAATAGATATTTTGATTTTTTATGACATTAATATAATTTTTTTAAATAAAATATTTTTTATTATTTCTTTAATTGATAATTAATTTCTTTAATCTTTTAATTATTTTTATTTTATATTCTTTTTTATATTTAAATAAAGGATATTGCTTTAATTATTTTATTTTTTTATAATTAATTTTAGAATTATTTTTTTATTGATTATACTCAAGAAAATTGGGGATTGGGGATTGGGGATTGGGGATT
>JAEEGK010016429.1_pt1 | contig 16273 bp, 9 predicted proteins | sample 8958771 | NCBI WGS metagenome assembly JAEEGK01 (sample SAMN16246547, study PRJNA631951) | gut metagenome | biome: gut microbiome; feature: rumen; material: SC-attached | host: Bos | place: Iran: Karaj | collected 2018-10
TCTTCCATGTGGCTTCCTCAGGGAACTCCTGAAGCTGAGGACGACCTTCCTGCATGAGGGAGATGGAGAAGTGGCTGTAGTAGGCAGGATTCTGCTGAACTCCCGTGTTGGTGTATGCCAGAAGAAGGTTGCCTTGAGGCTCTTGTTCCTGTTTCTCCTCCTCGAAGAACACATCGTGCCAATTAGAGCTGAAATCTGCCCACTGGACTTTGCCAGTCACCTCGTCTATGCGCGAGAAGATGCCAATGCTACGTGCTGCTGCTACGAAGAAAATGTCGCGGCTGTGGCGGTCAGTCACTCGATTGCGATAGACTCCAACAGGACTCATGCACAGGAGTTGAGGATTGCGGCTGTCGTCCACTGTGATGCTGTCGCGTGTCCACTGAATCAGTTTGCTCACTTCTCCCATTCCAGAGAAAGCCTGCTTGAGGGTAGCGCGGTAGGGAGTGAGCATCTCGTTGCTGATGCGTGGAGCCAGGACATAGTCTTTCCACAGGGGATGATGGACGAAGATAGTCTGTGTGGCAGCATCCTTGAGCACATCCATGCTGACATCTGAGAGATCTTTGTCGTTGAGCGTGAGGACAACATCTCCTGAGCGATTGCTGGAAGACCGGCTTTGCTGGAATTCCTGTATGGTCTTCCAATTGGAACGGGCACGCAACTCAGGCATTGATTCATAGAAGATTTTGCTGGCTTCCTCGTCGCCCTCTTGGTTTTCGTCTTTGAACTGTAGTTGTGCGAAGTTCTCCTTCATATAAGCATTTCGGATGCTGTCCTCTTGGGCCAGTCTCCGTTTGTTGCATTCAATCTGTTCCTCCGTTTGGTCAGGGATGTTCTTGTGTTCAGATGGAGGGGTAAATTCCAAGTCGAAACTGCCGCTGAAGGACTCGTCATAGGTTAAGACAACGGTCACAGTATCCTGCGTTCCCACACTGGCTTTCTGGAATCCAAAGCGATTCTTTTGGCTTGCCCATACGAGCAGGTCGCCCAATCCACTGGTCAGGAAAGTAGTTCCCTGACTATCCGTTTCCTTGGTGACGAGGGGATAGAACTCTCCATAATTGTAGAGTCGGAAATCCACAATGGCAGAAGGGACCGCTTTTCCCTCAGAGTCTTCCACCTTGACAATCAGTTTGCTGACAGGCGCATAGTTTTCTGTGACGTTGATTTCCGTGTAGCAGGCATTGCGGCTTACCACTTCCTCAGGTCCATCGTAGTTTCCAAAAACCTTGGTGTGCATGAGCATACCTCGGCTGGCAGGTGCGTTGAACCATCCCAGATCCAGTACTGCCTCAGGTTCGCAAGCACCAAGGAAGTGCCATTTTCCGTCCACCCAGGCTTCCACCCACGCATGGTTGTCGTCAGTATGCGCCCATCGAGGCGTATATACTTGTCTGGCAGGAATCCCAACGGCACGTAAGGCTGCGACTGTGAAAGTGCTCTCTTCGCCACATCGTCCGATGGCAGTTCTCATCGTCACCAGAGGAGACTTCGTACGGCTGTTGGAAGGTTGGTAGGTGACATGTTCGTGGCACCAGTGATTCACCTCCAAGACAGCGTCATACATATTCAAGTCCTTCACACGATCCTTGAGTTCCTGATAAAGCACGGTTCGTGCATCGTCGAGATTCTCATTGTTGACTCTGACAGGGAGAACAAAGTGCTTCCATTCACGCTCAGGAATCTTTTTTCCCCACGGCATTTCGTGGCGAGCCTGGAGAGTGGACCGCACACAGTTTTCCCAGAATTCACGCGGATAGTCTACGCTATCAGGGAGAGGCATGCTGGCATAGAGGAACTCGAGAGCTTCCTTTTCCTGCTCTTGTTCAGAAGGAGAGCACCCTGATAAAGAAAAAGTAAGGAGCCCCATTGTCAGAAGGGCTCCTTGGAAAAATTTTTTTTTATTCTGCATACATGTTCACGATAAGTTCGCCCAAGAGAGTGTTTGCCCAAGCAAACCAGGAGCGAGTAAACTTAGTGGCATCATCTTTGTTGAAAGACTCATGCATGAATCCTGTTCCACCATCTGTCTTAAGAATCTCTTGCAAGCACCATTCCTGCTCAGCGCGATCCTCAGTGGTGAGAGCCTTCATGACGAGACTCATGGGCCAGGGCTTGTCTAATCCGCAATGAGGGCCTCCAATACCTTCACCTGCCTCGCCACGGAAGAAATAGGGATTGTCCTCGCTCCAGCAGAACTTGCGGGTGTTCTGGTAGATGGGATCGTTGATATCCACTCCACAGAGGTAAGGCATGCACAGCAGGCTGGGAGCATTGGAGTCGTCCATCAGAAGTGCACTTCCGTATCCGTCAACCTCGAAAGCATAGATGTCGCCATATTTGGGATGCTTCACGATGGCGTATTCCTGAATGGCTTTGCTCACTTGGGAAGCCATCTGCTCACACTCGCTTGCCAAAACGGTCTCCTTGTTTACCTTGCGCAAGATAGTGGCGGCTTTGCGGAGAACATCCACTGCAAAGAAATTGCTGGGAATCAGATATGGGAAAATGGTTGAGTCGTCAGAGGGACGGAATGCGCTGGCAATCAAGCCGCAAGCCTTTCCAGGATGACCGTATCCACTGTTGCTGCGTGTGTCGTGATAGGCACGAGTCTCACGGCGGAAATGATAGGAAGTCTTGATTCCATTCCAGTTTTGCTGTTCACGGAAGGTATCGAGAATGGCCCGCATGACCTTGAGCCACTTCTCGTCGAAAATGCTTTCATCTCCAGTCTGCAGCCAGTATTCGTAGGCAAGGCGCAGGGGGTAGCAGAGAGAATCGATCTCGTACTTGCGCTCGTGAAGTTCCTTCTTCATCTCTGTCTCGTCGCTTTGCCACTCGCCACCTGTTGGTCCCATGTTGAAAGCATTTGCATAGGGGTCAATAAGGATGCAGGCGAACTGACGCTTGATGACACCACGGATGAGATGACGCAGAGGTTCATCCTCTTTCACGTATCGCAAATAGGGCCATACTTGTGCGCCGCTGTCGCGCAGCCACATGGCGTGGATGTCACCCGTATAGACAAACGTATCGTCGTCCCCATCGGCGTTGCTGTAGTGAACAGTTGTGTCGAGCGTGTTGGGGAAACAGTTCTGGAACATCCAAAAGAGTTTGGGGTTGATGGCAGTGAGTTTGCTCTTCAATGCTTCTATCTGGCGCTCTACAGCTTCACTGCGGAACAGACGGTCTTTTTCAGCAGGACGGAGATCAGGAATGGTACTCTGCACAGCTACCTGATTCTTTCGTGCTTCAGGATCGGACATCTCGTTAAGGGGGGAACTGTTGGCCACCAAAGGCGCACACATCAGCAGGGAAAAGAGAATCTTCTTCATGTTTCTATTGTTTGTTTAATGGGAATTCGTTTATTTCTCACTCATATAGACATCCAGCGTACCGCCATCCATGATTTCCTGATGGGTGATGTAGGTTCTTTTCAGCTGTTTTCCATTGAGCACATATTTCTTTACATAAATAGCCTTGTCGCTACCGCCATGAGTGCGAATGGTGAAGGTCTTGTCGCCAAGCAAAGGAATGGTGGCTTCTTCCACAATGGGAGAACCAAGTTGATACGTTCCTCCACAAGGTTCAACCTGATAGAATCCAAGAGCTGACAGGATGTACCAAGCCGACATTTGTCCCACGTCCTCATTGCCACAAAGTCCTGCAGGCTGGTCTGTGTAGAGTTCGTCCATCACGTAGCGTACCCATTTTTGGGTTTTCTTGGGTTGGCCTACATAGTTGTACATGTATAGGACATGGTGGCTGGGCTCATTGCCATGAGCATACTGACCCACCAGACCTGAAATGTCAGGAGCATGATTATCGCCCAGGTCACTGTCGGCTGACAGCAAGTCATCCAGTCGCTGATCCAAAGCCTTTGCGCCTCCCATCAGGTTGGCTAAGCCAAGTACGTCATGAGGAACCAGGAAGATATACTGGAAGGGATTGCCTTCCGTATAATCACTCGTCTGCTGGTTCAGGTTGAAGTTGGCAGGCAAAGGACGGAAATTGCCCTGCATATCCAGAGCGCGCATGCAGCGTGCTTTTTCATCCCATAGTTTCTTGTAGTTGAGGCTCAGTTCATAGAACCTTACACTATCCTCCTTGTGCCCTAACTTGCCGGCTACTTGTGCGGCAGCCCATGATGCAATGTAGTATTCCATGCTTTTGGCTACCGTCTCATTCTCGCGTCCATCATAGGGTAAGTAACCCAGCTCAGCCAGATAATCCTTGCCACGCAAAGGAACACGTCGGTTGGGAGAGAACTCAGTGGGCAACATGCTGGCTTTGATGGCATTGTAAGCTTCCTCCACATCCATATCGCCCATTTCATCCTTCATGATTATGTCAGCCAGGACGGATACACCAGGTTCACCCACCATGCAGTAAGTATCGTTGCTTACCAGATGCCATACGGGCAATTCACCATGCTCTTTGTAGATAGCCATCATGGTCTTGGCGTAAGAACGCATACGATCTGGCATGATGATGGTGGCCAGAGGGTGAGCAGCACGATAAGTGTCCCAAAGGCTCCAGGTGGTAAGTGTCTCATAATCAGCACCACGGTGGATCTTCAGGTCTGAGCCCATGTAATCGCCTGTAAAGTCACACCACACCTGAGGTGCCACCATATAATGGTACATAGCGGTGTAGAAGATGCGGCTCTCGCGTTCAGTACGGAATTTTGCCTGCACGCGTGCAAGCTGGGTATTCCATGCTTCATCAGCAGCTTTCCTCACTTCCTCGAAATCCCAGAAACGGTTTTCCATGTTCATGTTAAGCAACGCGTTGGCTTCGCTGGTAGGAGAGATGGCAACCTTTGCCATGATTTTATCGCCAGGCCCTACCTCAAAGGTTGCCTCACCATAGCGTGCCTCAGTGTCTTCGCAAAGCCAGTTATGAATGGGTTGATTGAAGCGGATGCAGAAGAACACTCGCTGGTCGGCTGCCCAACCGTTGCTGCGACGGTATCCCATGAGCGTAAACTCATCCACTGGCACCACGCGAGTCTCGCGAGCTTCACCTCCTACTGCATTCTCCAGGTCGATGGTGATACGGGCATTGTTGCTTCCTTTTGGGAAGGTGAAGCGATACATCGCAGTACGGCAGGTAGCGGTCACTTCAGCACGGATGCCGAATTTCTCAAGCAGGACAGAATAGTAGCCAGGTACGGCTTCTTCGTTTTCATGACTATATGCTGAAGCGAGTCCTTCGCGACTCAACTCTTGATCGCCATAGCCTGGCATCAAGGCGACGGAACCAAGATCGCCACACCCTGTTCCGCTCAAATGCATTTGGCCGAAGCCTATAATTTTCTTTCCACTCTCGTGATAACCTGAGCACCAGTCCCATCCTTCCTCTAGTTGAGTGGGGCCAGCATTTACCATTCCAAAAGGAACATTGGCACCCATGAACACATGCCCGTGGTCGCCTGTGCCGATACGAGGATCAACATACTGAGTCAGATTCTGCCCAAAGGCATACGTGTTAGCCAGCAGTAAAGCGGCTACAGCAAACAGTTTATTTCTCATAAAGTTTCGTTTTGATGTTTCTTTGGGGCAAATTTACATAAAAAAAAGATATGTCCCTCGTATTTTGACATAAAAAAAGAGGCTGTGTACACAGATAATGCACACAGCCTAATCAAGAATTTATCCTAATGGATACGTTTTTTACATCATGCCACCCATGCCTGGGGCACCTGCGGGAAGTTCAGGTTTGTCCTCCTTAGCGTCGCAGATGACACATTCTGTAGCCAAGAACATGCCAGCAATTGATGCTGCATTCTCCAATGCAACGCGTGTCACTTTGGCAGGATCAATGATGCCGCTCTCCTTCAGATTCTCATACTTGTCAGCACGGGCATTGTAGCCGTAGTCACCCTTACCTTGGCGAACTTCATTCACTACTACGCTGCCTTCCAGACCGGCATTCTCCACAATCTGACGCAGAGGTTCCTCGATAGCGCGCTTGATGATGCGGATACCTGTGGTCTCGTCGTCGTTGGCACCTTCCATACCTTCCAATGCTTCCTGGGCACGGATGTAGGCAACGCCGCCACCAGGGATGATACCCTCTTCGATAGCTGCGCGGGTAGCGCACAAAGCATCGTCTACGCGGTCTTTCTTTTCTTTCATTTCAACCTCGCTGGGAGCACCCACATACAGGACTGCTACACCGCCAGACAACTTGGCCAGACGCTCCTGCAGCTTCTCCTTGTCATAGTCGCTTGTGCTGTTGGCAATCTCATTCTTGATCTGGTTGACGCGATCCTTGATCAACTCAGGCTGACCATGACCGTTTACGATGGTAGTGTTGTCCTTCGTGATGGAAACCTTGTCGCAAGATCCCAGCATTTCCAGGGTAGCCTGCTCCAGTTTCAAACCAGTATCCTCGCTGATTACCAAGCCACCAGTCAAAGTGGCAATATCCTGCAGCATAGCCTTGCGGCGGTCACCAAAGCCAGGAGCCTTAACGGCAGCAATCTTCAGCTGACCACGCAGGCGGTTGACAACAAGTGTCGTCAGAGCCTCAGAATCCACATCCTCAGCAATTACCAGCAAAGGACGACCCGTCTGTACGGCAGGTTCCAGAATAGGCAGGAAATCCTTCAGGTTGCTGATCTTCTTGTCATAAATCAAGATGTAAGGATTCTCCATTACACATTCCATCTTCTCTGTATCAGTTACGAAGTAGGGAGAGAGATAGCCACGATCGAACTGCATACCCTCGACAACGCCAATAGTGGTGTCGCGGCCCTTTGCTTCCTCGATGGTGATTACTCCATCTTTGCTCACCTTCTTCATGGCTTCAGCCAGCAGCTTGCCGATCTCAGGATCATTGTTGGCACTTACGGTGGCAACTTGCTCGATCTTGTCGTAGTCGCTACCAACCTGCTCAGACTGTTCCTTGATGCTCTCTACAATCTTGGCAACAGCCTTGTCGATACCGCGCTTCAGATCCATTGGATTAGCACCAGCAGCCACATTGCGCAGACCTTCGCGAACGATAGCCTGAGCCAATACGGTAGCAGTAGTTGTTCCATCGCCAGCGTCATCACCTGTCTTGCTAGCAACACTCTTAACGAGTTGCGCACCAGCATTCAGGAAATGATCTGCAAGCTCAATTTCCTTAGCTACGGTCACACCATCCTTGGTGATTTGGGGAGCACCAAACTTCTTCTCGATAATCACGTTACGACCTTTGGGACCCAGTGTCACTTTCACTGCGTTTGCCAACTGATCCACGCCCTGCTTCATTTGTTCGCGGGCTTCAATATTGAATTTAATTTCTTTAGCCATTTTCTTATGAATTATGAATGTTGATTATTTCAGAATTGCCACTACATCATTCTGACGCATGATCAGGAACTTCTTGCCTTCGTGTTCCAGCTCAGTGCCAGCATACTTGCCATAAAGGACAATGTCGCCCTCTTTCAATACCATCTCTTCATCTTTGGTGCCACTACCAACTGCAACAATGGTACCCTGAAGGGGTTTCTCTTTTGCTGTATCAGGAATAATGATACCACCAACGGTCTTAGTCTCTGCGGGAGCGGGCTCGATAAGCACGCGGTCGCCTAATGGTTTAATGCTCATAATTTGTTTCTTTAAGTTTGAACGTTTATAATTGATAATAAGTTTCTGCCTTATTCCTACTAAGCATGTGCCAAACTGTGGTATGCGCCATTTTGTCAGTCCCCTATGACATATTTTTGTTCATTTTGTCGGTTCGTAGTTTATTTTTTGCTATCTTTGTGCGGAGATAGACTCTCTCTAATGGAATATGCGTACGGGTTTTGACATGAAAACAGCACTCACGTATCTCGTCATCTTAGGAATGGTAATTCTGATTCTCAGTTTGATTCCCATTCGGTCCGATCAAGTGTGGGAGCCTGCTGTCATCATTCCCATTACAGCAATCCTCTTTACCTTGCTTATTTATTTGTTGTGCGAGATTGCGTGCACAGGCGAGCGTCCTGCATGGATTTTTTTCACGGCTTTTTTCATGTTGGTGTTCTTTCCAGGAGCGTTCACGTTCTTCCAACTGGATGAAGCTTCTGTGATTGAGTTGGGCTCGCAATGTATAGTCCCTTTCTTCATAGGTCAATACAATCGGGTCAGTCAACGTGAGTTCCGTCGATGGTACATGCTGATGCTTTTGATGGGTATCTTCTGCAGTTATACCCACGATGGAATCACCATACCTTTGTGTGCAGGTTTCATTTGTATGGCCTTCCTTAACCGCGATCGCTTCTTCCGCTCTGGCTGTTGGCCGATGGTGGTGGGATTCCTCATTGGCACTGGCATCAGCGTGTGGCAAGCTTACAACAAAGGCATTTCGGAACCTCCTTCCGATATCGAGACACTCACCTCGCGCGCTACGATGGCTTTTCAAATCCTTTGGGACACCAAGGTTTTTCTTCTTTCTGTCGCCCTGACAGGTTATCTCTCCCTTTCCCTTTGGGGGCGAAAGCTGCTTCTGCAAACGGCTCGTGACCAATCGTTGTTGACCTGTTGCGCTGTCTTTTCCGTTTGCACTCTTCCCTTTGCGCCCTTGGGACTCGAGAATGCTGTCACAGGAGTTTGCTTCTTTGCCATGATGTGGGTTCTTTGTGTGGGGCGCAGTATGGCACTCAGATTTAATAAGCGACAAAACGACAAACAAACAATAAAACATAATCAAGATGAGATTGAAATCTAAATTCTGTATGGCTTTTGCCCTACTGTCCATGATGGGGACGCCCCAAATGGTTTTGGCAGACTCTGCCGACCGCTTGTCAGCTGATTTTCAAAAGCTTCCAGACAGCCAGCGGATAGCTGTCTATTGGTACTGGATGTCCGACAATATCTCTGTCAGCGGAGTCCAGCATGACCTGGAAGCCATGAAGGAAAAGGGCATCACTCGTGCCTACATTGGCAACATCTGGCAGGACGACGTGAAGCCAGGTAAAGTGAAAGTGATGACCGACGAGTGGTGGAAGGTGATGCATGCTGCACTTAAGCGTGCCAGTGAATTGGATATAGAGATAGGTATATTCAATTGTCCTGGTTGGAGCCAGTCAGGAGGTCCCTGGGTACAGCCCCAGCAGGCTATGCGATACCTTGCCAGCCAGAGCGTGAAGGTGAAGGGTGATGGACGTGTTCAGACCATCAAGCTGCCATCTTTGGGAAAGGATGCGAAGGATGTCCGTGTGTTGGCGGTTCCTGACCTATCTGATCAGTTCCATCCCACTACGGCTCAATTGCAGAAGAAAGCTAACGAGGATTTGGTTCAGGAGATAGATTTGGGGACAGAGCGCACTGTGCGAAGCATCACGTTCCGTAGTGATTCCTATCTCTTGACGGATGCCGTCATCGAGGCTAAGGTGGGGAATGAATTCAAGCATCTCAAGACCGTGCATCTCGACCGCACAAACCACGCCCTCAACGTTGGTTTCCATCCTCATGCTCCCATCGCTGTCAGCCTGCCTGATACTCAGACCTCTCAGGTGCGTGTGACATGCAAAGGAGGACCTCGTGATTGCACCTTTACGGCTGTTGTGAGCGATGAGCCTTGTGTGGAGCGGTTCGAGGAGAAATCGCTGGGCAAGATGTTCCAGACTCCATTGCCAATGTGGGGAGAATACATGTGGCCTACTCAGCCGGAACCTCAGGGCAACAATCTGTTGGTTTCTGAGAGTCAGGTACAGGATCTGACTTCTCTGCTCAAGGCAGATGGCTCTCTTGCCTGGAAGGCTCCCAAGGGCCAGTGGACCATCCTGCGTACAGGGATGCTGCCTACGGGCGTCACCAACGCTCCAGCTTCTCGTGAGGCAACGGGCTTGGAGGTCGACAAGATGAGTCGTGAGCATGTGGCAAGCCATTTCGATGCCTTCCTGGGTGAGTTGCTGCGCCGTATTCCGGCTGAGGACCGTACCAGTTTCAAGGTTGTGGTAGAGGACAGCTACGAGACTGGCGGCCAGAACTGGACAGATGATATGATAGAGAGTTTCCAGAAGCGGTATGGCTACGATCCTGTGCCTTATATTCCTACGCTTTACGGTCAGGTGATTGGGTCTCAGGACAAGACGGAGCGTTTCCTTTGGGACCTTCGTCGACTGATAGCCGACCGTGTGGCTTATGATTATGTGGGAGGCTTGCGTCAGATCAGTAACCAGCATGGTCTCACCACATGGCTCGAGTGTTATGGCCATTGGGGATTTCCCAGCGAGTTCCTGATGTATGGTGGCCAGAGTGACGAGGTAGGCGGTGAGTTCTGGAGCGAGGGCTCTTTGGGCGACATCGAGAATCGTGCTGCCAGTTCTTGTGCCCATATCTATGGGAAGCAGAAAGTCTGGGCAGAGTCCTGCACGGCGGGAGGTCCTGGTTTCAGCCGTTATCCCTATGTCATGAAGCAGCGTACCGACCGCTTCTTTACGGAAGGAATCAATGCCACGTTGCTCCACCTCTTTATTGAGCAGCCTGACGAGACCACCTTCCCTGGCATCAGCGCAGGTTTCGGCAATGAGTTCAACCGCAAGAACGTATGGTGGGAACACATGGACCTGTTCTCGGATTATCTGCGTCGATGCAACCTGATGCTTCAGCAGGGTCGATACGTGGCCGACATTGCTTACTACATCGGCGAGGATGCTCCCAAGATGACAGGTGCCGTGAATCCCCCTCTCCCTCGCGGCTACAGCTTCGACTACATCAATGCAGAGATCATTGCTCAGTCCACTGTTCAGGGTGGCAAGCTCGTCCTGCCTTGCGGAATGGAGTATCGTGTGCTCGTCTTGCCTAAGCAGAACACGATGCGTCCTGAGGTCATCAGGAAGATTTCTTCCCTCGTTCAGCAGGGATTGGTTGTGGTGGGTCCTCGGCCTACCGCCTCTCCTTCTCTCCAGGATTATCCCAATGCCGACCAGGAGGTTCAGCAGCTGGCTCAGAAGATGTGGGTAGGTGGAACGTACGGCAAGGGTCGAGTGTTCCCTGATGGGACAAAGCTCAAGGAAATCATGGACGGGCTCCATCTCGTCCCTGACTGCCATGTGGATCCTCAGCAGCCTGTGCAGTTCATCCACCGCACGTTGGGCAATCGTGAGATTTATTTCCTCAGCAATCAGAGCGAGAACGAGATTGCCTTTGATGCCGAGTTCCGTGTGACAGGCCTCAAGCCAGAGCTATGGAATCCCGTTTCTGCTGAGCAGCGCGCCCTGCCTCAGTTCGACGACAATGGGCTGTTCACCACCGTTCCCATCAAGTTGGCTGCCAACGAGAGCACCTTCATCGTGTTCCAGTCCACCCAGCGCCCCACGCAGGCTCGCGAGAACTATCCCCAGCCTACTACGGTAGCTGTTGTTTCCTCCCCCTGGACCGTCACGTTCCAAAGCGAGCGTCGTGGTCCTCAGGGTCCTCAGACATTCCAGGAGCTGACCGACTGGACGAAGTCCGACAACGAAGCCATCCGCTATTATTCAGGTATCGCACAGTACGAGAACACCCTCTCTCTGCCCACCTTGCCCCCCAGTCCCTTATATCTCAACCTGGGGCGTGTCATGGTGATGGGTAAAGTCTATGTCAATGATCAGTACGTGGGTGGAGTTTGGACCTATCCCTATCAGGTGAATGTCAGCAATTATCTGCGTCAGGGCGACAACAAGATTCGCGTGGAGGTTGTCAATAACTGGATGAATCGTCTGATTGGTGACCAGCGTCTGCCTGAATCTCAACGCAAGACATGGACCAGCGTGAACCCATGGAATGCTCAGAGTACCCTCCAGCCCTCAGGTCTTCTGGGGCCTGTCAAGCTGATAAAGTTCTGATTCAGGGTTTCAAACGCTTTAGTAGTTAAGCCGATACTGTTTACCAGTCATCGTTATCGTCATCGTCATCGTCACGATTGGCAGCTGGGAGAATTCCCAGCTTGCCAATCGTGTACCCTTTCTTCTTTGCTATTCTCTTTAATATCAGTTCCATAGTTATTGATTTTGCAAATGTAACAGTGTAACAGTGTAACAGTGTAACAGTGTAAAATTAAAGCATCAAACAATCTGTTTTGCGGTAGATAGCTTTACGGGTCTTGCCTACCTGAATTTCACGTACTTTCTCCACCAAATGGTCATCCATTAGCCTGTTTACCCTAACTCGTGCAACATTTTCATTGCTCAGCTGGAAGCATCGCATGACATCCTCTGTCGTGAACTCCTCTGGCAGACGGTTGAAAGAATCGATGGTCTTCTGGTGGCGCTGCACATTCACAGCAGCTTCCTTCGTCTTGTTGTCGAAGTAGTTCTCAGCCATTGCGCCAAAGTAGTATCGCTGGCAGGCGAACTGGATATTGGCAAGGAGTTCTGCCAGACGCCAGTCCGTCTCGTCCGTTGCGAACTTGCCGCACCAGTATTCGCCATCTTTCTGCATCCTGTCCCAATGGCGCATCACCACGAAGGGAGCAGCGAAGTTCAGGGCGTGGTAGGCGCAGCGTTTCAGCAGCATCTCGTCTGCCTTCGAGTCATTCTCTTGGGCGTCCATCATGCGGCGTGCCGTCCAGTCGTAGAGCTCATCCACCAGGTTCTCCACTGAGAGCTCTCCCTTCATCCTGTCCAGTTTCCTTGCCCACTCCACCAGCCGCTCGTCGCTCTCGAGGTCGATTGCGCTCTCGCGCTCGATCATCTCGAAGTTGGTGGAAGGCAGGGGGATGACCGTCAGGCGTGTGGCGAGTCCTGAGCCGAAGTTCTGGTCGTTGACCTTCTTCTTCAGGGCGATGGGTGTGCCTGTGTAGATGAAGTTCCATGTCACGTTGAAGTCCTGCATGACGCTGTCCACGTTGGAGTAGGCCTGTCCGTCCTCCTCGTTGTGGAAGGCTTTCAGCTCCATGCTCTGCTTGTCTATCCATGAGCCTCCCTTCTGCAGGCAGAGCGTGTTGTCCAGCTCTGTGTCGAAGGTCAGCATGTGGAGCTGCATCTTCTCTCCGTTCACGTCCTCGACTGAGTTCACCATGTCCTGGATGAACTGTGCGTTGGAGGTTCTGGCAGGATGCACCCTCACGATGACCTTGGGCTTTGCCGGCTTCTCCTTGTTCGCGCCCTTCATCTTCATCTGCTCGCGGTAGGCGTTGATGGCGGCCTTCCCCACCTTGTCAGCCTCCACGATGGGGGATGCCAGGAGTTTGAACAGCCGTGTGGCAAAGCTCTTTCCGCTGGCTGGGTCGCCAATGATGAGAGCAGAGCAGTTGAGCCGTCTGAGTTCCTCAGGGCGGTGGTAGAAGCGGTAGGTGCAGCGTGTCATGAGCGTCATCATCAGCCCTCCGCCCACGAACAGGGCTGCGGGGTACTGGTTCCTTTTCAGGCCCTTGGTGATGTCCCTGAGGATGGGGTACTCCTCGAAGAGTTCCTCTATCTGCTTGCCCCACACCTCCAGCCGTGGCTCGAGAGTCACGATCTGGGGGTTCTCTTCTGGCTGCTGCTTCCTTGTGGCGCTGTCCGTCACGATTTCATCGTACGTCAATTCCGTTGCCTCCTCTATGGCCTCCAGCATGGCCTTCGAGGGATGCAGGCTGAGGTACTTCTTCTCGCGCTCTGCCATGCGCTGGGCTGCGCTCTCCACCGTCTGGGTCACGTTCTCGTCTCTCTCGCTGATGATCTCCTTCACCCAGGGCTGTGCCCTCACGATGCGCTCCACCTTCTTCTTGTCGCCGTCGAAGAGGATGAGCAGGTCTGAGGCAAGGCGCAGGCTCTCGTTGTGGCGGTTCGAGTCGGCTGCGCAGGGCAGCTTCTTCTCGTAGCGTGCGTCTATGATCTTCTGCACGTCGTGGCCGCGCCAAGTGGTGTCAGCGCCCTTGCCCTCATCGTCATCGTCATCGTCATCGTCATCGTCATCCTTATCCTTATCCTCGTCTTTATCTTTTTCCTCTTCCTCTTTTTCATCTATGCTATCACTTGAGTCTTCGGATGAAACGTTTTCTTTTTCAATCTCTTCTGAAACGATATTGTCTGTTATTTCGAGGGCCTCGGCAGGCACTTCCTCCATTGGCTCAGGCTCTTGAACCAGTTCAGTTTCAACCTCCCTGATTGGCGATTCCTCGTCGTCCGCAAGGCTACTCCTGTAAATCACGGGCTCCTCGTCATCCGTCTCCAGTTCTTCGATTTGCGATTTGCGATTTGCGATTTGCGATTCCTCGTCTTCAGTCTTACGTCTTAAGTCTTCAGTCTCCGGTCTTGTGTCTTCAGTCTCCAGTTCTAAGGTACTTGGCTCTTCAATATTACTACCCCGCCCTTCGGGCACCCCTTCTGCAACAGAAGGGGAGTTGGCGCCTCCGTTCTCCAGTCTCACGTCTTCCGTCTCCAGTCTTCCGTCTTCAGTCTCTGGTCTCAGTTCTTCGGTCTCAGGTCTTTCGTCTTCAGTCTCACGTCCCTCGTCTTCCGTCTCCACTCCCTCGCTCCAAAGCTGGTCCGTCCGCAGATCCTCGAGTCCCTCGAACTCCAGATTCAGCTCAGGGATGTGGTCGCAGGAGAAGGAAATTTTGCCCTTGTCGTTGAGTGAGAAGGTGCCAAAGCCCTCGAAGGTGACGCTCTTGTTGTGGTTCAGGGCTTGCTTGAGTTCCTCCACCCATTGGGTGATGTCGTTGCTGGCTTGCGTGATCAGGCATTTTTTCTCAAAGCAGACCAGGTCAGTGAAGGCATAGTCGGCCGAGCCCGTGTGGGCGTCGAAGGTGACGATGTTGTGGGGCGCAGAGATGACCTTGCCGCTGATGTTAGCGGGCACATAGTGCAGTGAGAAGGTGCCGAGGTCGTTCACGCAGATGGATTCGCCTTTTTGGAGGGCCTTGATGATATAGGGGGTCATAGAGATGTGGTGTTAAAGGTCGTTGTTTTGTTTGGCCAGCAGGTTCTGTACGTGCTCCAGGTCTGCTGGTGTGTCGATGCCGATGCCGTTGTAGTGGCAGGAGGCGGTGTGGATGCTGTAGCCGTTTTCGAGCCAGCGCAGCTGTTCCAGCTTCTCGCATTGCTCGAGGGTGGAGGGGATGAGCCGGACAAGCTCGCAGAGGGTCTTGTAGCGGTAGGCGTAGATGCCGAGGTGCTGCAGGTAGGTGGGCGCGGGACCGTTGGCGTCGCGCACGTATGGGATGGGCAAGCGACTGAAGTAGAGGGCCTTGCCGTCGCGGTCGGTTACCACCTTGACCTTGTTGGGGTCGGTGGCGACGGCAGGGTCGTCGATGGGCTTCACGAGTGTGGCGATGTGGACGGCAGGGTTGTCGAACAGGCCAGTCAGCAGGCCGATTTCGTTGGCGCTGATGAAGGGCTCGTCGCCCTGGATGTTGATGACTACATCGTCATCGTTCAGCTGGAGTGCGCGGGCGGCCTCTCCGCAACGGTCGGTGCCGGAAGGGTGGGAGGGGGCCGTCATCACTACCTCGCCCCCGAAGGAACGCACGCACTCGAAGATGCGCTCGTCGTCGGTGGCCACCACGTATTGGTCGAGCGTGGATGACGCCACGTGCTCGCACACGTGCTGAATCATTGGCTTGCCCTGGAGCAAGGCCAACGGTTTGCCGGGAAAACGGGTGGAGGCGTAGCGCGCCGGGATGATGCCGATGAAACGGGTGCCCATATCAGAACAGGCCGAACAACTCGGCGTCAATCTTGTTGATGATCTCCCCGAAATCCTCGGGCTTCTCGGCGAACTTGATGGTGTTTACGTCCACCACTAACAGTTTGCCCTCCTTGTAGTTGGATATCCATTTCTCGTATTTCTCGTTCAGATTCTCGAGATAGGAGAGCCGGATGGAGTCCTCGTAGGCGCGCCCGCGCTTGTGAATCTGCGTTACCAGGGTGGAAACGTCCGCCTTCAGGTAAATCAGCAGGTCGGGGGCCTGCAGGAACTGGCTCATCAGCTCGAACAGGGAGGTGTAGTTCTCGAAGTCACGGGTGGCCATCAGGTCCATCTCGTGCAGGTTCGGGGCGAAAATGTAGGCATCCTCGTATATGGTGCGGTCCTGGATCACATCCTTCTTGCGCTTCCGGATGTCGATGACCTGACGGAAGCGGCTGTTGAGGAAGTAGATCTGGATGTTGAAGGACCAGCGTTGCATGTCTTGGTAGAAGCTGGCCAGATACGGGTTGTTGTCCACACTTTCGTACAGGGGTTCCCATCCGTAGTGCTTGGCTAACATGCCCGTGAGGGTGGTTTTTCCGGATCCGATATTTCCGGCAACGGCAATATGCATTCGCTTTCGGCAATCGGTCGGCGGCTAGTTTATTTCGCTTTCCGACACCTCGCAAGAGGTT
>JAEEGK010016433.1_pt1 | contig 16272 bp, 16 predicted proteins | sample 8958771 | NCBI WGS metagenome assembly JAEEGK01 (sample SAMN16246547, study PRJNA631951) | gut metagenome | biome: gut microbiome; feature: rumen; material: SC-attached | host: Bos | place: Iran: Karaj | collected 2018-10
CGTTTTTCTTTTTGTAGTCATCACAACATGTCGTACCCGTTCGCACAGGGTGTTTGCGCACAGCTCTTAATTGTGATGGCTAAGTACACACAAGAGAATAATAGATGAACGAATAAGGAACTCAGAGTCTTTAACATCCTTGATTAGGCTGAAGAAGCAGAATTAGGACCTCTGGAAACACATCAGTCAGACAAGGCAACGGATGTTTACGCTCAGATGGGCGTGGACAGTACGATTGTTGTCTGATGTAGGCCGTCCTAAGCCTTGCTTCGCTCAATCTTCTCCACGCCCCCTTTTCGAAGCGAAGAGAGGGCTTTTTTATGTCAACTGTAGAGAAAGATATTACTGAAAGTTCAGAGAAAATTGATAAAGTAAAACGTATCGTTCAAGACCGTGCGCTTGCGCTGGAATACAAGAAACAAATTCCTCAAACACCAATCACGAATGGTATTTCTTGGAAGGAGTTGAAATTCTCTGAACCCGAAAACACTGTGCGCATTGGTACCGTTTTCAGTGGCATTGGAGCCATTGAACATGCATTTCAACGACTCGGTCTGAAACATATTATCATGTTTGCAGGCGATATTGAGCCAAAGTGTAAGCAAAGCTATTTTGCCAATTATGATATTCAAGAGGAAAATTGGTTTACAGATATCAGGGACTTTGATGCACGGAAGTATAAGGGCTGTGTTGATTTCGTCGTAGGTGGTGCTCCATGTCAGGCGTTCTCTATGGTTGGGCATCGCCTTGGCTTCAATGATGCGCGAGGTACTCTCTTTTATGAGTTTGCTCGAGTAGTGAAGGAAACTCAACCTAAGGTCTTTCTGTTTGAGAATGTGAGAGGTTTGTTAAATCATGATAAGGGAAGGACATGGCATGTTATGCACGACATATTTGAGGAGTTGGGATACGATGTGAAATTCCGTGTATTGAATAGTTGTGACTATGGTATTCCACAACATCGTGAACGTGTTTATTGTTTGGGTTTCAAGAAGAAGACAAGGTTTGAGTTCCCTGCCCCCATTCCCCTAGAGTACAAGATGTATGACTTTTTGGAGGATTATATTGACACGAAATACTTTCTGAAGGAGAAGGGAATCAAGTTTGTGACTAGTCACAAGAATCGCGACAAGTTCTACACTCAGATTAACGGCGACATTCAGCTTTGCCAAAAGCGTAACCAGCAATTCAACTGGCATGGTGATTTCGTCTATCATCCCGATTCTGTGTTGACTCTATCAGATGAGGCTTTCGATGAGTTCATTTTTGATGTGCGTGATGTAGAAGAAAAATATTATTTGTCAGAAAAGGTGGCTAGATATGTGCTTGCTGGCGGGACAAAGAGCTTCAAAACATCCACAGAAACTGACCTTAATGTAGCACGTCCGCTGCTTCAGTCAATGCACAAGATGCATCGTGCAGGGGTGGACAATTATGTTACGCATAAAGGGCGCATTCGCAAACTCACGCCACGTGAATGCTTACGCTTGATGGGATTTAGGGACTCGTTTAAGATTGTCGTATCGGATACTTCTATGTATCAGCAGGCGGGCAACAGCATCGTTGTCGACGTTCTAATAGCAATTTTGAAACAGATGGATATTACCAAATACGGAGTAGCTTTATGATTATCCAAGGAGAGAAGTTTACTTTTGTCGATACGTTTGAATCGCCTATCACCGTAGCTGATAGTTGGGTTATGCCCAAGAATAAACTCGGAGACGGTAATGGTGAAGCTAAACTTTATGTCGGTTCACGAGACAAAATGGAAGCATTCTTCGGTGAGATTGATTTTACAGTTACATGCTTTGTGCTTCGTCAGGACTTACTGGCATACATGAATGCCATCAAAGCAGAATATCTAACGCCGTCTCAAGATTATCGTGGGAAAGACGAAATGCGTTCACTGTGGTCGGAAAGGATTGAAAAGATTAATTCTTTGACTGACGACCTCGTCTTTTTTACAATCCATGAACAGTCACAGATAGCAGGTTCGCGAGGCTATGTTAACTCATCGGACAAAGTGTATAAGCTGATACGTGAGATCTCATTACCGTTAGTATCGTATATATCTGCCATGCGGCTCGAATATAACGGCCATCCGATGTTCTATCTCAAGCTATTTGCAGACTTTGAAGAAATAGAGAGACGCAAGGCATTTATCGAAAATTACGGAACCATCAAGCAGACTGAAGAAGAATTATTTTTTTGTGTACGAGAAGAGGAAGTCAAAGAGAGGATCCCCACAGTCCGGTATGCTCGTGAGGGACAGGATGAATATCGTCGTAAGTTGTTGGAGGAATGCCCGTTCTGTCCCATCACTATGATAAACGAAGAGTCGCTACTTATCGCTAGTCACATCAAACCATGGGCAGTCTCTGATTCTAAAGAGCGTGTTGATCCTAATAATGGTTTCATCCTATCGCCACTCTATGACAAACTGTTTGACCGGGGATATATAACCTTCAGTGATGACAAGCGTGTCTCAATCTCAAATTGGCTCTCGCGTCAGGTCAAAGATCGTATTGGCATTAAAGAGAATCAGTTGTTCCAATTCCTGCCGATGAACGATGTCCGTGCTGGTTACTTAGATTATCACAGGAGTATGGTTTTCAAAGGGTAAAGAATTGCGGCTGAACGGGACTCTTGTAATTCGTGCCTGTTTAAACTCTACGAAAAGATGACGTCTGTGAAAAAATAGCCCAAAAATTTAGAAGCAATCGTTTTTTTGGAATCTCAGGGACGGTTCTCTTGATCCGCATTCACATGGATTAGGGGACGGCTCTCTGATTCAAAAAGAAGACCAAAGTCCCCTGATTCATGTACAACCATAAATGACGCAGAACATGAACAAGGATAGTTGCCGCATTGCAAATGCTTATATTCAGAGCAGTCGGATTGCAAAATCCGACCGAGCAGGACTTGGAGGGCAAGCTCAGCGTGAGAAGCAATATGAGTACTACAGGAATAAGCTGTTGACGTTTGAATAAAGTTTACTTTTGACCGTAATGAGAGCGCAAGGAAATAACAGCAACATAAACCTCGGCATCGTGGATTTCGTAAATCATGCGGTATTGCTTGTTAATGCGGCGAGACCATGTCTCTTCAAAGACATAGTGCTTCAAGTGCTCCACCTGACCAGTGCCTGTGCGAGGGTGCTCTTGAAGCTCCACCAGCATCTTTGTGATTTTCTTGATGGTAGGCTTGTCACCACTCTTCTTGATGGTGGCAATCTCTTCCTTAGCCTGCTCGGAAAGAAGTACTGCGTATGCCATTTCCTACAGCGAATTGATAAATGCCGTAATATCTTCCTTGTTCTCAAGACGCGTGAATTTTGCCCCAGGCTGATGAGCCTTGGCAATGTCTTCTTCGACGGCCTTCACATTGCGGGAATCAGCAAAGAAAGTATCGCCCGATGGACTGATTTCATAAGGGTCGACACGGAACGAATCCTTCTGCGGCTTACTGATAGTTACGCCCTTAATGGCTCCCAAAATCCTTTTCAGGCTGGGAATGAGGCTTGTATCCTCTATGTTAATAACTAACTGTGCCATATATTCAATATCTTTGTTTCACGCTGCAAAGGTACAAATAAATTTTGAATCAACAAGTAAAAATGATAATAATTGCCAATGGACGACTACAAAATCATCATCGAGCAGGAGCACCAGACGGTGATGGCGCACTACGAGGTGCCGCCCCGTGGGCCTGAGGGCTACCAGAGCGAGGCTGCGCTGGAAGTCGGATTGTAAAATCCGACTGAGCAGGGGGGCGATGTGCAGGAGGCGATTTGACGGAGATTTGACGGAAAAAAGTATCGAAAAGACGGACTGTTGACGGAAAGTAGGATTGTTGACGGATTTTCCGGATGGCATTGTTTTTTTATGTAATTTTGCACCGTCAATCAGACAAAAAAGGCAGGGGGGCTTCAAGCTCAGATGAAAGATGAGAGATGAGAGATGAGAGATGAAAGATGAGAATTGAAAGATGAGAAATGAATAAATGTCGGGCTGTGAGTGGAAATCATAATAAATGGGGATTGCACATGTCGCAAAAAGTTAGTACCTTTGCACCCGAAAATCGTTAATGTGTCATCATAATAATAATGTATAAGTACATCTTATTATCACTGGCTTTCGCCCTCGCATGGCCCACTCAGGCACAGAAGCAGGACGACATGCGGCAGGCGGTGGAATATCTGGCTTCGCAGGAGCTGGGCGGCAGATACCCCGGCACTGCAGGCGATACGCTGGCCTCTGACTATATAGTTGGCAAGCTGCGCAGCCTGAAGCTGAAGCCTATCGTGAAGGGCAAGAAGAAAACGGGCTTCTATCATGACTTCACCTATGGGAAGGCTGATGTGGAGCGCACCACTCATAACATCATGGCCGTGCTCCCTGGTAAGGACAAGCGCCTGAGGAATGAATACATCGTGGTGGGCTCGCACTACGACCATCTGGGCCTGGGAGGCAAGGACTCGGGCTCGCGCCGTCCTGACACGGTGGCGGTGCACCCTGGTGCCGACGACAATGCCAGCGGCGACGCTGTGGTGCTGGAGCTGGCGAAGTATTTCAAGAAGGCACGCTCGCCACGGAGCATCATTTTCGCCTTCTTTGGCGCTGAGGAGCAGGGGCTGATAGGCTCGAAGAATTTCCTGGAATGGATGAAGCACGACGATGAGCGGCGTATCAACCTGCCTGACGGCAAGGAGGGCATCGTGGCCATGGTGAACCTCGACATGGTGGGGCGCATGCGCGACAATGCCCTGAGCGTGTCGGGAACGGGCACGAGCTCGCAGTTCAAGGCGATGGCCGAGCAGGTGGGCGAGCAGCAGCAGCTGAACGTCACGTGCACGCCCGACGGCTACGGCCCCAGCGACCATGCCTCGTTTGTGGCTGTCGACATACCCGTGCTCTTCCTCACAACGGGCGGCCACATGGAGTATCACACTCCTGACGACGTGCCCTCGACGCTGAATTACGACGGTATGCAGCAGACGCTGGAGTACTCGCAGGAGCTTATCTCGAGGCTGGCGAGCATGCCTGAGACGCCCGACTACATCAGCGTGCCGGCTGCCAATACGATGAGCCACGCCAAGTTCAAGGTGACGCTGGGCCTGATGCCCGACGTGATGGGTCAGAGCCGCATACCCGGCCTCAGGGCCGACATCGTGGTGGCTGGAAAGCCTGCACATGCGGCCGGCATCAGGAGTGGCGACATCATCCAGGAGATCGACGGCAAGCCCGTGAACGACATGAACGGATATATGGAGCGCCTGTCGGAGCTCGAGCCCGATACCACCGTTCCCGTGAAGGTGCTCCGTGGAGAGAAGGTCTTAACGTTTCAAGTACATTTAGTAGCTTCTAAGAGATGAGAAAATTCTGGTATTGGCTTCTGGCCGTTGTCATCACGCTGGTGCTGAGCGTCTATCAGCGCATGACGGGTCCTACGCATCCCAAGCGTGTGAACGTGGAGCTGAATGGCGCGAACTATAAGGTCAGACTGCCCAGGAGCGGCGTGCAGCAGGACGAGATCGTGAAGCTGAAGGACGTGCCGAGGGAGACGGAGGCACAGCTGCACTACCGTCGCTATCCTGCTGGCGGCGAATACAGCACGGTGGACTTCACCTGGAGCGGCGGCGAGTGGCAGGCAGCACTGCCCGTTCAGCCCGTGGCAGGGAAGCTGCAGTATTACCTCACGGTGGGCGGCAAGGACTACCTGGCCGATGAGCCCGTCGTGATACGCTTCCGCAACGACGTGCCCGCCGGCATCCTGATACCCCATATCCTGCTGATGTTTGCCGCCATGTTGTTTGCCGTGTATACGCTTATGCTGGTGCTGACGGGCAGGGAGTACGCACGCTGGCTGAAGATCACCGTGGCGACGCTGTTCGTAGGCGGTTTCATACTGGGACCGCTGGTGCAGCATGCGGCTTTCGGTCCTTGGTGGACAGGATTCCCGCTTGGCACTGACCTCACTGACAACAAGACCCTGCTGTCGTTCCTGTTCTTTGTGGCTGCCCTGGCCACTCTGAAGTGGAAGTACAACAAGTGGGTGGTGGGCCTGGCAGTGCTGTTCATGATCGTCATCTTCAGCATTCCTCACAGCACCTACGGATCGGAATACGACTACGAGAAGCAGCAGATAGGTACAGCGAAATAAACATAACTATTCTGGACTTTAAGTAATTTTTTTTATTAATCAATTTATTCATTTATGAAATTCAAAAGGTTTATGACAATGATGGTCGTAGCAGTGGCCATTGTGGTAGGTTTTAGTTCTTGCAGTAGTGATGATGACGAGGATGAGATGGCTGTGGCCGAACAGGTGGCAGGCTCTTATACGGGTCAGGAGATCATCTCGGTGATGGGTGAAGTGTCGTCGGACGTCGTCACGAACTATGAGTTTACAAAGGCTACGGACACCACGATCGACATGCTGATTCCTGCATCGGGCGAGTCGGGCATGATGATGATTCCTGCCCTCCCCGTAAAAGGTCTCACGCTGACAAAGAACGGCAATACGATTACGGGCAGGGCCGCATCGTATGCCGGCACTGTGACCAACGCCAGCGGCGCTGAGAAGGCTTATACCATCACTAACGTCGCCGTGGTGTTTCACGACAAGAACGTAGCCGTGACATTCTCGTTGAAGTATGGCTCGATGCCCATGTTGATGGAAACCACTTTCACTGGCATCAAGAAGTAGGATAGGGTGGTGACAGCGCGCATAAGGAATTACCTCTTGGCTGGCATGGCATGGGCTGTGCCAGCTATTGGTGTCACTGCGCAGACCACCATCCGCGACTCTGTCAATCTCGACCCTGTCGTCGTGACGGCCTCGCATTCGCCCAAGGCCCTGAAGGATGCTCCTGTCGTCACACGCCTTCTCACGCTCCACGACATCAAGATCACTGATGCCACCAACATCCAGGACCTGCTGACACAGGAGATGCCCGGCCTGGAGTTCGGCTTTGCCATGAGCCAGGAGACATCGCTCAACATGAGCGGCTTCGGCGGCAATGCCGTCCTCTTCCTTGTCGATGGCGAGCGCATGGCTGGCGAGACGATGGACAACGTGGACTACAACCGCATGAATCTCGACAATGTGGGGCGCATCGAGATAGTGAAAGGCGCTGCATCGGCACTCTATGGGTCGAATGCCGTGGGCGGGGTGGTGAACATCATTAGCCGCGAGAGCCTGGAACCCTGGACGGCCAATGCCAACTCGCGCTACAACTCTTTCGGAAACGAATGGAGGCATGGTGCCAACTTCTCGTTCAACACTTCGAAATGGAACTCGCAGACGAGTTTCCAGCATACGGCGATTGACCATATCGACCTGCCGAGGGCACACTCAGCCGAGGAGATAGCCCTGGAGCTGATGAAGAAGGCGCAGGGCCTGCCCTACGACGAGTCGGTGCTGACTGACGACTCGAACCTGAGCCGTCTCTATGGGCAGACGACCTACAACGTGAAGGAGCGGCTGACATGGCGGCCCACCGACCAGCTGACGCTGACAGGGCGAGGCTCCTACTTCTTCCGCACCAGCGAGCGCGACACCCACGACTATCATTTCAACGCCTACAGTGCCGGACTGAAGGGACGCTATGCCTGGAATCATGACCGGCACCTGGAGCTGTCGTATGCCTTCGACCAGTATGACAAGGCCAACTACATGCCTGACGGCTCGCGCACCCATGACCACGACTACAGCAACCAGCAGCACGTGGTGCATGTCCTGTTCAGCAATTCCTTCGGCCAGAACAGTCTCCTCGTGGGAGCTGACTACATGCACGACTACCTGACGACCTACCAGTTTGCAGCAGGCGCTGACCATCAGCAGCACAACATCGACGGCTATGCCCAGTTCGACTGGAACATCAGCCCTCAGTTGAACGTAGTAGGCAGCGTGCGCTACGACTACTTCTCGGCCTCGTCGCAGAAAGCACTCACTGAGCGTCTGGCCATCGTCTACAAACAGCCCTGGATGACCTTCCGCGCCAACTATGCCAGCGGATTCCGTGCCCCTACGCTCAAGGAGATGTATATGCACTTCGACATGGGCAACATGGGCTATCTGCTTCGAGGTAATCCTGACCTGGAACCTGAGAAGAGCGATAATTTCAGCATTGCCATCGAGCGCACGAACCGCATAAGCAACAACGGATTCATGGACGGGCGCTACAACTTCACCCTCATGGGCTATTGCAACATCTTCGACAAGCGCATCACCACCATCGACGGCGGAACGTTCGAGGACATGGAGAGCGCACTCTACTGGAATGAAGACGGCATCAAGGTGTGGGGCGTGGACTGCAGCATGGCCCATATCTGGGATTGCGGGGTGTCGATGAAGATCAACTACTCGTGGATGCACGAGACGGGCAACGTCTTTTTCTCGCAGTTCAACCAGCCCCGTTCGCACTCCTTTACCTGGCGCTTAGGCTACGACCATCGCTTCTCGCGCCATTATGCCCTCGATGCAGCACTCTCTGGGCGCAGCTTCGGCAAGCCGCAGTCAGGGCGCAAGGATGTGGATCAGGGCTATACCATCTGGAAGCTGATGCTGCAGCATCATATCTGGCGAGGCATCAATCTCAACACGGCCATTGACAACATCTTCAATTACAAGCCTAAGTCCTATTATTACTCTTCGCCGCTGACCACTGGGACGTCTTTCAGCATCGGCCTGTCTGTAGACCTGGATAAAATGCTGTAGGCGATATGACATTTTGCAGGAATAATCGCTGCCGTTTCAAAAAAAAGTGCTAACTTTGCAGCGATATTCCAAATGACTTAAAATGCTAGGCTTATGCTACTAAAAGTTACTACTATCATCGTCGCACTATATGTTCCTCGTATTGGCTGCCAAGGATTGAATATCCTTCCTGGCTTCGAGCCACTGCACAACTATTTGTACAGCGGTCCGAAGTTCTGGCATGCTCTGTAGTCGGCGCCTTCCTTGTCCATGCCGAAGGCGTTCCAGGCTGCAGGTCGGAAGATGTCGGCATCGCTGATGTTGTGCATGCTGACAGGTATGCGAAGCATGGCGCAGAGCGTGATGAGGTCGGCTCCCACATGGCCATAGCAGATGGCACCGTGATTGGCTCCCCATGAGTTCATCACTGAATAGACATCCTTGAAGGCGTCCTTCGCAGGGTCGAGACGGGGCACGAACCACGTCGTGGGCCACGTAGGATCAGTGCGCTTGTCGAGGATGTCATTCACCTCCTGTGGCAGTTCCACCGTCCATCCCTCAGCCAGCTGCAGCACGGGTCCCAGCCCGTGTACCAGGTTCAGTCGTAGCATGGTCATGGGCATCCCGCCTTTGGTGAGGAAATGACTGGAGTATCCACCACCACGGAAGTAGTCGCGATCGGCAGGCATCCAGCTGGTAGCCTTCAGGCAGTCCTCCACATCCTTGTCGGTCATTTCCCAGTAGGGTTTCATGGTCGGGTTCCCCTGTTCGTCAGTCATGGCTCCAGTGGCATCGAGCGTGGTGGCACCGCTGTTGATCAGATGGATGAATCCCAAGGCAGGCAGGCCGCTCAGCACATGGCCTGTGACTCGCTCCACGGCTGCAGGACTCCAGTAGGTACGGATGTCGCTGAACATCACGCCACGATTGGTGATCAGGTGGGCAAAGAGCATCGACATGCCGTTGAGGAAGTCATTCTCTGTGGCCAGGATCTTGGCTTCGCGTGGACCGTTCCAATCGAAGGAGCTGCACATGAGCGATTCGGGGAAGTCGAAGTTGGGCTTGTAGTCGGTCCATTGGCGCTGTCCCTGCACGCCGGCAGCGATGGCATTATGGCCGATGGCCTCTTCCTTGTAGCCCATGTCGAGCAGCTGAGGATTGCCCTGCATCAGGTCGCGGATGATCATCATCGTCTTCACGGTGAAGGCCCAGTCCTCGTCTTTCTCCTTACGGCTCTTGCCTTTGCCCTTGCCGTTGAAGGTGGTCATGGGCGTGCCAGGGAAGAGTGGGCGGTCTTCATTGTAGTCGTGGCCTTCTTGTGGCTTGCAGTATTTCTCGACCCAGGTCATGGCCTTCTCGAACTCAGTTTTATCATAGATGCCGAAGTCTACGCGACGCAGGATCTCCACCAGTGAGACATACTCTGTACGCATGCCCAGGTAGTGCTGCAGGAAGTCGGCATCGACGATCGAGCCGGCAATGCCCATGCAGGTGTTTCCCAGCGAGAGGTACGACCGTCCGCGCATGGTGGCCACAGCCTGAGCTGCTCGTGCAAAGCGCAGGATCTTCTCGGCCACGTCGTCAGGAATGCTGTTGTCGGCCAGGTCCTGCACGTCGTGCCCGTAGATACCGTAGGCAGGCAGCCCCTTCTGTGCGTGGGCGGCAAGCACTGCAGCCAGATAGACGGCTCCAGGCCGCTCAGTGCCGTTGAAGCCCCATACTGCCTTCGGATAGTAGGGATTCATGTCCATCGTCTCCGATCCGTAGCACCAGCAGGAGGTGACGGTAATGGTCGAGCCCACGCCCTCGCGCTCGAACAGTTCGGCGCAGGCGGCACTTTCGCCTACTCGGCCTATGGTGCCGTTGGCAATGATGCATTCCACAGGCGAGCCGTCGCCGTTCTTCAGCGTGCTTTCTATGAGATTCTTTACTGCGTTGGCCAGGGCCATCGTCTTTTCTTCCAGCTGTTCGCGTACGCCGCCCTGACGACCGTCAATGGTGGGGCGGATGCCTATTTTAGGGTAGTTTGTCATATTGTTTTAGAAATTTTGTTGCAAAGATACTATTTAATGAGCAATAAACCAAATAAAAAGCACAAAAAAAGCTGCCTCGTGATGAAAACGAGACAGCTTTCTATGAACTTGGGTGTGATGATTTACTTCACCTTCTCGACGATGGCCTTGAAAGCCTCGGGATTGTTCAGGGCGAGGTCGGCGAGCACCTTGCGGTTGATCTCGATACCAGCCTTTGCGAGTGCGCCCATGAGCTTCGAATAGCTGATGCCCTCCATGCGTGCGGCAGCGTTGATACGCTGGATCCACAGAGCGCGGAAGTTGCGCTTCTTGTTACGGCGATCACGATAGGCATAGGTCAGACCCTTCTCCCATGTGTTCTTTGCTACTGTCCAAACATTCTTGCGGGCTCCGAAGTAGCCACGTGTGAGTTTCAGGATTCTCTTACGCTTTGCTCTCGATGCGACGTGATTTACTGATCTTGGCATAGTTTCTTAACTTTTTAATGTTCGACAATAGGTTTGATTAGCGGAGACACAACAGGTCGCGCACCTGCTTCATGTTGGACTTGTCCACGATGGAGTAGCCCTGAAGGTTACGCTTCTGCTTCTTGGTCTTCTTTGTGAGAATGTGGCTGTGGTAAGCGTGATGTCTCTTAACCTTACCTGTTCCGGTAAATGAGAATCTCTTCTTGGCTCCGGAGTTTGTCTTTACTTTTGGCATTGTTTTTAATTGTTTAAATTGTTATTAATAATCGGCGGCTACGCATATACCGGGCGCGCCACCTTCTTTTTTCCTGATTTATTCGTCGTCCTTCTCTGTGAGCTTCTTCAGGGCGTCGGCGCTGATCTTGGCGTTGGCCAGCAGTCCGCCGTTGGCGGGCATCTCAGCGTCGTCGGCAGGAGTCTCAACGGTCTGCTCTTTCACGTCTTTCTTCTTGTCGGCTATCTCAGCCTCCTTGTCGCGTGCCTGCTGGCTCTTCTTGGCCACGCCGGCTTTCTTGGGAGCGAGGTAGAGGAACATCTTCTTGCCTTCCAGCGAGGGCATCGACTCTACCTTGCCCACCTCCTCGAGGTCGTTGGCAAAGCGCAACAGCAGCACCTCGCCCTGCTCCTTGAAGAGGATGGAGCGGCCACGGAAGAAGACGTATGCGCGCACCTTGTTGCCTTCCTCGAGGAAGCCGCGTGCGTGCTTGAGCTTGAACTGATAGTCGTGCTCGTCGGTCTGTGGTCCGAAGCGAATCTCCTTCACCTCTACCTTCACCTGCTTGGCCTTCATCTCCTTCTGGCGCTTCTTCTGCTGGTAGAGGAACTTCGAATAGTCGATAAGCCGGCAGACGGGAGGAACGGCATTGGGCGATATCTCGACCAAGTCTACTCCTTGCTGGTGGGCCATGTCGAGGGCCTGCTTGATGGGCATTACGGTCGAGCCGCCTTCGCCCACGATACGAACTTCACGCACCCGAATCTGCTCGTTGATGCGGTATTGATTCTGTTTTTTGTCTGTCTTCATCAACCGTTTTTTCGAAATCGGCTGCAAAGTTACGACAAAAGGCGCAAACTGCAAAATAAATTGCGATTTTTTTTGTGTAACTCTTAACTTTTTCGTAACTTTGTGGCCAAATTTACACACATTTATGATGAAAAAGACTTTACTGACACTTTTCGTGCTGCTGCTCGCCCTGACTTCAGGCGCACAGATGGCCAATCCCGTTCATTTCACTTCCGAGCTGAAGATGCTGACGGGCGATGAGGCCGAAATCGTATTCTCAGCCACCATCGATCCGGGTTGGCATCTGTACTCCACTGACTTAGCCGACGACGGTCCTACGGCAGCCACCTTCCATGCTGAGAAGATGGACGGCGCTGAGACGGTGGGCTCGCTGAAGCCTCGTGGCAACGTGAAGGAGCAGTTCGACGAGATGTTCGGCACTAACCTGCGCTTCTTCGAGGGCCAGGGTGCTTTCGTCCAGAAGATACGTTTCACGAAGCCTAAGTACGACATCAGCTGCTACCTGGAGTATGGCGCGTGCAATGATGAGATGTGCATGCCTCCCACCACTGTGGAGTTCAGCAAGAAAGGCGACAGCCCTGTCAAGCCTGCTGAGACCCAGGAGGCACCCCCTGCAGCTCCTGAGGAGCCAGCTGCCGAGCCTGAGCCTGACGCAGCCACGGAGACTCCAGAGGAAGCTCCTGCCGACACGACGGCTGCCACTACTATTATAGATGTACCCACGGGAGCAGTAGGGGAGGGGTCACCCCTCTGGGCGCCCATCGTCGACGAGCTGAATGCCTATGACTCGGCTGGGTCCAACGAGATGAACCTCTCGTGGTGGATGATCTTCCTCGAGGGACTGCTGGCCGGCTTCCTCGCCGTCCTCACTCCCTGTGTGTGGCCCATCATCCCGATGACCGTGTCGTTCTTCCTCAAGCGCAATAAAGACCGCAAGAAAGCCATTCGCGAAGCCATCACCTACGGACTGAGCATCGTCGTGATCTATGTGCTGCTGGGACTCGTGGTGACGCTGCTCTTCGGAGCATCGGCACTCAACGCGCTGTCGACGAATGCGCTGTTCAACATCTTCTTCGCCCTGCTGCTCATCGTCTTCGCTGCCTCGTTCTTCGGAGCCTTCGAACTGACGCTGCCCTCCAGCTGGTCGAACAAGATCGACCAGAAGTCGGAGAAGACCACGGGTCTGCTCTCCATCTTCCTCATGGCTTTCACGCTCGTCCTGGTGTCGTTCTCCTGCACGGGTCCCATCGTGGGATTCCTGCTCGTGGCCGTCTCCACTCAGGGCGACATCGTCGCTCCCACCATCGGCATGCTGGGCTTCGCCATCGCCCTCGCCATTCCGTTCACCCTCTTCGCCATGTTCCCCTCGCTGCTGAAGTCGGCGCCCAAGTCGGGAGGATGGATGAACACCGTGAAGGTGGTGCTGGGATTCATCGAGCTGGCCTTCGCCCTGAAGTTCCTCTCCGTGGCCGACCTCGCCTACGGATGGCACCTGCTCGACCGCGAGACCTTCCTCACCCTCTGGATCGTGCTCTTCGCCCTGCTGGGCATCTACCTGCTGGGATGGCTCAAGTTCCCACACGACGATGACAGCCGCAAGACCAACGTGCCTAAGTTCTTCCTGGGATGGATCTCGCTGGCCTTTGCCGTCTACATGGTGCCGGGCCTCTGGGGAGCTCCGCTGAAGGCCATCAGCGCCTTCTCGCCGCCCATGAATACGCAGGACTTCAACCTCTATAGCGGAGCCGTCGAGGCTAAGTACACTGACTACGACCTGGGCATGGCCGCCGCCCGCGCTGCAGGCAAGCCCGTCATGGTCGACTTCACTGGATTCGGATGCGTGAACTGCCGCAAGATGGAGGCCGCCGTATGGACGGATACAGAGGTGCGCGACCTGCTCAACGACAAGTACGTGCTCATCTCGCTCTATGTCGACGACAAGACGCCGCTGCCGGCTCCCATCGAGGTGACCGATGTCGACGGCACACAGCGCAAGCTGCGCACCGTGGGCGACAAGTGGAGCTATCTCGAGCGCACGAAGATAGGAGCCAACACGCAGCCCTTCTACGTGCTCCTCGACCCCGCTACGGGCAAGCCTCTCAACGGTCTGCGCTCCTACGACGAGGACGTGGCCCAGTACATCGAGTTCCTGCAGAAAGGACTCAAGAATTATTCCGCTAAATAACCGTCCTTCATCATGTTAGATCAAGCCATACGTCAGCAAATCATCGCACTGGTCCATCGCGAGGTGGTGCCTGCCATCGGATGCACAGAGCCCATGTGCGTGGCCCTCTGCACTGCCAAAGCCACTGAACAGCTGGGGCGCCAGCCTGAGCGCATCACTGCCCTGCTCAGCGCCAATATCCTCAAGAACGCTATGGGCGTCGGCATACCCGGCACCGGCATGACCGGCCTGCCCATCGCCATCGCCCTGGGCGCACTCATCGGTCGCAGCGAGTATCAGCTCGAGGTGCTGAAGGATCTCACCCCCGAGTCGCTCGAGCGTGGCAAGCGCTTCGTCGACGAAGGGCGCATCGACATCCAGCTCAAGCGAGGCATCACTGAGAAGCTCTACGTCGAAGTCATCGTCGAGAGCGGACAGCACAAGGCCAGCGCCATCATCGCCGGATCGCACACCCACTTCATCAGCGACGTCGCTGAGATCGGCCACCCGCAACAGAACGCTGAAGCAGAAATCGAGCTCAGCCTCCGACTCGTCTACGACTTCGCCACCACAGCGCCGCTCGAAGAGATCAGCTTCATTCAGGAGACACGTACATATAATATGAACGCGGCGCGCGAGGCCCTCAAAGGCAACTATGGCCACAACCTCGGCAAGACCATCGACCGGCCACTCTCGAAGGGCATCTTCGGCAACAGCATCTTCTGTCATATCATCGCCCGCACGGCCTCGGCCTGCGACGCACGCATGGGAGGAGCCATGATTCCCGTCATGAGCAACTCCGGCAGCGGCAACCAGGGCATCTGTGCCACCAACCCCGTCTGCGTCTATGCCAAGGAGAACGAGAACACTGAGGAGGAGCTCATACGCGCCCTGATGCTCAGCCACCTCACTGCCATCTACATCAAGCAGTCGCTGGGCACGCTCTCGGCACTCTGCGGTTGCGTAGTGGCATCCATCGGCAGCAGCGTGGGCATCACCTATCTCATGGGCGGCGACTACGGTCGCGTGTGTGCCTCGGTGAAGAACATGGTGGCCAACCTCACGGGCATGATCTGCGATGGGGCCAAACCCTCGTGCTCGCTCAAAATCACCAGTGGCGTCAGCACAGCCGTGCTCTCGGCACTCCTCTCCATGGAGGGCAAGTGCGTCAGCTCGCAGGAGGGCATCGTCGACGACTGTGTCGACAAGAGCATCCTCAACCTCACCGCCATTGGGGCCAACGGCATGGGGCCCACCGACGAGATGGTGCTGCGCATCATGACGTCGAAGGGCTGCTGAGGCAATTTATTGCCGATAAAGCATGGCCAATCAAAAAAAAATGCCTACCTTTGCAGTTCAAACGAAAATGACGTGGAACAGATAAAGACGGAGCTACTCAACCATATCAACACCCCCGACGACTTGCGCCAGTTGGACGTGGGGCAGTTGCCACAGCTGTGCGATGAGCTGCGCAATACCATTGTGCAGGAACTGTCGGTGAATCCGGGACATCTGGCCTCAAGCCTTGGCGTGGTGGAACTGACGGTGGCTTTGCACTATGTATTCAACACCCCCGACGACCGCATCGTGTGGGACGTGGGGCATCAGGCATACGGACATAAGATTCTTACGGGGCGGCGCGAGCTGTTCCACACCAACCGCAAGCTCCATGGCCTGCGCCCCTTCCCCTCGCCCCTCGAAAGCCCCTACGATGCCTTCATCTGCGGACATGCCTCCAACAGCATCTCTGCCGCCCTCGGCATGGCAGTGGCCAACAGGGTGAGTGAGGAGTTAGGAGTGAGGAGTGAGGAGTTAGGAGTGAGGAGTGATGCCAATACGTCAACTCCTAACTCCTCACTCCTCACTCCTCACTCTCGAAAGGTT
>JAEEGK010016435.1_pt1 | contig 16269 bp, 12 predicted proteins | sample 8958771 | NCBI WGS metagenome assembly JAEEGK01 (sample SAMN16246547, study PRJNA631951) | gut metagenome | biome: gut microbiome; feature: rumen; material: SC-attached | host: Bos | place: Iran: Karaj | collected 2018-10
TCTCTCCAGCCCCTCCTGCAACACCAGGTCCCGGTCCTCGTTCTGCTTGTTATAAAGCTTGACATTGCGGTACATCTTGTTTCCTGTTCCTGCAGGAATAAGGTGACCTATAAGCAGGTTCTCCTTAAGTCCATGGAGGTGGTCCATCTTACCCTCGATAGCTGCATTGGTAAGAACCTTGGTGGTCTCCTGGAAGGAAGCTGCCGACAGGAAGGACTCGATGGCCAGCGATGCCTTGGTGATTCCAAGGAGCTTGGACCTTGCCACAGCCGGAGCGCCTTTTGCATCGATAACACGCTTGTTCTCTTCCTGGAACTTAACCTTATCCTCCTGGCTGCCAAGGATGAACTTGGTGTCGCCCACATGAGCAATCTCCACCTTTCTAAGCATCTGGCGGATAATTACACCGATATGCTTGTCGTTGATCCTTACACCAACCTTCTTATATACCTTGAGAACCTCGTTCATAAGGTAAGACTGGAGTGCATTCTCTCCAAGGATATTCAGGATATCGTGTGGATTCTTCTCGCCGTCACAAAGCTTCTCGCCTGCTTCAACCTTATCGCCGTCACGGACAAGCAGGTTCTTGCCCATAGGAACAAGGTGCTTGAATTCTCTTCCCTGTTCATCGGTGATAATGATGTTTCTCTTGCCCTTGCTCTTTCCATAGAACTTGACAGTTCCGGAAACCATGGCAAGAACTGCAGGATTCTTTGGAATTCTGGCCTCGAACAGCTCCTCGACCCGTGGAAGGTCTCCGGTGATATCTGTTGCCTTGGTCATATTCTTATCCATCTTGGCCAAAGTTGTTCCTGCTTTGATCTGTACTCTTTCCTTTTTATCCTTCTTGTTTTTCTTGTCAGTTGCCTTGAATTCATCAACAAGCACATAAGAATTTCCAGGCAGATAGTAGGTGACTAACTCATTTTCATTCTCATCAACAATGGAGATTCTCGGATCCAGAGCCTCGTCGTTGAACTCTATGATTCTCTTCTCATTCTTGCCGTTCTTTGCGTTGATAACCTCTTTCATGGTCTTATCATTAAGATCATGATACTTGATATAGCCAGAGTATTCTGCAATGATAGGCTCGTTGAACGGGTCGAACTTAGCCATGGCTGTATCAGCCTCAACACAGCTGTCTGCCTTTATGAAAAGCTCGGTTCCGCTCTTGATGTCGATTTTCTGCTCTATGCCGAGAGAAAGGAGCTTGTCGCCAAACACATGGACATAAGCCTTGTTGGTGGCATTGACTGTCTCCTTGCCCTTCTTGAAAAGCGGCTTGCCAGGAGTAACCATCTCCCAGTCCTCAACCAGCAGCTTGTCGATGTCCTTGATGTCTCTTGCAATAAGAATCTTATTGACAATAAGGTATCCCTTTCTAGTGAAGATATTGATACCATTCTCATTCAATACAGTATTTCCGTGAATCTCTTTCACATATACAGGGAAATCACGTTTGATCTCGTTTTTCTCGCTGGCCTTATCTGCTGTACCACCAGTATGGAATGTTCTCATGGTAAGCTGGGTACCAGGCTGACCGATGGACTGAGCTGCGATAATTCCGACAGCCTCTCCTATCTCGACAGGCCTGTTATTAGCCAGGTTCCAACCATAACACTTCCGGCATACACCATGCTTGGAGTCGCAGGTAAGGACGCTTCTGATCCGGACTGTCTCGATACCGGCTGCCTCGATCTCCTTGGCCTTGGCCTCGGTGATCTCCTGGTTCATATCCAGGATAAGCTCATGAGTAATCGGATGCTTGACCTGCTCAAGGGTGAATCTTCCCTCTATTCTTTCGGCAAGGGTTTCTTCAATCTTCTCACCTGCCTTAAGAGCACTTATATCCATACCATTGATAGTTCCACAGTCCTCTTCCTCTACTACAACATCCTGTGCAATATCTACAAGACGTCTGGTAAGGTAACCTGCGTTGGATGTCTTGAGGGCTGTATCGGCAAGACCTTTTCTAGCTCCGTTACAGGAGATGAAGAACTCGATGATGGAAAGACCTTCCTTGAAGTTGGAACGGATTGCCAGCTCGATGATATCGCCATTAGGCTTGTTCATAAGGCCTCTCATTCCTGCCAGCTGTCTAAGCTGTGTACGGCTACCTCTGGCTCCGGAGTTGGTCATCATATATACCGGGTTGAAGCCCTGGCGGTCCTCTTCAAGCCGCTTCATAAGGTCTTCGGTAAGCTTCTCGGCAGTCATACTCCATACGTTGGTGACATTTTCGAACCGCTCTTTCTCGGTAATCTTTCCCTGGTTGAACTGAGACTGTATGTCCTTGACTCTCTCCATGGCTTTTTCTATCCGCTCTTTCTTTTCCGGCGGAACAATGATATCTGCCATACTGATTGTGGAACCGAACTTTGTGGCATATTTGAAGCCCAGAGCTTTTACTGCATCAAGAAGCTGGATTGTGACAGAAGAGCCTAACTTCTTGTATGTTTCGAAGATAATCTTCTTAAGGTCCTTGTCTATATAGCCCTTAAGCCAATTCTTCTTGTCTTTGTCGTCAGCACCAAGCATCCACTTCTTCTCTGCGAGACCGTCGAAGAAAGGACCATTGTGGAACTCAAGCACATCTGGAAGCGGTTCGTTGAACAGAAGACGTCCAGGAGTTGTCAGGATATACTGGCCCTCCAGCTTCTCGTCCACCTTCTTGCCCACTACTTTGCCATCAACAACTTTGATCTTGATGACATCCTGGAACCTGATGGTCCTTGAATCCAGAGCCTGAAGCACTTCGTCGAAGGAAGAGAAACATCTTACCTTAAGCTTTTTCTCTCCATTGCTTGTGACAATCTCTTCATATGGTTTTGCAATAGTCAGCTGGTAGATACCCAGAACCATATCCAGAGATGGGAATACAATCGGGTTACCGCTTGCAGGGTCCAGCAGGTTGTTGATGGACATCATAAGTGTCCAGCACTCAATCTGGGCAGCCTGGGTAAGAGGCAGATGGACTGCCATCTGGTCTCCGTCGAAGTCGGCGTTGAACGCACGGCATACCAGCGGATGCAGCTTTATAGCCTTGCCTTCTACAAGAACCGGCTCAAAGGCCTGGATTCCAAGACGGTGCAGTGTAGGTGCACGGTTGAGCATAACCGGATGTTCCTTGACTACCTCGTCAAGAATGCCCCAAACTTCATCGGCCGCTTCTTCTACAAGGGTCTTTGCTTTCTTAATGTTATATACAATCTCTTTCTCCACAAGCTTCTTCATTATGAAAGGCTTGTAGAGCTCCAAAGCCATTTTTGCAGGAAGACCGCACTGATGGAACTTCAGTTCAGGTCCTACAACAATTACAGAACGGCCGGAGTAGTCAACTCTCTTTCCAAGAAGGTTCTGGCGGAACCGTCCCTGCTTTCCCTTGAGCATATCGGAAAGTGATTTTGCAGGTCTGTTGCTGGTTCCCTTGGCCATCTTCTTTTTCTTTGAGTTGTCAAGGAGGGCATCAACTGCTTCCTGAAGCATACGCTTCTCGCTGCGGAGCAGGATAGATGGTGCACCCATGGCCTGGACTTTCTTAAGTCTGTTGTTTCTATTGATAACTCTTCTATAAAGATCGTTAAGATCAGATGTGGCGAAACGGCCGCCTTCCATCGGTGTCATAGGACGGAGGTCCGGTGGAATTACAGGAATTACATCCAGAATCATCCAGCTTGGGTTGATCTTGGACTTAAGGAAATCATCCACAATCTTAAGCCGCTTAAGATGCTTCTTATCTACCTTGCCATCCTTTTTCTTCATCTCGTCTCTGAGAGTCTTTGCCAGATCCTGAAGATCAAGCTCCTTAAGAAGAATTTTAATGGCATCTGCACCTGTATCGGCAGTGAAACCCTGGCCGAACTTATCCTTTGCCTTGTTGTATTCATCCTCGGTGAGAACCTGGAACTTATGCAGCTTGGTATCCTCTTCATTACCTGCATCAATGACAATATACTTCTCGTAATAGAGAACTGATCTGAGGTCTGATGACGAGAGATTCAAGAGAAGACCGATGGGGGAAGGGACAGAGCGGTAATACCAGATGTGGGCAACAGGAGCGGCAAGCTCGATATGTCCCATTCTCTCTCTTCTGACTCTGGAATGGGTTACCTCCACACCACAGCGCTCACACTTCACACCCTTATAGCGGATTGACTTGAATTTTCCGCATTTACATTCCCAGTCTTTGGTGGTTCCGAAGATCTTACGGCAGAAAAGACCGTCATCTTCCGGTTCCTGGCTTCTATAGTTTATAGTCTCGGATTTCTTGACCTCTCCATAGGACCATTTTCTAATCTGTTCTGGAGAAGCAAGTTTAATTAAAATACTGTCAAATTCCTGCATATCTTTTATCATAACTATATCACCCTTCCATCAAAATTGCTTTCCAGCCGGCTGTTTGATCAATTCCTCGTCCTTCTCGGTAAGAGGAATCTGCTCTCCCTTGTCATTCCACAGGGACATATCCAGTGCCAATCCACGGAGCTCCTGAACAAGAACATTGAAGGACTCTGGAATACCAGCCTGTGTATTGGATTCGCCCTTTACAATATTCTCATATGTCTTGGTCCGTCCATTCATATCGTCGGATTTGATTGTAAGGAATTCCTGCAGTGTGTTTGCGGCACCATAAGCCTCCAGTGCCCATACCTCCATCTCTCCAAGTCTCTGGCCACCGAACTGGGCCTTTCCACCCAGAGGCTGCTGGGTAATAAGGGAATAAGGACCTGTGGAGCGGGCATGCATCTTGTCATCAACCAGGTGGTTGAGCTTGAGCATATATGCACAGCCGATCATTATAGGATTCTCGAAAGGCTCGCCTGTAAGACCGTCGTAGAGAATTGCCTTTGAATTCTCCGGCTGACCGCCCTTCTTAAGGAGCTTTGAGATCATATCGTTAGTAGCAGACTGGAATACAGGAACTGCATATTTCTCATTCAACGCAAGGCCGGCAAGTCCAAGGCTGGACTCCATAAGCTGACCCAGGTTCATACGGGAAGGTACACCCAGCGGGTTAAGACAGATATCAAGCGGAGTACCGTCTGCCAGGTATGGCATATCCTCTTCCGGAAGGATTCTGGATACAACACCCTTGTTTCCGTGGCGTCCTGCCAGCTTGTCGCCAGCCCTGAGCTTACGCTTGGTTGCGATGATCACTTTTACTATCTCCTCAACTCCAGGGCTAAGCTCGTCGCCTTCGGACTTCTTAAGGCGCTGAACATCAATTACAGTACCGCTTACTCCTGCTGGAACCCTGCGGCAGGTATCCTTCACATCCTTCGCCTTGTCGCCGAAAAGTGTGCGGAGCAGCTTAAGCTCCGGAGTGGAATCGTTCTCTGCCTTAGGTGTCACTTTTCCAACCAGAATATCGTTGGCTTTAACCTTGGCACCGATGCGGACAATTCCTTCCTCGTCCAGGTTCTCAAGCTTCTTCTCGCTTACATTGGGGATATCCCTGGTAAGTCTGTCGGCACCGGTCTTGTTCTCCCGGACTTCTGCCTCAAACTCGCTCAGATGGATGGATGTGAAAATATCTTCCTTGACAACTCTCTCGGAGATAAGGATAGCATCCTCGTAGTTATATCCGTTCCATGGGATGAACCCTACCAGAACGTTCCGTCCAAGAGCCAGCTCGCCATCGTCTGTGGCTGGTCCGTCTGCAATAACCTCGCCTTTCTCTATTTTCTCATCCAGTGCCACAATAGGTTTCTGGGAGAAACATGTGTCCTGGTTTGTCCGCTGGAACTTCTGGAGCCGGTATGAATCCACTGTCTTAGGATCTTCGTCAGGAATTATATCAACACGGTTGGATGAAACATAGGATACTTTTCCAGATCTCTTCGCCTTTACAACAACGCCGGAGTCATATGCTGTCCTTCCTTCCATTCCGGTTCCTACAATAGGAGCCTCGGGGAACAGCAGCGGAACAGCCTGTCTCATCATGTTGGAGCCCATAAGAGCTCTGTTGGCATCATCATGTTCGATGAATGGAACCAATGAAGTGGATACAGAGATTACCTGCTTAGGTGAAACATCTATGTACTGAACTTTTTCTCTGTCCTCGGAGTAATAGTTACCTGCCTTGCGGACAGAAACCTGCTCGTTCACTAGGTTGCCCTTGGCATCCAGAGCAGCATTGGCCTGGGCGATGATCTTTTTCTCCTCGTCCATGGCATCCAGATATTTCACAGTCTTTGTTGCTCTTCCCTTCTCCACCTTCCGGTATGGAGCCTCAAGGAATCCATAATCGTTGACTTTGGTATAGTTTGCAAGAGATACGATAAGACCGATGTTGGCACCTTCTGGAGTCTCGATAGGACACATTCTTCCATAGTGGGTGAAGTGTACGTCTCTGACTTCGTTTCCGGCTCTGTCTCTGGAAAGACCGCCGGTACCCAGGGCACTCAGTCTTCTCTTATGTGTAAGCTCTGCCAGCGGATTGACCTGATCCATGAACTGGGAAAGCTGGTCGGAGCTGAAGAACTCTCTTACTATTGTGACAATAGGCTTGATGGAAATAAGATCAGATGGTCTTAAGGTCTCGGTCTCCTTGAGCTGCATTCTGTCTTTTGCAATATGCTCAACTCTTGCGAACGCCACCTTGAGCTGGTTGGTGAGAAGCTCGCCTACAGAACGGATTCTTCTGTTGCCCAGATGGTCAATGTCGTCAGGATTTTCATCACCGATGAACACCTTGACAAGGAAGCCCATGGTATTGATGATATCATCCATGGTCAGGACTGTTTCGCCTGAATCATCCCGCTGCTCTTCATCATCGTCTTTGTCATTCTTGAAAATATATTTTTTGTTCAGCTTATAGCGGCCCACTTTGCCCAGATCATATTTCTTGGGGCTGAAGAACATATTCCGAAGCTCTTTCTCGCCGTTCTCCTTGGAGAAAAGCTCGCCAGGGAACATGACATCAAACACTTCCTTAAGAGCATCTTCTTTTGTAGGCTCGCCGCCCTCTTTTGTTTTCTCTTTCTTAAGGCAATTGAGTATAATATCGGAGTGAAGGGTATTCTTTGTCTTTTTATCGATATCGACAATAAAAATTTCTTTTATTCCTTCCTGCTTGAGCTCTTCCAGAATACTGCGGCTTACCACATCGCCCGCATTGTAAAGTTTCTCATTGTCCTTATAAATTGCCTTGGCAAGAATCTTATCTTCCCATTCCTTATTTCTTTCGTCCTTAGTATGGATAGTGGCTTTCTTTATGGCATAGAATCTCTCGATAATCTGTTCGTTTGAATCCAGACCGAGAGCACGGAGGAATGTAGTGCCTAAGATTCTTTTCTTCCGGTCTATCTTTGCATAGATAAACCCTTTCTTCTTATCAATTTCAAACTCAAGCCAGGAGCCCCTGTATGGAATGATTCTTGAGGAGTAGAGTGCCTTGTCCTTCTCATAGGAGAAGACAACTCCAGGGGATCTGTGTATCTGGCTTACAATAACACGCTCAGCGCCATTGATGATGAAAGTACCTCTGTCTGTCATCATCGGGATGTCGCCCATGTAAATCTCTTTCTGCCGGATTTCGCCGGTGGAGAATGTAAGGTTGATTGTGGCTTTCAGAGGGATAGAATAGGTAGCGTTCTTCTGTTTGCATTCAAACTCATCAAGCTTCTTGTTCTTCTTGTCGCCCAAGGAATATCCGACATAATCAAGAGTCATGTCGCCATTGGGACTCTCGATAGGGAATGTACTTCTGAACACTTCCTCAAGGCCCTGGTTCTCAAGCTTTTCGCCTTTCTTGAGTTTCTCAAGCTGTAAAAATTTCTCGTAGGAAGAAAGCTGAATATCAATCAGGTTAGGAACATCCATGAACTCATGATACTCACCTTCGTAATATGTATCCCCTACAATGTAATGCCGCTTAATAGCTTTTTTCCTATCAAGCATTCGCTATGCCTCCCTCGATAAAACCCGTGTCCATATTATGGACAAACAGGGGCTGTACTATAAATAGTCCAACCCCTATGAAAAAAAATATAAAATCTAAAACTGTTCTGAAATCAAAGTCAAGCTTATTTAATCTCAACTTTTGCACCAGCAGCCTCAAGTTTTGCCTTAAGAGCATCAGCATCTTCCTTGGAAGCGCCTTCCTTGATAGCCTTTGGAGCTCCTTCAACAAGCTCTTTTGCTTCTTTCAGTCCAAGACCAGTGAGCTCTCTTACAACCTTGATGCAAGGAATCTTCTTATCAGCTGGAACAGCAGCCAGGATTACATCGAATTCTGTCTTCTCTTCCTCAGCTGGTGCTGCGCCTGCGGCTGCTCCGCCTGCAACTGGAGCTGCAACTGCTGCTGCAGATACTCCGAACTTCTCTTCCATTGCCTTTACAAGGTCTGCAATCTCCATCACTGTCATATTAGCGATTGATTCAAGAATTTCATCTTTTGTAGCCATATTAACTTCTCCTTTTTTTTATTTTTTTACGCGGCAGTAGCATGACTATTTAAGACTAATGCCGCAATTGTTTTTACTCTGCTTTTGCCTCTCCGGCTTCTGCAGCTTTTCCATCCTTGTCCACAATAGCCTGCAGTGTTGCGGCAAGCTTCTGGACAGGAGCCTTCATCAGACCCATCAACATAGCAATAAGCTGAGTTCTTCCCGGCAGCTTTGAGAAAGCCTCAATCTTTGCTGCATCAAAAAGTTCTCCGTTGATGACTGCACCCTTGACCTGCAGTGGCATTCCACCCTTTGCAAATTCAAACAGTGCCTTGGCAACCTCGTTGGATTCTCCTGGAACTGCTGCAACTGCAGTAGGTCCCTTAAGGAAATCATCCACTTCAGTGATTCCCATATCCTTCATGGCAATCTTGGCAAATCTGTTCTTGACTACCTTGAATTCTGTATCACTGGTTCTGAGCTTGTCTCTGATTTCTGTGATCTGTGCAACAGTAAGACCTCTGTAATCTGTAAAGATAAAGCTTGAGATTCCATCGAATCTTGACTTGAGATCTGCTACTGCTTCTTTCTTGCTGTCATTTAATTTTGCAATATATTCTGCCATAGTCTCTCTCCTTAAGCCTTCTTAACCTTGACGCCAGGTCCCATTGTTGAAGAGATAGCCAGAGAAAGGACAAAATCGCCCTTTGCATCGGCAGGCCGCTTTCTCTCAATCTCGGAAGCTACAACTGTCATGTTCTCTGCCAGCTGTGCTGCATCCATAGAAACCTTTCCGATAGAAACGCTTACAATACCGCTCTTGTCAGATCTGTATTCTGTACGTCCTTTCTTAAGCTCGGCAATTGCCTCTTTGATATCGAATGTCACAGTGTGAGTCTTTGGGTTAGGCATAAGACCTCTTCTACCCAGGATAGGACCCAGCTTACCTACATCCTTCATCATGTCTGGAGTTGCCACAGCTACATCGAAATCAAGCCAGCCGCCCTTGATCTTCTCTACCAGATCGCTGTCGCCGACATAAGCGGCTCCTGCAGCCTTAGCCTCCTCAGCCTTGGCTCCCTTAGCGAAAACGAGAATCTTTTTCTCGCCCTTGAACTGATGTGGAAGAACCAGTGTATCTCTGACGCTCTGACCTTTCTTAAGGTTAAGTCTGATTGAGAAATCCACAGTCTCATCGAACTTAGCATAAGCAAGCTCTTTAACAAGCTTTGCACCTTCTTCAAAAGTATAAACATCAAGTTTGTTATACTTCTTTACAGCATCCTGAAATTTCTTTCCTCTTTTCATGATTACTTCTCCACCTCAACACCCATACTGCGTGCTGTACCAGCAATAATTTTCATTGCAGCATCGATATCATTTGCATTGATATCAGGCATCTTAGTCTCTGCAATCTTCTTCAGATCAGCCTTTGAAAGCTTTGCAACCTTGTCCTTGTGGGGCTGTGCTGATCCGCTCTGGATTCCGCAGGCCTTCTTGATAAGAACGGCTGCAGGAGGAGTCTTCAGGATAAAACTGAATGTCTTGTCAGCATAGACAGTAATGACAACCGGAACAGTAAGACCCGGCTCCATTCCCTTTGTCTTATCATTAAACTGCTGAACAAACTGCGGCGCGCTTACTCCATGAGGTCCCAATGCCGGGCCGACTGGAGGTGCCGGAGTTGCTTTTCCTGCAGGAATCTGCAATTTAATGTAAGCAACAATCTTCTTCTTTGCCATTTTTTTCTCCTTTGTGGTATAGCGTCCCCCGACTGACGTCAGGAAACTCCCATCAAGACGGTAAAACTTACCGGTTTATATTCAGATCTTCTCCACCTGGCTGAGTTCAACCTCTACAGGTGTGAAACGACCGAGTATACCAACCATGACTTTTGCCTTGCCTTTCTCAAGGTTAAGTTCATCTATCTTTCCAACGAATGTGTCAAATGGACCTTCCACAATCTTGACTGTCTCGCCCACTTCAAAGGTCTGCTTGACCATGACATGCTTATTTGTCTTAAGCTCGCCGGCCCGCTGCAGGATAGTCTTGATCTCGTCGGCAGGAATCGGATGAGGCTTCTCATTGCCTTTGGTTCCCACGAATCCGGATGCTCCGGCAATCTTCTTGATCTTGCGGAGAGAATCCAGCCAGTCCCCTTCATCAAGATCCATCTCAAGAAGCACATATCCCGGAAGGAACTTGCGGACTACATTCTTTTTCTTGCCGTCCTTTCCTTCTATAGTAACTTCTTCTGTAGGAACCTTGATCTCAAGAACAGTCTTTGAGAACTCAGGATCTTCCATATAAGACCTGATGAACTTTTCCACTTTATTCTCATACCCGGAATAGGTATGAAGGATATACCATTCTCTCGCCATATCAGAAAATCACATCCATCAAAAGAATGAGCAGAAAATCAACAAGACCCAAAACGCCGGCAAAAATAAGGGTGGAAATAATAACAATCCATGTGGATGAAACTACTTCCTGGCGGCTGGGCCATACTACTTTCTTAAGCTCAGCATAGCTTTCCTTGAAAAAAAGCAAAACTTTATTCATTATATTCTCCCGAATAAAATACAGGGCAGGTAGGATTCGAACCTACAACATCCGGTTTTGGAGACCAGCGCTCTAGCCGTTGGAGCTACTGCCCTAATATATTACTTATTTAATCTTTGTCTCTTTGTGGATAGTGTGCTTTCTGTCAAACTTGCAGTACTTGCTGAACTCCATCTTTCCCTGGATGTTCTTTCTGTTCTTGGAAGTTGTGTAGTTCTTTCTCTTGCACTCTGTGCACTGCAGTGCAACCAGCTCTATATTACCTTTTTTCTTTGATGCCATAATATCCTCCTGACACTAAAAGCCTTCGGTCGGAATCGGACCGACGACCCCTTCCTTACCATGGAAGTGCTCTACCCCTGAGCTACAAAGGCATACTTATTCATAATAAGCAATGAGAAAAAATATCAAATATGCGAAGTTTTGTCAATCTCCCAAGGTAAATTAATGTAAAATTTCGCTCCATTGCCGGGGGAGCTCTCGCATCGGATCTCTCCTCCAAGGATACGGGTGACCAGATTATAGACTATATTCATCCCCAGGCCGCTGCCTCCCCTGCCCCGTTTGGTAGTAAAGAATGGGTCGTAGATCTTCTGGACAACCTCCGGGGTCATACCCACGCCGTCATCGGCATAGACAATCTCCACCCCGCCGGCGCCCCGGTGCACATCTATGGTCACAGTCCCCTGCTCCACCCCCTCGAAACCATGGTTAAGAGAGTTCATGACCAGATTGGTGAACACCTGGGACAGGGCACCCGGGGCACTTATTACGGTTATGTCGTCATCCCCGGTCAGAATCACCTTATGCTTTGTCTTCTTATAGGCCGGCTGGATGCTGGTAAGGATATCTTCTATATAATCTTTGAGATTGAACTTACGAATCTCCTGGCTGGTCTGGTCCACAGCCACCTGCTTGAAGCTTGAGATGCGCTCCGATGCCAGGTGCAGGTTGTCCAGGATAACCTTGGCCGAGTCGTTTGCCATAGCCAGGTAGCTCTCCAGGTCCGAGCGCTTCATCTGGTTGGCGCGGTACTTGCTGTCGAAAGCCCTGGTCTGCTCCTCAAGGTATGAGGCGGCGGTGACGCCTATGCCCACAGGGGTGTTCACCTCGTGGGCAACCCCGGCCACCAGGACACCCAGCGATGCCATCTTCTCGGCCTCCACCAGGCTCTGCTGGGTCTCCTTGAGGGTGGCCAGAGATACCTTGAGGGCGTTGTTGGCATTCTCAAGCTCTGTAGTGCGCTGGGAAACCCGCTTCTCCAACTGGGCGTTGAGCTCGTAGAGCTCCTTCTCGGCCTTCTTGCGCAGGGTTATATCCCGCAGGGTCATTATAAGGGAGGACTTCTCCTCCAGGTCGGCCAGTCCCACCTCGGCATAGAGAAGGGAACCGTCTTTCCGCATAAGTATAGCCTCAAACTGAACTGTCTTGCCAGCCAGGGCCTCCTTGGCATACTCCCTGTAAGGAGCTGCGTTGTCCACCCCTTCCTCGTAGGCCTCGAAGACAAAATCCAGGGGGTTCCGGCCAACCAGCTCATCCGCCGGGTAGCCTACCAGGTCAGCAGCGCTCTGATTGAAATAGCTTATTTTATCATCCTTCAGCACCACAAGACCATCGTTTACTCCGTGGAATACAGCCTGGTACTTCTTCTCGCTCCGCATAAGCTCGTTGGTGCGCTGTTCTATGGTCTCCTCCATAATCTTGATACTGTGGCGCACCACCCGTTTTCTGGAATATATAAGGAGTATGGAGAAGCATACCATTATAGCCACAACCACAAGCCCCAGTGCCATGGCCTGCCTGTGGAACTGGCGCAAAGGGCGGTTGATAACATTCTCGGAAGCCCCCACCAGCACAATGATCTTCTCGTCCATTATGCTGAAGGAATCCCAGGCCACCAGGGCGTTATGGGATTTTCCCATCCGGTCCATGACCTTGAACTTCCGGTTTCCAGACACATGGGAAAGGATATCATTCATAGGGAAGCTGTCGGTGGTTATCCCCTCAAGGCTCACATCATGGATGTTGCGCCCTATGTTTTCCGGCTCTATATCTACTATGACTGTGCCATGTTTGTCCAGGAAAAGCTCATCGCCGGAGAATCCCAGGCGGGATACAAAGCTGTACTTCTGGATAATGCTTCCTATATTCACAGCCACGCCTATCACCCCGGTCTTCTGGCCGTTCCGCCAGATCGGGACCAGCTTGATGGCCAGCTGCATATCCTTGGTTATATAAAGGGGCGGCACATAGTTAAGCCCACCCATAATTTTATTCTGATATTCATCTATATATCTGAGAATAAGGTCCTGGGCCGCCTTTCCCTCCCCACCTATGGAGAAGCTGCGGTAGCGGACATTGCCCGCATCGTCCACAACTAAAAAGGCGGTAACCTCCTGCTTGCTGGTCTGAACCAGCTGGAAGAAGCTGTTGGACATCTCCCGCTGCCCTGTGAAAAGATCCCGGCAGTAGAGCTGGATTATGTCAATATTATAAAAAATCGAGTTGAGGTTGTCCTCGATGGCCTGGGCCGCCATCCGCACCTGCAGAATCTGCTGGTTTTTATATATATTCTCATTCCGCACCTTGGCGCGGTTGTTGATCACTACGGTAGCAAGAAAGAAAAGCACCAATATAAGGAGTGCCGATGCAATGAAGTTTATGATGATACGTTTGGGGAATAAGGTGTTTCGTATAGTATGGGAATCTTGCTTCATAAAAAAACCCTCCCCGAAGGGAGGGCCAAAGGTCAGTATTTAATACCGACTCTGATATACTTTTGGGATTTGGAGACTTCAACAGCCTCGTTGATCTTATCAAGAGGGAATACCTCGCCCACAAGCTCCCTGTATGGATATTTGTCCTGGTTGTCCTCCAGGAACTTAAGAGCAATACCAAGGTGCTTAGGGTTATAGTTGTGGATACCCTTGATGGTAAGATACTTTCTGGTAATATTGTTGGCATCGATATTGAGCGGTGTGGGGTTAACCATACCGGCGATCATATACCGTCCGCCAGTGCGCAGCACTGCGATAGCCTGGTTTGCAGCCTCTGCCCGTCCGCAGAACTCAAGGGCCACATCAACTCCGTTAGGAGCGATCTCCTTGATCTTCTTGGTCAGGTCATCGCCCTGATAATCCTTCAGGTTGATGGTCTGGGTTGCACCGAATCTTCTTGCATCCTCAAGGCGGGAATCAACAACATCGGTGATGATGATTTCCTTTGCCCCTGCAGCTGCAGAAAGAGCACAGCAGTTAAGTCCCAGAAGTCCTGCACCCTGTACCAGAACCACATCTCCCTTGTTCACGCCGATGGTCTCAACTGCATTAACTACAGTAGCCAGAGCGCAGTTTGCAGGAGTTGCAACTTCGTCGGAAAGCTTGTCAGAAAGCTTGAACACAGTTGTTCCAGGCAGGATATATACATATTCGCCATAGCCGCCCACCAGACCAGACTTGATAGCCGGGTCGTTGCAGCTGGTGTGTCCATATTTCTTAAGCTTTACGCACTTCTGTGGCAGACCGATCTTGCAGTAGAAGCACTCGCCGCAGGAAGCCATGATAGTCCAGGAGATACGATCGCCTACTTTCAGTGTGTTGCCATAGCCGTCTTTCAGGTTAGGGGAACCCAGCTTCTCAATAGTACCGATAATCTCGTGTCCCAGGATAAGAGGTGTAGCCTCTTTTCTTCTTCCCATAATAGTGTGCAAGTCTGATCCGCAGATAGTTGCAAATGTGACTTTAACCAGAATAGCCTTTTCCTCAAGTGTCTGAGGAATCTCAAACTCTTTAATCTCAATAGGCTTTCCTGCTTCTTCAAAAACAGCAGCCTTACAACAACATCCCATTTTTTACCTTCCTTATATAATCAACCGCCCTGTGTGATTACCTTGCTTGGCAGCCAAGTAATCAGCCATGGACATGTACAGCAAAGTACCAGACCGAGCTCCATGATAGCCCAGAATGGAATAGTTCCCATATAGATATCCTCTGTTGTAACTCCCTCAGGTGCAATACCCTTAAGATAGAAGAGGTTGTATCCGAATGGAGGTGTACAGAAGGAGTCCTGGAGCATTACAGCCATTGAAACTGTGAACCACATGATATCGAATCCGATCTCTTTACAGATAGGAATATAGATAGGCATTGTGATCATCAGGATAGCTGTCCAGTCAAGGAACATACCCAGGAAGAAGCAGATAAGCATCATTACTGCGAAAGTTCCCCACTTTCCAAGACCTATACCAAGAATCAGGTTCTGGATAACAGCACCACCACCAAGACCCATGAAGATAGCTGTAAAGAATCCGGCGCCTGTCATTACGATAAGTACCATAGATACTGTGTTTGCTGTATCCATCATAATCTTTACAAGACCCTTCCATGAGAATTTACCATAGCAGATCCACATAACAAATGCACAGAATGCACCTGCTGCAGAAGCCTCGGTAGGAGTTGCCACACCTGTGAACAGTACGCCCAGAACTGCAACGATAAGAAGCAGCGGTGGAACCATGTTGAGGATAAGCATCCTGATAAGCTGCGGGGTAGTAACCTGTCTTCTTACTTCCAGTGGAAGAGCTGGTCCCTTCCAAGGGAATCTCCAGCACTGATACAGTGTGTAGATACAATACATAAGAGCAAGCGCAATACCAGGCAGTACAGAACCTGCGAACAGCTGTCCTACAGAACAGCCTGAAAGCTCTGCCAATACCAGAAGCATGATGCTAGGCGGAATAAGAATACCAAGAGCAGATGAACCTGCGATAGAACCACAGGCCAGCTTCATGGAATAATTGTTCTCCTTCATGATAGGAAGTGCAAGAACTCCCATTGTTACACAGGAAGCTCCTGTTGTTCCGGTACAAGCTGCAAGCAGTGTAGATACGATGATTACTGCAACTGCAATACCGCCGCGGACCGGTCCGAACAGATACTGCACCGATTTGAACAATCCTTCCGCCATACCCGACTCACTCATAAAGTTCGCCATGAATATGAAGTAGAGGATCGCAACATAGGTGTAGTTGGACATCTGTGCATTGAATTTATTCATGAAGAGGGCTGGGAATGAAGCATGATATTTGGAGCTCAGCCAGCCGAAAATAGCAGCCAGACCGCCAAGAACGAATGCCAGCGGATGGCCAAGGAAAAGTCCTCCAAGAAGACCTAAGAACATTGCCACGGCTACAAAGCCGGAGGACATTGCAAAACCTTCGAAACCCATTACTTAGCCTCCTTGTAATTATCGCCATCAACAATCATCTCGATTCTTCTCAGGAAGATAGCAAAGCCCTGGAGAAGCAGCAGGAAGGACA
>JAEEGK010016436.1_pt1 | contig 16269 bp, 14 predicted proteins | sample 8958771 | NCBI WGS metagenome assembly JAEEGK01 (sample SAMN16246547, study PRJNA631951) | gut metagenome | biome: gut microbiome; feature: rumen; material: SC-attached | host: Bos | place: Iran: Karaj | collected 2018-10
ATTTGGTCCGAGAGGAACAACCCAATTGCTGTCAAATGCCTCTTGAACAAATCTTTGCTCATTACCAGATAAATGGCACAAACAGAGCAATATCCTATTCTTCCGTCTTTCCATGGAACCCATCTACATTTTCTGGTCGAGATTGAGGCCCTTCTCTTCGTGGGTGAAGCTTGGCAGGTATCTCTCCAAACAACACACGACATCCTGCTTGGTGAACGAATCGTCAGCGAACAATTCACTGAGTCCATCCATAAGGGCATCGACTTCTTCTTTTGATTTCCTGTCACTTCCGGTTATGACACCAAGAGAGGCATACCTATCCATCTCGATTTCCTCTCCATCAGTATAGAACTCCTCATAGGGTTTTTCCCCCGTGGTATCGCTCTTTGAATATACAACCGGATATCCTCCGGACTCACCGGAGGGAAGGATCTCGGCAGCATATTTCCTGGCTTCATCGTCTGAATCGAATTCGATTTTGTCCAATCCGTTCGCTTCGAGGAACCTGTCGCAGATGTCAGAAAAAGACATCATGGATTCCTGTCCGAGCTTAGGGAAGAAGACTTCACCGGAATTGCCGAGGACGCAAGCCATGAGACATATCTGACCGCTCTCCTGAGGAGATACGAAATAACGTTTGACATCATTAGGCGCTGCCAGCGGTTGCTTCTTGGACAATCTGTTCAGGAACCCGTCCAAAAGGGAACCGTTGGAGAAGGCGACATTGGCGAATCGGGCCGTGGTGACAGTGAACCTGTCGCCGTATGACATTATGAGGTCCTCCAAGACCCTCTTGCTGGCTCCCATCACATTGACAGGATTTGCAGCCTTGTCCGTCGACACGCAGAAGAACCTCTCCGGAGGGCAACTCGACAGAAGTTCCATCAATCTCCTGGCCTTCAACAAGTTGTTTTCTATCAAAGCCTCGACGGAATACTTATCCTTCTCGCTCCTCACGTGCTTGTGCGCCGAGAAATTGGCAACGATGTCAAAACCATTCTCCTCCCTGAATATGCTCTCGAATATCCTGCCTGCGAAATCAATCGTATATGTCCGGTAATCCTCGGGGATGAACAATCCATCCGTCGACCTGAGATCACGGGACAATTCAGCAAGACCGTTCTCATTCAAGTCCACGACTACCAGTTTGGAAGGGTGGAAAGGAAGGATCGCCTTTATGAACTGGGAGCCGATGGACCCTGCGCCTCCGATAACACAGAGCGACTTGCCGGAAACCCGTTCGGCAATCAAGTCGTGATTTGACTCGACATCAGTCTGGAACAAACTTCCAGACCTACCGGTAACATATTGGCTTATAAATGATTCAACGTCAAACATCCTGATTCTCTTTTAAGGTATATACCGACTTGAACCACTCGATGAACCGCCCGATACCATCGTGGAGGGTGGTGGAGGGATGGTAGCCGAGTTCGGACTCAAGATTCGAGCAGTCAGCGAACGTCTGGTAGACATCCCCCTGCTGCATTGGAAGGAACTCCTTCTTTGCCTCGACACCCAGGGCATTCTCGATCTCGCCGATGAAATCCATGAGCTTAACCGGGTGGGAGCAGCCGATGTTGTAGACCTTGAAGGGGACGGCGGACGGCCCTTCGACAAGCTCAGGGACCGGTTGGTGAGTCCCATGCTCCGGTTGGTGAGCCTGCCGAACCACCGGAGGATTGTCAATCACCCGGATGGTCCCTTCGACAATGTCATCGACATAGGTTAAGTCCCTGACCATGTCGCCGCCGTTGAATACCTTGATCGGTTCTCCTTTGGAGATAGCCGTTGCAAAGAGCATCGGGGACATGTCGGGTCTTCCCCAGGGACCGTATACCGTGAAGAAGCGCAGGCCGGTGGTCGCGAATCCGTACAGCTTCGAATAAGAATGAGCCATAAGCTCGTTGGCCTTCTTCGTTGCTCCGTACAGACTCACGGGACTGTCAGCCTTGTCTTCCTCACTGAAAGGAACCTTTGTATTAAGCCCGTAAACCGAACTGGATGAGGCATAGACAAGATGCCTGACCTCGAAGTTCCTGCATGCCTCGAGGATATTGAGGAAACCCTCGAGGTTACTGTGCAGGTATGCGTATGGATTGGTAATGGAATACCTGACACCCGCCTGTGCGGCGAGGTTCACCACAGTATCGAAGCGCTCTTCCGCGAACAGTGCGTCCAGGGCGGCCTTGTCGCAGATATCCAGCTTCAAGAACCTGCAGGATGGCCATTTAGAGCTTACCTTGACACGACCATCCTCGAAAGGACCGTCAAAACCATTGACACAAAGGCGGCCGTACTTGAGGCGGACATCGTAATAATCGTTTATGTTGTCCAGACCGACGACTTCGTCTCCCCTTGAAGCAAGACGCCCCAAAAGGTTGGAACCGATGAATCCGGCAGCTCCGGTAACCAGTATCTTCATATTCAGTTCTTCTTTTTCCGCAAGACCCAGTCAGGATAAGTCAGCTTGGGTTCCAGCGCCGATATCTGACCGGCACGGGAGCTGACGTACGATGACGGCTTTCCGGCATTCCTCTTGAGAGGATTGGGAAGGCAGGCGGCGATCAGGCAACTCTGCCTCCTGGTCAGATTGGCAGCGGAGGTGTTGAAATATGTCTCGGCAGCAGCCTCGACACCGTACAACCCCTTGCCGGTCTCGATTACATTAAGATATACCTCCAGGATCCTCTCCTTGCCCCATATCTTCTCGATCAGGACGGTGAAATATGCCTCAAGGCCCTTTCGGATATATGATCTCGTGGGGAGCAGGAAAACATTCTTGGCAGTCTGCTGGGATATGGTGCTGGCCCCACGCATCTGCTTCCGCTTGCCAGACTTCACCTCCTCCCTTGCCTGCCTGATAGCCTTCCTGTCGAAGCCGTCATGCTGTTCGAAGAGGTTGTCTTCAGATGCGATCACCGCCTTTGACATCTCTGAGCTGATCCTGTCCAGTGATACCCATTTCTTCTGGGTGCGGAACGAGTCATCCTTCCTGAACTCTATGGAACGCTTTACCATCAAGGGGGTTACATACACAGGGCACCATTTAAGAAGCAGTACCCATAGCACCGTGATCATCACGAATGCTACAGGAATCTTTATGAGAAGCAACCGAAGAAGCCTCCCTCTCTTTGTACGCTCCCTGGACACTATTTCAATTTATCTAGACAGGCCTTGATGTTCGCCTCGATCGTGCTCTCTGAATAATCAGTCTTCTCGAACCGGTCTCCGGTGATATGGTCGTAGAGTTCAATGTAACGGTCGGTTATACCGGACACGACAGCGGGAGTCATCTCCGGGACCTTCTGCCCTTCCTGTCCCTGGAACCCGTTTGCCATCAGCCATTCACGTACGAACTCCTTGGAAAGCTGCCTCTGGCGCTCTCCCTTTGCAAGTCTCTCCTCATACCCATCGGCATAGAAATACCTGGAGGAGTCAGGAGTATGGACTTCGTCCATCAGATATATACGGCCGTCCCTCTTACCGAACTCGTACTTTGTATCCACGAGGATAAGTCCTTGTTCCGCAGCGATTTCCGTTCCGCGCTGGAAGATGGCCCTGGTATAATTCTCTAGCATCTCGTAGTCCTCCTTTCCGACCAGTCCGCTGGCTATGATCTCCTCCTTGGTGATGTCTTCATCATGGCCTTCCAGAGCCTTGGATGTCGGGGTGATTATAGGCTCGGGGAACTTCTGGTTCTCGACCATGCCCTCAGGAAGCGGAACACCGCACAGGGTACGTTTCCCGGCCTTGTATTCCCTCCAGGCATGTCCTGCAAGGTAGCCCCTGATCACCATTTCGACCTTGAACGGCTCACACTTGTATCCGATAGTCACGGCCGGATCCGGAACCGCCACCTTCCAGTTCGGAAGGATATCCGATGTAGCATCCAGGAACTTGGCGGCAATCCTGTTCAGGACCTGCCCCTTGTAAGGGATACCTTCGGGAAGCACCACGTCGAAGGCGGAGATCCTGTCGGTCACCACCATCACAAGATACTTTCCATCAATATCATAAACATCACGTACCTTACCCACGTACTTCCCTTTCTGCCCGGGAAGGTTGAAACCGGTCTCTACGATTGCTTTCATATCAGATCAATAATTGTAAAATGCAAATTTAGCTATTCTTCTTCAATATATCATCCACCACGGGAGCTATCTTTTCATACTCATATCCCCTGGTCAGGCCGAACTTCAGCAACTTGAATTTTTCTTGCGGATCACCCTGGAGGACCTTGTATTTGGTTTCGAGAACCGCCCTCATCCTGCGGTCAGCCTCATCCAGGTCGATTTCCTTCAGGGCCTCCGCAATGACTTTCCTGTCAATCCCCTTGCCGGCAAGCATATAGGTAATCTTGGCCGGTCCCCATCCCGAGAGGCGGGACTTTTCCCTCGCGAAGGCAGCGGCGTAACGCGAGTCATCCACGAAACCGTCGTCCTGCAGGTCCTTCAGGAGCTTTCCTGCCTGGCCGCGGTCCCCGTCGAAAGCGGTCATCGCCTTCCTGAATATATCGGCGGAACAGTACTCCCTCTTCGAGCACTGGGCCTGCAGGCGGTTCAGGACTTTAGGATACTCTTCCATCTAGAAATCGAAACCGATACTTACGTAATACCCGACTTTCTTCGTATAGTCCGACCAATGGACATTCAAGCACAGAGGCCCTACGATCGAGTTGTAGGTGTACTGGAACCCTACACCATGGCAATCATATACCTTGTCGGACCAATTCTGGAAATCCCTGACCTTGTCCGTGGACAAGGCGTAATTATAGATAGCGGTGATGAAATTGTTCCGGTAAAGCTTGAATCGCAGGTCCGCCCTTCCCACCCCGAGGATATTGGACATGACCGCGGAGTTCGTGAACCCTATGAACGCCATCTGCTGATCGAAATAGCGCCCCTCCAGGCTGCCGCCCATGGTGTTCATGAACGGGACCGGGACATTTTCTCCAAGGACCGCCCTGACGTTGACCGAGGGGATGAATGCAACGGATTCCCCTCCGAAAACCTTCTTTGCATCGATCTGGGCTACGTGATAATGCTTGATCTGGTCGGGGAACCCTCCGAAAACCCATGCATATGACAGACCTATGGACTGCCCCTTGGTCGGGACATAGCTGTTGTCCATACTGTCGTTCCTGCCATTGATGAATGCGGAAAGGTAATTGTTGCTGAGCTTGTTGACCTTGGGGTCCCACAGACCCTTTTCCGACATCACCGAGCTGATGTTGTAATGTTCATTCCTCACTCCTGCCTTGAGGAAGAACTGGGACCACTTGATATTGGAGACATAGAACTCCTGCCGGCTGTTAAGGATATTCACCCTGTAGTTGTTGGTAAGGGTGCTGAAGGTGTTCCTGTCGGAATACCGGATGCTTGCCGATGCGTTGACAGACATTCCCCTCCTTGCGACGTAGGAATATGTCAACCCGGCATAGGGATTCGTACCTATCTTGCCGGTGAAATCCCAGGAAGCCCCCTGGAGCTTCTGTACTCCCCATCCGATGTTGACGAGCACGGCGACGACCTCCTCAGTGTCAAACCTCGCACCGATTCCGACCTTGCTGATCGGGCCCTTCTTGCAAATGAATTTCAAACGGTAAGGCTGGTCATCTCCCAGAAGTTCATAATTGACGTAATCGAAGGAGTTGGTCCCGAAGATGGTTGCCACTGCATCCTCGATCTCGTCCCTGCCCATCATGGTTCCGGCCGCAATCTTGATCTTGTTCTGGAGGTATGCACTCTCCTTGTCGCTGACACCCACTATCTCGACTCCCGAAATCATCACCTTGCCCAGCCTGATGTCATCGGCGGGGACATCCTGGAGGGTGGTGGTATCATTCCCTACGATCGCCTTCAGGGAATCCAGCTGATGTGCAGAGGCGACCGCGGCCTCATATCCTCGTCTTATGATCACGTCGATGCTTTCAGTATCGAAGCTCATCATATTGTATTCATGGAGATCCGGCTTGATGGATATATCCGGAAGATACTGGTTGACCTCAAAGGACGTACGTCCCATCATATCGATACTGGTTCCGATGACGTCTCCGATATTGTTGATCTCGGAATAGTCCTTATAACCGCTTGAGAGGTCCACCCCTACCACAATGTCGGCCCCGCATTTCCTGGCGATGTCCGTCGGATAGTTATTCCTCATTCCACCGTCGACCAGGACCATGCCGTCCACCTTGACAGGGGTGAAAAGGCCCGGGATGGACATGGTGGAACGCAGCGCGGTGTTGATTTTGCCCTTGGTCCAGATCTTGGCGGTACCGGTCACAAGGTCGGTCGCGACGCAGAGGAAAGGTATGGGAAGGTCCTGGTAGAAATCGATCTCATCCTGATAGCCTACGGAAACGGAACTGAATATGTTGGTAACGTTCTGGCCATATGCCATTCCAGAAGGCAGGCTGCCCATGAGGTTGTCACGGACCAGCTTGGATGCATCATTCCCTTCAGCTCCGAAATGTATATCCTCCGTCCGGTGAGGGTACTGAAGTTCATCCTCCTTCTGCTTGAGGAAATCCTCCCTGTTATAGAAGAAAGGGAATGACAGGACGTATTTCTCCTTGTATTTGATCGAAGAATATGAGAGGTATTCGCGCGGGACCTTGTCCGAAAGGGCCCTGTCCCAGTCGATGTCCCGGATAAGGGAATCCAGGTGGTCCGCATCATATCCAAGCGCATATATTCCGCCCACCAGGCCGCCCATGCTGGTACCCATCACGATATCGACCGGCATGCCTATCGATTCAAGGTATTTTATCACACCGACGTGGGCCGCTCCCTTCGCTCCTCCTCCTGACAGCACGAGTGCGACCGTGGGCCGATGCTTCTTGGTTCTGACGGCATCCAGTTTCTTGCGGATCACGTCCAGCCGGAGATCCCGGGCCTCGTTTATGGCATCCAACCGCGCATGGCTGGTCTGGGCACTTACTTCGGATGAGAAAGCCCACAGCCCGATCATTACGGCGACAGCCAGTCTTGTTATCTTTCCAATCATAGTTCAGGTATACGTTGTTCAATCCGATTTCTTCCTGTGTTCTCCTGCCAGCATCCCGCAGGCGGCCATTATGTCTTCTCCTCTGGAAGCCCTTATGGTACAAGTGATTCCGTGATTCGAGAGCCTGTCCCTGAAATTCTCCATTATGACCTGGGGGGAAGGCTCGAACGGAGCGTCGGGTATCCTGTGGAAACGAATCAGGTTGACCCTGCATTCCAGCCCCTTGAGCATACGTATCAAGGCATCTGCATGTCTCTTGTCGTCGTTCAGGCCTGCGAACATGGTGTACTCGAAACTCACCCTCCTCTGACCGCTGAAATCATATCCGTGAAGCAAGTCTATCACATCCTCGAGCGGCCAGGCTTTCTGGACAGGCATCAGCTGGGCCCTCTCATCCGGGAAAGGGGTATGGAGGCTCACAGCGAGATGGCACCTGGTCAGGTCCAGGTAGCGGCGGAGATTCGGGATGACGCCGATCGTGGAAAGGGTGATGCGCTTGGGACTCCATGCGAAGCCCCAGTCAGATGTCAGGACCTCTATCGCCCGGAGCACATTGTCGAAATTGTCCAACGGCTCGCCCATACCCATGAAAACGGCATTCGTAAGGTCCGGCGCTTCATCGATGGACACGAACTGGGACAGGATGCCCGCGGCCGACAGATGCCCGTGGAAACCCTGCCTTCCGGTCATGCAGAACTTGCAGCCCATCCGGCATCCGGCCTGGGAGGACACGCACAGGGTCTTCCTGTCATCGTCAGGAATCATCACCGCCTCGACGGCATTGCCTCCGCCGAGAGGGAACAGATATTTCTTGGTTCCGTCCCTCGACACCTGGCAGGTGGAAGGAGGGGTGACGCCAAGGTCATATTCCTCCTTGAGCCGGTCCCTTCCCACCTTGGAGATATTGGTCATCAAGTCGATGTCCTGCACCCTCCTGCCATACAACCAACCGGCAATCTGCTTGCCCGCAAAGGGCGGCAGACCTACCTTCAAGGCAACTTCCTTCAACTCTTCAGGAGTCTTTCCAAGCAAAGTCTCTCGCATCTCGGAAAAGTATCTTTCTAGATTACAAATTTAATGAAAATAAATGTCAGTTTTAAGGTTAATTTAATATCTTTGTTAGACTAACATTATTTCATTATGGCAAAAGAGGTAGAAGCAAAGGCCGCAGACATTAACGCCGCAAAAATGAAGGCGCTGCAGGCCACGATCGACAAGATTGAGAAGGATTATGGGAAAGGGACGATCATGAAGCTGGGAGAGCAGCCACAATGGGACGTTCAGGTTATTCCAAGCGGTTCCGTCGCACTGGACCACGCTTTGGGAATCGGTGGTTATCCGAGGGGCAGGATCGTAGAGATCTACGGTCCGGAATCCAGCGGAAAGACCACCTTGGCTATCCACGCTATCGCCCAGGCACAGAAGACCGGGGGCATAGCGGCCATGATCGATGCTGAACACGCTTTCGACAGGACCTATGCGAAGGCATTGGGTGTCAACCTCGAGACCCTCCTGATTTCGCAGCCGGACAACGGTGAGCAGGCCCTGGAGATAGCCGACAACCTTATCCGCTCCGGTGCGGTGGACATCGTCGTGATAGACTCCGTGGCCGCCCTCACCCCGAAGGCGGAAATCGAAGGCGAGATGGGTGACAACAAGGTTGGCCTCCAGGCCAGGCTGATGAGCCAGGCCCTCAGGAAGCTTACGGCCAACATCGCCAAGACCAACACTTGCTGCATCTTCATCAACCAGCTGCGTGAGAAGATCGGCATCATGTTCGGCAACCCCGAGACTACGACCGGCGGCAACGCCCTGAAGTTCTATGCATCAGTCCGTATCGACGTACGCAGGACCACACAACTCAAGGACGGAGACGAAGCCCTCGGCAACAGGACCAGGGTCAAGGTCGTCAAGAACAAGATGGCCCCTCCTTTCAAGAAGGCGGAATTCGACATCGTGTTCGGAGAAGGTATCTCGCATGTCGGAGAAATCATCGACCTAGGCGTCGAGTACAACATCATCGGGAAGAGCGGTTCCTGGTTCAGCTACAACGACCAGAAGCTCGCACAGGGACGCGAAGCCACAAAGCAGCTCCTGAGAGACAATCCCGAACTCTGCGACGAGATCGAAGCCAAGATCCGCGAAGCCCTGAAGAACATCAAGGACTAGAGGTTTCAGATTCAGTCTTCGAGGGGAGCAAGCCGGCACCGTGCCAGTTTCTCCCCTTTTTCTTTGTCAAGGATTCCGTTCCTGACCAGATTTTCCACGGTCCATTCCTCCCTCGGGCTGTTTTCACGGAATATCACTATCCCGTGTGCCGGCCTTTTCCCGATATACGGATGACGGGCGAGATCGGATTCCGGGAGGGTCCACAGCGGATATGGCCCGGCCGGTCCTGCGAATATCAAGTCTTTCAGGCCATCGTACTTCTCGCTGTCAAAGTGCCAGATATCCATCAATTGCTCCGGATATGAATATCCTCCCAGCTCTTCCCTGTAGCTTACCATCTTGGACGCGAAGAACTTCCCTATCCCAGGCAAGGTTTCGAAGGTGGTGGAATCAGCCTTGTTGATGTCGATTTTCGGGATGTCGATGTATTTGTCGAGCCTTCTGAAAACGGAGTCATCCACGACATAGGAGCGGGCGAAGTCCGCCTTGCGGCGGAACCTGCCGCCCTTCTTGCGGTAGCTGTCAATGGACTGCGCCTGCTTGAGGGTGAAACCCAGGCGCATCAGGTCATCCATGCTGACGGTGTTGGGATCGAAGGGAAAGCTTTCATAACGCCGGGGTGTATTTGCCCGCCGTATCGACTCTGCAGCCGCACTGTGAGGGTAATCTTTCCTGATACCGGTTCCCGACGGACGGCCGTCCGCGCCCGGCCGAGTCCATCCTCGCTTCGCTGCGGCTGAGTACGGCCTAAGCCCGGCGGCCGCTCCGTCGGGAATCACGGAATCCCGAAAGACGAAGACCGTGTCCGGATGGTCGTGATTGGCAACGATCCGGGCGACCGAAGCCTTGTGGATGAATAACGCGGCCTGATAGCCGATGATGAGGAAAAGAAGGGCCACCGCCCCCAGGATGAACGAGGCGGAGGGTCTTCCGCCGTCTTCTGAGTTTTTCATGTCGTTTAAAGTTTAAGCAGTCAGTCTTTTAATCGTTTCCTTTTTCCTTGTCGCGTTTCTTCTGCTGCGGGGCACCACCGACCACGATCACGATCTCGCCTTTCGGTTCGTGCTCCCTGAACCATGAAGCGACTTCTTCCAGGGTCCCCCGACGGTGTTCCTCATGCAACTTGGAAATCTCCCTTGCTACCGAGCAGGGCCGGTCTGGCCCGAAATACTCGCAGAACTGCTCCAATGTCTTGACAAGACGGTACGGAGACTCATAGAAGATCATCGTCCTGGGCTCGGAAGCCAGCTCTTTAAGCATAGTCTGGCGGCCTTTTTTGACAGGAAGGAAACCTTCGAAACAGAACCTGTCACAAGGCAGGCCGGAAGATACGATGGCTGGGATGCATGCAGTGGCACCGGGAAGTGTCTGGACTTCTATCCCTTCGGCGGCGCAGGTCCGGGCGAGCAGGAATCCGGGATCGGATATCCCCGGAGTTCCGGCATCACTTATCAGGGCAACGTTCATCCCGCCGAGGATACGCTCCTTGATCATCTCCACCGTCTGGTGTTCATTGAATTTATGGTGGGACTGAAGCCTTCCGTGAATATCGTAACGATGCAGCAGGACGCTGCTGGTCCTGGTGTCTTCGGCCAGGATCAGGTCGGCTTCCTTCAGCACCTGCACGGCCCTGAAAGTGATGTCGTCCAGGTTACCTACCGGGGTCGGGACAATATAAAGGATACCGGGCATGCGAATCCTAGTTCAGTTTCCTGCGGACAGCCATCATCAGCCTGTAAACGGGCTCGGAGCCGAGGTCCCAATCCGGATAGTTCTCGGAAATATAAGCCAGGGCCTCGTCCAGCGATCCCATCGAATTGAATTTCGCGATGGTATCCTGGAACAGCATCGGATCCTCCCGGAAGAGGACGTTGATGAGAAGTACCCTGTCATTGAGGGAGATCGCGCTGATGATGTTCTTCACAGGCATTCCCGGACGGTCCTTCCTCCACGCCTGCTTGTCGGCCATGACATCCATCACGGCGGTATCGGCAACCGCAGAATCGAGGATCGCCTTCTTCGTCTGCGCGGCCGGTTCGGGTTCAGGTATTTCGACAGGCTCAGGAGCAGGGATGTCGACGGGGATATCATCGAGTATGTCATCGGCTATGGGTTCCCCTTCAGCAGGAATATCGACGGGATCATCTGCCGGCGGTTCCACCACCGGTGGTATCGGCATCTCGATATCGGATATGGTTATATCGAACGGGTCCTCTTCCTTTGGCTCCGGGACAGGTTCGGGAGACGGCTCAGGTTCCGGCTCGGGTGCCGGTTCGGGATCCGGAACGACTTCAGGTTCGGGGACGGGTTCCGGCTCTACGACCGGTTCCGGAACGGGCAGCTCTATCGCCCGGATTTCGTCCTCGAGTGCGGAGAGTTCTTCCTTGATGCCTTCTATCCTTGCAAGGAGGGATGATATTGTATTGTCGTCGATCTTTCCCATAAAAATGCTATATTTGTGATACCAGTCAAATTTTAACAAATCTAACGAAATGTTTTCAGAAAACATAAAAAAAGCCGGTGAGATAGAAGTTATCTGCGGGTCCATGTTCTCGGGCAAGACCGAGGAGTTGATCAGGAGGATCAGGAGGGCGAAATTCGCCAATCTCAAGATCGAGATATTCAAGCCTACCATCGACACTCGGTACTCCGAGGATGACGTGGTCTCCCACGACTTCCACAAGATTCCCTGCCACGCTGTCAAGGATCCCAGGGAGATGCTCAAAGTGGCTGACGATGTCCAGGTCGTCGGAATTGACGAGGCCCAGTTCTACGACATGTCGCTGGTGGATGTCGCCCAGGAACTGGCCGACAGGGGCAAGAGGGTGATCATCGCCGGTCTGGACACCGACTATCTGGGGAAACCGTTCGGTCCCATGCCCTTCCTTATGGCTATTGCCGAGGAAGTCAGGAAGGTACATGCCATCTGCGTCAGGTGCGGCAATCTCGCCAACCACTCCCACAGGCTTTCGAACAGTATGGAACTGGTGGTCCTGGGTGAGAAGGATGCCTACGAGCCCCTCTGCCGTGACTGCTATAACAAGGTGATGGCTGAAGAAGCCGGAAGGAAGTAAGTCAGTTCCTCGGATGATGCTCGAGTATCGAGCGCTGCCAGGTCGAACTGTTTATGTGTGTATATATCTCGGTGGTCAGGATACTCTCATGACCAAGCATTTCCTGGACAACCCTCAAGTCGGCCCCGTTCTCGATAAGATGGGTAGCAAAACTGTGCCTGAAGGTATGTGGGGATATTTCCTTGTCAACTCCGGCACATACAGCCTGTTTCTTCACCAGATTGAACATCGCCACCCTGCTGAGTGAGCGGCCGAACCTATTCAGGAACAGGATGTCGTCATATTGAGGGGAATCCGGTGCTGTCCGGCACTCCAGATAATCCCTGACAGCCTGGACGGCCATGTCCCCCATGGGGACGATCCTCTCCTTGTTCCCCTTTCCTACCACACGGACGAACCCTTCGTCAAGATAGACATTGGATATCTTCAGGCCGACGGCCTCCGAAACCCTCAGCCCGCAGCCGTAAAGTACTTCAAGGACGGCCCTGTCACGCCTTCCGGTCCAGGTTGAGAGGTCCACTGAATCGATTATCGCTGTGACTTCTTCCACCGACAGGACTTCCGGCAGGTACCGTCCCAGTTTAGGGGAGTGGACCGCGTCGCAGGGATTGTCCTTCCGGTCACCTTCCATCACCAGCCAGTCGAAAAAGGACCTCAGGGAACTGAGAAGCCTGGCCTGAGACCTCTTGGAGAGCTTCCTCCTGGAAGCGAGGTAGTCAAGCACATCCTGTGTGCTGACCCTAGCGGGCTCCACGGGTACTGCCGCGAAGAACTTGTCAAGGTCCGAGGAATACGATGCTACGGTATTAGGAGACATCGCCCTCTCGATCCTGAGATAATAGGAATAATCCTGAAGGGTCTTTTCGGTAAGGGTCATATCAATGTCTTGTATTTCCTGCCATATTCAAGCTGCTGCCCGAGATAGTCATCCGTGAGGGACAATCCGTAGTCGACGACCGAACCGTCAATCCCCCGCACCGGGACTATGTCAGGATTGACGAAACCGCCATAAGGTTTCAGGTGGAGAGCCTCGTAGCGGGACCTGACCTCACGATGAAGCTCCGGGTCGATATCGACAGCGTACCTTTCGACCAGAGCCTTCCCCGCTTCGTAATCCCCTTCGGATTTTATCCTCTGCACCTCCGCCAGAAGTTCCGCGAAAAGTCCCCTGAGAGCATGGAAGTCGTTGACTATGAAGTATGTCTTCCCGTCCCTTGACTTCCGTTCGATGATGTTGCGGTCACGTCCTTTCTCATAGCACCATTCCGCTATGAGTTTTCTGTTCTGCATATGGGATTCCGTATTCCTTGCCCCAAGTTCGAGGCGTGAGAACTGGACGAATATCCCGTTGCGGATATATGACGAATATGCCGGCTTCCAGGCCTCGCCGTCCGGCATTATACCGAGTTCGACCAGTTTCGGATCGGCGATATAATAAAGGCCGAACAGGTCGGCCCGAGCCTCCTCCAGAGTGCTCTGGTATTCCTTCAATGCATTGGGAGATACCCCTGGGAGAAGTTGACCGGAACCATGGCCCAGACATTCGTGAAGGTCGGTGTGGATGTCATCATCGTGCTCGCCGTATTTCCTGTAGGCGTCGATTTCCTCCCGGTCGAAAGCGAATTCCTCGAGAGCGCTTCTGGGAGCCTCCAGGGCAGCCAGGTTATAGGCATGGGTGATATTGCCGATGGTTACCGACTTTGACCCGTGTTCCTTCCTGATCCAGTCAGCGTTGGGAAGATTGATTCCGATGGGAGTCGACGGATAAGTCGCCCCTCCGAGCATGACGGCATTCACCACCTTGGCCGACACCCCGTTGACATGGGGTTTCCTGAAGCGGGGATCCACGGGGGAATGGTCTTCAAACCACTGTGCATTCGAACTCAGCAGCTCAGTCCGCGCCGAAGCCTCGAAGTCCTTGATATTCACATATCCTTCCCAAGTCGCCTTACGTCCGAGAGGGTCGTCATAATCTTCGATGAAGCCGTTGATGAAATCGACGGTCCCTCCGGACTCCCCTACCCAGCATACATTGAACCTGTCCCACAGTCGCAGGTCTCCTGTCCTGTAATATTCGACCAGAAGGCCGAGTGCCTCCTTCTGCTCCTCATTCTCCGCCACAGCCCGGGCAGCTTCAAGTTCATCAACAATCCTGTCGATCGCCGTACCATAGCCACCGCCGGACTTCCATACCTTCTCCACTAACCTGCCATCCTCCTTCACGACCTTGGAATTGAGGCCGTATGATACCGGGTGCGGATCGTCATGGTCAGACACGGAGTCGTAATAAGACTCCACTTCCTCCCTGGTCACACCTTCATAGAAGTTCACCGAAGAAAGGGCGACGATATCCCCCTCCCGCTCGGACGAACGTCTTACGGGACATATGTAAGGAGAATAGATGACATCCAGCAAAGCATCATCGGCAGAGCTCCCCACAGACTCAAGCAGGGTGCGGAAATACTCCCTGTCACAACCGGGGAAGAACTTCGACTCGGCATAATGATGGTGTATCCCGGAAGAGAAGAACAGCCTTTTGGCATAGACCACGAACTCACGGAATGCTTCGCAATCCCGGTCCCCCCCGTAACGGTCGAGGATATCCTCAACCGCATGCCTCACTGGAAGATTCCACCGGCAGTATTGGTCCCAGGTGATGTCGCGGCCTAGTTTTGCCGCCTCAGAGAGATGATAGGCATATTCTTTCTGCCGTAGGGTGAGGGAATCCCATCCCGGCACTTCGAAGCGCATTACCTTGATGTCCGCGAATTCGTCTATGACGGTCTTCATAGTGTAAATATAGGTAATATTCAGGAATATTTCCTACATTTGTGAAATGCAGCATAAACTGGAAACGACTATGAATATCGTCAGAATCATACGCAAATCCGCATGTGCCGCTGTCATCCTGGCAGCTGCACTGTTCAGCGTTTCGTGCGACAAGGACGAGAACTTCGGAATCTCAGGAAGTGATGAGGGAATCAGCTATGATTATCCCGGAAGGCGTACGGCGCATGTCGAGAACCGCAGGGTACTCCTGTTCTACGAATGCGGGTTCAACGAACTTTACAGCTATCTCAGGGACAACATGGACAGTGAAAAGTTCGGGCTCCCAAAAGGATACCTCCCCGGTAACGGCAGGAACGATGATGTTGTCCTCATATTTTCCAAACTGGCAAAAAACCAAAGTTACAAGAATGTTCCTTCATACCTCAGAAGAGTCTATAAAGACCTTGAGGGCAACATGGTTTCCGATACCCTGAAGATATATCCTGAATCTACCGTTGCGGCCTCCTCCGCCACGATGAAAGAGGTCCTGGACTATGTCAAGGCTCTCTTCCCCGCAAAGGGATATGGAATGGTGTTCGCCTCCCACGGATCCGGATGGCTTCCGAACGGCTATTACAACAGTCCTTCACAATTCGAGAGGGAGCGCCGGCATTCTAATGGGGCGAAGTATTCAAGGAGGAGGATGTCATTATCCTACCCTGACATTCCCGAGGGGAACATGGCGACAGACGATCCGTATGCAGGGATGGTCAGGAGCATAGGGCAGGACAAGATGTCCTATGGCGACCAGGAGATGTCCATCAAGGAATTCGCCGAGGGTATTCCCTATCACCTCGACTACCTTTTCTTCGACATGTGTTTCGGAGGTGGTGTCGAAGTAGCATACGGGCTCAAGGACAAAGCCGACTATCTGGGTATCTCTCCTGCCGAAGTCCTGGCAGACGGGATGTTCGACTATACGAAGCTGGTTTCCTTCCTGCTCGAGGGACCGACTCCTGACCTTCTGGGGCTCTTCACCGACTCTTTCGAGAGATACAATAAGCGGACCGGAGATACCCGTTCCGCCACGGTGACTCTCGTCAGGACCGATGGGCTGGAAAACCTTGCATCGGTGTGCAAGACCCTGGTGTCCAAGTATTCATCCGCCATCGCCAATGCCCCTGTCTCCGAGATACAAGGCTATTTCAGGTACAACAGGCACTATTTCTACGACCTTGAGGACACATTC
>JAEEGK010016438.1_pt1 | contig 16268 bp, 7 predicted proteins | sample 8958771 | NCBI WGS metagenome assembly JAEEGK01 (sample SAMN16246547, study PRJNA631951) | gut metagenome | biome: gut microbiome; feature: rumen; material: SC-attached | host: Bos | place: Iran: Karaj | collected 2018-10
ATTATTTTTTTCATTTATTATACTATTTTCAATATTGTTTTTTTCATTAACTCGTCTTTTTAATTTTATATTATCTTCTTGTAATTTTTGATATCTTCTCTCAGAATCATTTAATTGTTTTAAAACTAAATTTAATTTTTCTATTGGAATTCCTTCAATAACTTTTTTATTATTATCATCTTCTTTATTGTGATTACTGTCTTTATTTAAATATGAAAATCCGGTTATCTCTTCTTGAGATTTATTTTTTTTTATACTTAATATATCACTTTTAATTGAAATATCACCTTCAGGCATTGTACTACTATGATATATTTTATTTAATTTTTTTATTTGTATATTTAATTGATTTATTATATTATCTTTTTCTTCAATTTTTGATATTGTATTTTGAATTCTTTGATTTTCTTCATCCATTTCACTAATAAATTTATTATATTTATTTAAATCATTTATTATTTTTGTTTTTTCTATCCAAAATAAATCATGATAACTATTCACTGTTTTTATATTTATTTCTTTAGGAGCTAATAGATACCATTGTAAATTATTATAATTTTTATCACATAAAATTAAATGTGTTTCTGGTGAATATAATGGAATATTTGAACGAGAACTTGAAAATGATTCAAGATTCAATGATTTTTTTCTTAAAGTTTCTAATTCTTTTTTTGTTGATTGATATTCTTTTTGAATTATTGAAAGTTCAATATTTTTTTCTTGTTGAATAGATTCTATTTCTTTTTTTAATTTGTTATTATTATTTTCTAAAGTTTTGATTTTTTCTTTTAAGTCATTTATATTTTTTTCATAAAATGTTTTTCTATCTTCTAAAAATTTTATTTTTGATTCATATTCATCAGTTTTTATTAATAATTCATTTTCTTTTGATAAAATACTATTTCTATTTTCTTCACTTAAATCTATTTTACTTTTTAATTCAGATATTTCTAAATTTAAATCATTTATTTCATTCATTTTCTCTTCTAATTTTTCTTGATGACTTTTCTTGTATTCTTCTAGTTTAAGATTTAAAATATCTTTATTTGAAATCTCTTTAGATTTCCTCATTAATTCTCCACTACTCTTTTCTTTTGAATATTGATTTTTTAATTTATTATTTTTATTTAATAAATTATTCAATTCTAATTGAAGTTTAATAATATTATTTTCTAAGACTTTATTTAATTTAATTAATTCTTTATTTTTTTCATTTAAAGAAATTTCATTTTGAATTGGTTCTGAAAAAGAAATTTGTTGTTTTATTTCACTAATTTTTAAATCATTTTTTTGAAATTTTGATTTATTTTGATAAGATTTAATTTGATTTTCAAGATCATTTATTTTTATTTTCATTTCTTGAATTGTATCTTTTGATTTCGAAAGTTGATTTGATAAATCTTTGTTTTGACTTTCTAATAATTCAATAGATTTGTTATTTTCAATTACTTTTAATGAATTTTCATTTAAATTTTCTTTATTATTTTTTTCTTTTTCTTTTTCTTTTTCATTTTTTAATTGTTCTATAATTATATTTAAATCGTTATTATGTATATCGGTTTTTTCTTTTTCAGATTTTATTATTTCAAAATCTTTTTTCATTTCTTCAAATTGTCCGATTGTTTCTTCTTTTTGAGATGCAAAAAGATTTAATTGAGATTTTAATTCCATAATTTGTCTTTTTAATTCTTTTTTTTCTTCTTCTCTTTCTTTGATTTGATTTGATAATTTTTTTATATTTTCATTTTCATTTATTTTATTATTTTGATTTAAAGAAGATTTTAAATTTGAGTTTTCATTTAAAATTCTATCATTTTCTTGTTTTATTTCTTTAATTATATTATTTAATTTTTCAACTTCCTTTTGTCTATTTTCTTTTTCTTGTTTCATAAGTTTAATTTGATTTATTATTTCATTATTTGAGTTATTTAAGAAATTATTTTGGATTGTTTTTTCATTTATTTGTGATAATAAATCAACTTTTTCTTTTGTTAAAAAATCTATTTGCTTTTTTAAATCTTCATTATCATATTCAACAGGTAAAAAATCATCTTTTTTCTTGTTATTTTTTTTACTTTTTTTCTCTTCATTTTCATTTTTTTCATTTAATAATAAATTCATTTTCTCGATTAATTCTTTATTTTCTTTTTCTTTATTTGCAATAATTTCTAGATTTTTTTTATTTTCTTCATTCATTTTTTTCTTTATTTGATTGACTTTTTCATTTAATTCACTATTTATTTTTCTTAAACTTATAATTTCTGTCACTTGGTCATTTGATTTTTTTAATTCATCTTTTAATTTTTCACTTTGTTCTTTTTTGTCGTTTAATCCTTTATTTAAATCTACATTCAATCTAGATAATGAATTTAATCTTTTCATTAAAACTTCTTTTTCTTTTTCAATTTCATTTAATTTATTTTGTTTTTCTTCATTCATTTTATTTTGTTGATTTAATTCCTCTTTTATTTTTGTATTTTCTTCAGTTAATAATTGAATTTGGTTTTCTTTTTCATTTGTTTGTTTTAAGATTTTATTTTGAGCTTCTTTGTTATTTTTTTTTGTTTCTTCAAGAGTATCATTTTTTTCTTTTAAAGAATTTGTTAATTGTTTTAATGAATTATTTAACAATTTATTATCATTTGTTAATTTTTCAATTTTATTATTATTACCATTATTAACTTCATTTATTTTATTTATCTTTTCATTTAATTCTTCTATTTTTTTTTTTAATTTTTCATTTTCTTTTTCACATATATTGTTTCTTTTTTCTTTTATTTTATTTTTTTTATTTTCTTCAATTAATTTCTGATATTTCATATTTAATTCTTTATTATTTAATTCATATTTCTCATTCTTTTCTTGTAATTCCTTAATTAAAATATCTTTATTTAAATTATCTTTATCAATTTTTTTAGTTAATTTAATTGCATTTTTAAATTCTGATATTGCTACATTTTGTTTAGAATATAATTCTTCAATTTCAGAAACTTTATTTGCTGAATTATTAACAGCATTTTGTAATTCATTTAATTTTTGAATTAAATCATGATTTGCTTGTGATAATATTTCATTATTATTTTTTTCAACTTTAAATTGTTCTTGTAAATTGATTATTTGATTTACAAGTGATAAATTTGATTCTTCTTGATTTGTATCATCATATTTATTTAATAACCCACTTTCTAATATATTTATTTTATTTGATTGTTCTAAAATTACATTATTTAATTTTTCAATTTTTTCTTCTTTTTCTAAAATATTTTTTTTATTTTCCTCTTTTTGTTTCATTGATTTGCTTTTATATTTGTTTATTTCATTTTCTTTATCTTTTATTTTTAATGATAATAATTCATTTTGTTTTGTTAATGTTTCTATTAATGAATCTTTTTCTTCAATAATAGAATAATTTGTTTTTCTTAATGAATTATTCTGACTATCAGTTTTACTTTTTTTTTTATTTTTATTTGATTTTAATTTCTCAATTTCTCTTTTTAAATTTGAATTTTGTAAAATATAATTTGCATTTTGTTCAGTCAATTTAGAAATTTCATTATTTTTTTCTGATAATGTAACACTTTTTTGGATTGAATCATTTACGTTTTTATCTTTTGAACTTTTTAACTCTGATATATTTTTCATTAAATGATTTATAGAAAGTTCTTTTTCTTTAATATGTTTCTCATTTAATATGTTTTTTTCTTTTAATTGCTTTATTTTTTTATTTAAATCAATTAATTCATTTTCTTTTCTTTGTAAAATTTTTTTCATTTCATTATTTTCTTTATTCATTTTTTCAAACTGTTGATTTATATCTAAATATTTTTCACCTAAACTATTATATTGTTGATTTAATTTTTGATTTTCATTATTTAATTGTGAATTATGAACAATTTGTTCTTCATACATATGTTTTATATTTTTCATTTCATTTTCCATTTTTTCAATTGAATTTCCTTTTTCAAAAGCTGAATTTTTCATATCAGAAAGATAACTTAAATCATTTGATAATTTATTATTATTATCTTCTAGTTTTAAAATTTTGTTTTGTAATGTTTGAATCTTTTTTTCGTTTTTTTCATTTTCTTTTGATTTATTTAATTTTTCTTCATATAATTGTTTAATACTCATTGTGTGAAACTCTTCTTGTATTTTATTATCATTTTCAATAATACATTTTGCTTGTTCTCTTAATCTTCTTTTTTCTATTTCAAATTTCTTTTTTTTATCTTTGACATTAAGTGAATGATTTAAAATATCTTCTTGTAATTCTACTAAATTTTCTAAAAATTTAATAACATTTAAAGCCAAATCATAATTAGATTCAGTCAAAAAAATATTTTTATTAATTAATTTTTTCTTTAATTCTAAGGTTTTACTTCTTTTTTTTCCTGAAGTACTTCTAACACGTTTTTTATTATTTGAATTATTTAAAATATTATTATTATTAAAAAGAGGACTTCTTAATTGAGATACTTGAATTGTATGATTACTTTTATTTGGAGAATTTTGATTTTGTCCTGAATTATTTATTACCTCATTTATTTTTTTATTTCGTGTATTTTTCATAGTTTTAAATAATTTTTTTGCCTCATCAAAAAAAGAATTTAAATTTACATCAAGATAATTTATATTATTATCTATATTTCCTTTTTTTTGTAAAATTGATTCAATTTTCATAGGAATTGATTCAATATTTGGAATAGTATTATTAGTTGATATTTCATTTATTATACATTTTATAAATAATGAATCATTAATTAAATTTGATAAATTGTCATTAATTTCTGAAATTGTTTTTTTTGCCATTTTAAAATATGTTTTTATTGAACTTGATAATTTATTTATAATATGAACAAATTCATCATCATAAACAATATTGACAAGATTAATTAATCTAGATGAAGAATTTTTTTCAAAATATTCATCTTTCTCTTCAAGCATTTATTTTAATAAATTTTTTGAAAAATAATAATAATAATTATTAAAATTATTTACATAAATCAATAAAATAACTTTTTTATTTTTATTTTACATCTGTTAAATAGAATGTAACATCAGTTCCAATTCTAATCTTAAAAGAAGATAAGTAAAAAGTATTCAACAAACCAATAGACTGAATTTCATTAAACAATTCACAATCATAAGGAACAACTTCAATTTCAAAATTAGTAAAAATATTCTTATTAATTTTTCCAATATTATAAGCAATCATTTGAATTTTATAAAAATAAAATTTTGAAATATCAAAACAAATATATTTAATATAAAATTTTTTTCCAAAAATTTTTTTAAATTCATTAATTAAAGAAATATTTTTAATTTCATATTCACTTCTCCATAAATGAATCATATTTTCAATTTCACAAGCTCTTAATGGATCATAAGGATAAGAATTACCAACTGGTTTTTTTATAAAAATACCTTCAGATGTATTTGAAATAATTGGTTTAGTCCATTCAATTGAATTTGGTTCAATTGGACCATTTTTACTATAAATTACTATATCTAATTGAAAAAAATCTCCTTTTGAAAAAGTAGATATTGGTGATGTGTAACAAAATCTTTTTGAATGATTACTTAATAAGTCTAATTCACTACTTATCCAAAGAGATATATTTTTTTTATTTTTTATATCTATTATCCATAAATTGTTATATTGTTTTTTGTTTACTGTGTAATTATAACCAAATTCAATTGATTTATTTAGTTCATTTGTTATTATTTTACATTGCATTACTAAGTTTATTAAAGAAATGTTTTTTTTACTTTTTTTGAAATTTTTTTCTATAAAATAAAAATTTATTATTTCAAAATGTTGCTTATAAATTTTTGAAAATGAATTTATTGGCTTTTCAAATAAGTTATTAAATACTAAATTTATTTTTGTTGAAATAAATTTGTTTGTATGTGATATTAAAGTATTATATATTTCATAACAATAACTTAATAAATTATAAAGAGGATAATCTTTAAGTTTTAAAAAAGATTTTATATTTAATTGTTTTATTTGTTGATTTTCTTCTCTTATTTTTGAAATAAATTTATAATTTTGATTTTGATTGGTTATATGAAATTTATTTAAATCATCGTTAATTAATCTATTTGATATAATATATGATGGATTTTTAATAAAGAATTTTAAGTATTTTTTATTATTATTTTCTTTTTGAAAAGGAGATATTAAATTGACATTATTATCATTTTCATACTCATTATTTTCACTTTTATTATTATGAAAACTTTCATTTTGTTGAATATCAGAAATTGAATCAGAATCTTTTCCAATATCAAAATCACCAGATAAAATATTTTTAGTTTTAAAATTTAATTCTCTACTACTTTCTTTTTTTGTATTTGAATCTGAATCAATCATTTCTTCTCCTTTATCTTCTTTTTTAGAATAAATAGTATCAAAATTTTGATTTGGATTTATTTTAATATTTCCTATTTCTTTTTCTTTATTTAATGTTATAGTTTCTGCATTAATTTCATTTAATTGTTGTGTTTTATTAACAATAGCTTTTTTATTATTCTGAATAGTTGAATTAATTGTATTATTTTTTTCTAATAAATATTGTTTACTTGCTTGAATACTATTTGCCATAGTTGATTTTTGTGCTGTATTATATTTATAATTAAAGTTCAAAATAGAATTAATTGTATTAAACTCTGAACCACTATTTTTTTTTCCTTTTTTATTCTCATTTGAATAATAAACTTCACTTTGATTAATTTGTTCATTTGAATTATTTTCTAATGATTCATTGTTTGTTATTAATTGTTTTCTACTATTTGATAAAAAATTAAATTTTTTTAATATTCTTTGTTTATCATTTTCAAGTTCTTCTTCATGTGTTATTGTTGCAAAATTTTGTTTTTTTAAATCAAGTCCTTTACTTGAAATTGACATCAAAATGTTTAAATTTATTTTTTTATGTTAATAAAATTTAAATATAAAATTAATTATATTTTTTATTTTATGAAACTAATTATATTGTTTTTAAGAATTATCTAGGTTAATAATTTAAAAAATTAAATATTAAAAATAATCATTTTTATCAAATTTTAAAAAAAATAAATGTTATTTCTTATTTTCATTTCCTTCGGAATTATTTTTTCTACTTTTTTTCTTAGAAGGTCCTTCATCAGGAATATCTTGAACTAAACTGGAAAGAAATTGATAATCTGGATTATTCATAATAACTTTTTTACTATTAAAAAATAAAAAATATATATTTTACATATGAGCAGGAGTGACCTTATTTCCCCCATTACTCTTTACTAAATTTGAACATTCAATTAACACATCTTTTATAAAATATTCTAATGATTTTGCTATAATATTATTTATTATATATACATATAACAAAAGGAGTCATATTTGCAATTTTACCAATTTCTTTATTTTCTTGTATTATTTTTTTTACTTTAAGTACAGAAAATTTTAATTCTGAATTATTTTTCTTCATTCCAGAATATTATTTTAATTAATTTGTGATTTGTATTTATTTATATATAAATTATTAAATTGTTAAATAATTTCCCACAAAAAAATAAATAATTATATATTATAGAATTTATTAAAATAAGTTTTTTAATTTAATGATGATATTAATCACGACGGTCAACTGATTTATTAAATGACGACCTATGTGATTACTGATAATATTTAAAATACATTATTTTTGTTTAATAAAAAAACACTTTATTTAATAATATATAATATTAAAACATTAAAGAAATTCAACTCTATTTTCTAATTCAATAAAATCATCTCTATATTTTTCATCAACTTCCAACATTAAATACAAGATATCAGTAAATCTATTACTATATCTTTTTAAATATTTATTTAAAGCAATTTTAATTGAAATAGTATTATCAATTTCTCTAATTTCACAAAGAGAATTAAAAGTTAAAGTAGCAGCAAATAATAAGCATAAACCAAGTGAAAAAACATCACTTTTAAAAGTATTATGTTGAGTATATTTTGATATATTTTTCTTTTGAAGTGCATGAAATAATATAGGACTCATATACAATTCAGTTCCTCTAATTGTTTGTTTAATAGTTGCTCTATTATTAGTCATCATTTCTTTTGCTTCCCCAAAATCTGCAATTCTAAATGAATTATCAGGAAATAATAATATATTTTGTGGTTTAATATCTCTATGTGAAATTTTATGTCTTTGTAACTCTGAAAATGTGTGAACTAATTGTTTTAATATTATAATTAATTCACTTTCTTTATAATATTGTTTTTTTTTACCTCTTAATATTATTTCCTTTTCCCAATCACGAATTGCTAAATCCATTAAAACATATATTACAAATGTTGTTTTGTCTAATTTTTTTGTTTCTAATCCATGTATATTTACTAAATTTAAATTATATTTTGATAATGAAAGTAACATTTCTAATTCTGATTGAATTGCATTTACTTCTTCTATTGAATTTGCTAATATTTTTTTCATTGCATATTTATTATTATTTTCATCTGAAACTTGATAAATTTTCCCAAAAGAACCTTCTCCTATTAATGATATTACATTATAATCATCACTTGAAAATTTTTTTTTATCAGAAATATTTAAAAAATTAAGTGATGATGTTAAATTATTATTACTTGTATTATATCTTTTTATAAGTGGATTTTTATTATGATTACGTATATTAACATTTAAATTCAAGTTTATATTTATACCTGATAAATTGTTATCTTTTTTATTTGATGATATAGAATTTTCTTTGAATAATTCATTTTTATGTATCATTGAACTAATTTCTTGAGAATACATTTTTTTAATACCTTTGTTTTTAATATTTTCTTTTTCATTTAAATCAAATTCACTAATTTCTTTTTTACAATCATCATTACTCATATAAATAGAATTTTCTCTAATAATATTCTGTTTTAAATTCCTAGGTGAAATATCTTTACTGAAATTAACAAAATTAGAAGAAATTAAGTTAATATCACTATTAGTTCTACTAGGTAATTTATTTTTGATAATTATTTGTTTAACTTTCCCAATAGAAGAATTAAGTTTATTATTAATTTTATAATTAGATAATTTTCTTGAAGATACTCTTCTAATATTAACTTCATCTTGATTTAATCCAACAATTTCTTCATCAAATTGACTTTTATTATTAACTTTTCTTGCACTTTTTGTGATACGTTTCTGAAAATTTATTTCTCTTCTAAAATCTTTTAAGCAAAATCTTTCTTTACAAATTGGACAAAACCATTTATGATAATCATAAAAATTTAATATATGACATTTTCCACAAACTACAATTTTTTTCTTATTTAATTCACCTTCAAATAATGTACCAATACATTCTTTTTTATGAATAAATTTAATTTTTAAAATATCTTCTTTACTAATATTACAACAAGGTACAATATCAGGTTTTGCTTCAATTCCATTAAATATAGTTTCTTTAACTGCAATTTTCATTATTCTAAATTCAAAAGGATTATAAACTTTTGCTTCAGAAGAAAATTCTTTATTACATATTATACAAGTCCAAAAAAGTGAATGTTGATTATATTCAATTGAACATTTTTTACAAAATAAATTATTATTTTGTAAATTTAAATAAAGTACACTTTTACAATTTGGACATTTCATTACATCATTCATTACTGCATTACAATGATATTTTGACCAAGTTGCAACTTTATATTTTTCATCTATTTTATTATCAATTCCAGTAAAGTAATTACAATTACAATTTTTACAATATAATTCTATTAAATTTGAATGATATATTTTCTTGCAGTTTAAACAAAGTAAATATTCTAAATTATTTAATATAAACATTTTTTTTCCACATGTATGAATTGCTTCTTTACAATTATTACAATGAGGATAAAAATTATTTCCTGAAAATTTTTCACATGAAGAAATATCATTAATTGAATTTATTAATTTGTGTATTTTATCATATTCAGGTTCATAATATTGTTTTTGTATTATTTGAAGAATTTTTTTCATTGTTCCACTTGGTAAAATTATATTTCTTGGTATTAAAGAAATTTGAATAAATTTTTCTAAGGTTGTAATAAAACTATTTTGAGGAATTTCTAAAATTTTATTGAATAAATCTTCATATTCTCCTATTGCTATTTTAAGTATTATTTGTTCATCTTTTGATAAATTTATTTGAAAATGATTACTTGATTTTCCATTTGAGTAATACATATTATTAACACTTTTACTTTTATTTAAATTTATATTTTTAATTACATTTTTATTTCTTTCAATATAATATTTTTAATTATTTTATATTATACATTAAAAATAATATATGGGGCTTTTATCAAATTGAAGTTATAATAAGTAAAATATTATTTTAAAATAAAACTTTTAAAGAACAATTTATAAAAGATATAAATATTTTTGAATTGAAAATCTGATATAAATTAATAAATGATTTGTTTATAAATAAATGATTTGAACTCTTGAAACAATATTTAATATTCATGAATAATTTATTTTTAAGAAGAAATAATTAGAGAATTGTTCTTTATTATAACCATATTTTTAAAATTAAATTAATTTTTTTATTGTAATCATATATTATATTAAATAAATTATATTCATTTTATATTTTTATTAAAAAATAATAACTTGAAATAAAGTAAAAAATATTAATTTGAATTTAAAATAATAAAACAATTTTAATATAAACATAAATTTATTACAATTATACATTATTGATTTGGGAAGATAATTAATATTATTTTAAAAACTACTTAAATAGGTATTTTGTTGTAATATTATTTAAATTAATAAAATAGATTAATATAATGGAATCAAATATTAAAGATGAAAGTTCATTTCTTCCTCATGATTTAATTGATGATATAGATAATGATTCTTTTGATCCAACAGAAGAAATTTCAAAAATAATAAATAGACAAGAAGAAATGACTAAATTTAATCAAAATTTCCAAAATCAATTTCCTGATGAACAATATAATCATTGTCAATCTTTTTCAAATTTACCATATATTAATTTTTATCAAAATTTTCAATTTGATAACAATAATAATAATTCAATTCCTTATGTGAGATCAATGGATGATATGCAAAGAAATCTATATATAAATAATAATAATAATAATTTCAATTTTTTTAATTATAATAATAATGGATTTGATTTTAAAGATAATCAATTCAAAGATTTTTTATATTATAATAAAAATAATTTAACATCAATAATAATGAGTTATTCAGGAAGCCATTTTTTACAAAAAAAAATAATTCATATATCAAGTGAAGAAATTGATTTATTATTAGAAATAATTTATCCTAGTTTAGAAATAATAATGTGTAATTCATATGGAAATTATTTTTTACAAAAAATTATAAAAAAAAGTAGCAAAGAACAAAGAATAAAAATAATAAAAGGAATACAAAATAATTTTATATCAATTTCAAAACATTGTTCTGGAAATCATTGTATTCAAACTTTAATTGATACAATAAATTCAAATGAGGAAGAAACAATTATAAAAAATTATATTATTAATTATTTAATGGATTTATCTTTAGGAAGTAATTCTAATCATGTTATTCAAAAATTAATTAATGGAATGTGCGAAAAGAAAAGAGATTATTTATTTAATTTTTTACTTCATAATTTTTTTATTTTAAGTTTAAATTTAAATGGAGCCGCAATTGCAAAAAGATTTATTTCTGAAATAAAAGATGATAAAGTTAAAAATTTTTTAATTTCTCAAATTGAAAAAAATTATTTTAAAATGTGTGAAGATCAATATGCAAATTATGTTATTCAATATGCAATTGAAGTTTTTGGTTATTTATCTTGTAAAAATATTATTAATTTGATTTTAAATAATATTTTAGTTTTAGCAGTTGAAAAATATTCATCGAACGTTATTGATAAAGTTATTATTATTATTTATGAAAATGCACCTTTTGAATTTTTTAAATTAGTTGATTTTATATTTTCTGAAAATAATTTTAATATAATAAATAAGAGTAAATTTGGTCAATTTGTTCTTGTGAATTTAATAAAATTAATCCCTCAAGAATTTAAACTTGTGATTAAAAATCAACTTGTAAATAATTTTAAAGGTAATAGTAAGAATATAAAAATTATAAATCTACTTGGATAAAAATGAATTTTCATATAGTTGGTTATGAAAAGATAATTATAATTCATTTTGTAAATAAATTAATATTATTAATTAGTTTATTATAGCTTAAAATAAACAATAATCATTTGGAATAGAATTAAATTAGGTTTTATATAATTTATTTAATATAGATAAGATTAAAAAATATAAAATTAAAAAAATTGAAAATTTTAATAAGTATTATTATAATACATAATATATAAGTAAAATTTTGCATATTGATTATTTTTAAAAATGAAAATTATATTTAATATTCCCACTAGTAATATATCTTTGAGAATTTGAATTATTCAAATTATTTCCAGTATATGTTCTCCCAATATTATAATAAGTATTATTTGCATTTTCCTTTATTAAATTATTATTATTATTTCTTAAATCAATTCCTTTCCTCAAAGTAAAATTTGAATTAACATTATTATTATTTCCAATAATATTACTATTTAATTCTAATTCTTTTTTTTTCTTATTAAATGCAACATATTTATTCTTATTTCTTGGAATATATATATTATATGATAAATTATGTTCTTTTTCAACACTAGTTTTTCTTTGAATATCTTTATTTGGATTAGTATTTAATAAAAATGATCTTGATGAACCAATTTCTTTTGAATAATGATTGATATTATTTAAATAATAAGAAGAAGTTGTTGAAACTTCATATTTAGTTGATGAATTATTTCTAATTGTATTAACTGTATATCTATAAGGTGATTTTGCTGAATTAATAATAGCTTCTGAATTTCTCCTTGGTTGATTTTTTGCCATTTCTATATTCTCTTTAAATATTTGATATGGTAAATTTATTGGCATCATATTTTGACTACTTACATTAATTAATACTGGTCTTTTATGAGCATTTGATGTATGAGATGAAAATCTAGTTGTTTGATTATCTAAATTTAATTTATTATTAAATAAAATAATATCTTTATTAATTTCTTTATGTTTATTAAAAGAATTATTATCATTATTTAAATTTTGATTTTGTCTTGTTCTTGATGTTTCTATTTTATGAATTATATTTGTTCTATTAACATTTATTCTTTCTACATTATTTTTATTATTATTTGAATGAAGTATATTTGAATTATTTTGAATATTTGAAAGAGGAATTGAATTAATACTTTGTGGAACAATATCAGTTTGAAGATTATTTTTTTCAATATTATCAAAATTTTTAAGGCAAATAATCAAACAAGTAACATTATCAAAACTTTTTCTAATCATAGCACTTTTTAAAATAAAATCAACAACTTTCCCACATTGAGTATGAATATTATTATTACTTTTAATAACTTTACTACTATTATTAAAAATCATCCAAGCACAATCAAAAACATCTTTATTACTCATTTGATCAAAAATCCCATCACATCCCATAATAAAAAAATCAATATTATCTTTATTTAAATCATAACAATAAATATCAGGTTCAGCAATAATAACATTAGGATTTCCTCCAAAATTAACATTTTTAGCTTCAACATCACCAATAGTTCTACTAACTGATAATCTTCCTGGAAAAACTCTAAAAGGTCCAATTAATAATTGATCAGTATTATTATTATTAATAGGAGTTTGACTTTGATAAACTTGACCACCATTATCATAAATTCTCTTTTTTTCATTTGGAAAATTTGGTTTATGATCAATAGTAATTTCTCTTAATTCTTTATTAATACTCATAATAGTTCTACTATCACCACAATTCGCAATATAAATTTTATTATCAACAATAAGTAAAATTACAGCACATGAACCACTTCTATCAATTATATTATCATTTACTTTTGAAATTGCATAATTTTTTAAAAAATCCTTTTCTGCATATAAAAAACCATTTTTAATTGCTTGAGGAATATTTTCTGGGAATAAATTATCATTACTTATAAATTTATGTAAATTATCTCTTAAATATTCTGCACATTGTTTACCACCATGACCATCATAAATACCAAAAAAAGAAACTTTTGGCCATCTATTTTTTTTATAATTTAATGGTCTGTTCATATTTATTATTATACTTACTCTATCTTCATTATAATTTCTAATTAATCCTTCATGTGTATTTGCACCATATGCTTGAATTATTCCCATTTGTTTTGATGAAAATTTACCATTTTCAAAATTATTAATTGGGAAATCTAAAATATCTAAAGTTAATGGTCTTTTTACTTCATTATTAAATATATCATTTATATTTATTATGTTTTTTTCTGTTGATGTGTCATATGATATTTTTGATGATTGTTCTATATATTTTTTATTTGTTTGATTTTGTTCTGTTTTATTTTGTGGAATATATGGATTTCTTGATGAATAATTTGGATTTTGATTTGATGTGTTATAAATTGTTAATGATGGTTGGGAATTTTTATACTTTCCTTTTGATGTACTTTGGTTTTTGTAATATTTTTGATTTTCTTTGTTTTCATTTTCTCGAGTTGAATTACTAATTATTAAGTCTTTTGAATATTTAAAATATTTATCCATATTTAAATTTTTAATTCTTAAAAAAAAATAAATTCAAATTAAAAAACAAAAAATTTATTCTTTTTTTTAATTTGTTTTATTTAACTTTTAAAATTAATGGAATTAAGAGATTTTCATAAAATCCCAGAACAAGAAACTTCAAATAAAATAGATATGGATGAAATAAATAATCATATACCTATTACTAATGATTCTATAGATATAGAAATAAATTCAAATGTTATAAATTCAAACTTTTTAAATTATTATCAACCTTATAAAAGATTTGGGATATTATTTTGTAAAATAGGAAATACATTAGCATTTGGTTTTGATGGTAATTTTAATCCAAAATATATAATAGGACCTCACTGGCCTTTATTTGTTTTAATGAATTTTATAATATTAGGATTATCAATATTTTTATTTAAAACATTTTTCAAATATTTTGGTACAATTATTCATCAAATTTTATATATTATTTTAATAATAATAGTATTAATAATGTACTATATAACATTTTTAATTAATCCAGGAATTGTTTTAACTAAACAAAGAGATATAGAAAATCAATCATATTGTGATAAATGTCAAGTATATTTTAATCCAAATAATAAAGTATCACATTGTAATTTATGTGGTGTTTGTGTTGAAGGAATAGATCATCATTGTGTTTGGGTTGGAAAATGTGTTGGCAAAAAGAATATAAAAACATTTTATGGATTATTAATTTCAGTTGGTTCAATTTATACATTATTAATAATTACTGTTTTTCAAATTTTTTTTTCAGAAGAATAATAAAAAGAAAAAAAAAAATAAATTATAATTAGATTATATTGTAAAAAATTTAAAATTAATAAACTCACAATTTAATATTATATTATATTTTCAATATTATTTTCATTTATATTTTCCTCTGTTTCCATTTGTTCAAACATTTTCATAATTTCTTTTTTCTTTTTTAAATATAAATCATATGCTCTATCAATATCCATTTTATTAATTGAGTCATGATCACTTTCAGACTCATTTCCAATATCAATATCATCTTCATTTAAATTTGTATTTGTTTCATTATCACTATCTTTATATCCATAAATATAATTCATTTTTGCTTCTTTATCTTTTACAAATTGTTTATATGGATATTCTTCTTTATAATATGATAATGAAAATTTATCAATTGGTTTTAATTTATCTAACATTTCTTTTTCTTTTAAATCTTTTAAATCTAATTTTTTATTTGATTTATTATCATCTTCTTTGAAAAATTGTTCTTCATTTTTTTCTTTTTCATATTCATCTAACATTTCTTTTGATAAATTTTTCATTGCTTGAACATCTTCTTGATCTTCAATTTTAATTAACATTTGTTCAATATTTTTTTGGTCTTCATCATTATCAAAATTTAAATTTTCAAATTCAAATAAATTTTTCAATTTATCATCTTTTTTATTTTTATCATTTCTAAATTTCTCACTATCATTTTTTCTAATTAAATTACCTTCAGTAATAATATTTTTCAAATTTAACTTAGTAATATTTTCACTATCAAATTTACCATCTTCCATAACAACATAATTTAATTCTCTTTTCTGAATACTTTTCTTAA
>JAEEGK010016440.1_pt1 | contig 16267 bp, 10 predicted proteins | sample 8958771 | NCBI WGS metagenome assembly JAEEGK01 (sample SAMN16246547, study PRJNA631951) | gut metagenome | biome: gut microbiome; feature: rumen; material: SC-attached | host: Bos | place: Iran: Karaj | collected 2018-10
CAGACGGTCTTCTGAGAAACGTTTGATCTTCATGGCGACATACGCACTTCCGTTATTACCAAAGCACCTTTTGATATCCTCCTTATCAAACACTTCAGGCAAGCGGTTATAACACGAAACTTTTTTGAATCTTTCCTATATTTTGCAATAAAGCGGCATCCCAAGACCTTTGAACGATGTTCCACCTCTGTCACGACTCAGCATAGCTCAAACGAGTTTTGCTCTGCCTTCGCTGCTCCCTATCAAGCAATCTGCCGATATCCCATGAAAGGAACTCGTCTATCGGAATACCACCAGAACCTACAACAAAAGACTGGGCAGGATGAAACTTATCGCGAAATACAGATAAGCCCTCATTACTGGTTCGTCTTCCGCTCTTGACCTCTATGGCAATGTATCGCTTGTCGTACTCCATGATGAAATCCACTTCGTCTTCCCTTTCACGCCAATAATAGAGCTTGTAGTCGTACTCATCTGCCTGGTTTAAAAGGTATGCGCCAACTGCACTCTCCACCCAGCGTCCCCAGAGTTTGGGTGTGGTATATGCCTTGTTAAAGGTCATACCGCTCTGCACAGAGAAAAGTGCCGTGTTGTAAACCATCAGTTTGGGGACGGAATTATACTTACGGGCATTGTCAGAAGCATACTTGTTCAACCCGCACAAAAGTCTCGATTCATCGAGGGTTGTCAGATAACTCGCTAATGTCGTAACGTTACCGGCATCCTGTAGCTGGCCTAACATCTTGTTCAGTGAGAGTTCTTCGCTGGAGTAGGCATATCCAAGTTCAAACAGTTGTTTCATCAAGGCTGGTTTATAGATGACCTTTGTCCGCAGCACATCTTTCTCTATCGCAGGAGCGACGATGCTGTCCTTGATATATTTCCGCCATCTCCGTTCGTCCTTGATATACATGGCCCCACCAGGATAGCCACCAAAATAAATATACTGGTCCACATCAAGATTGAATGCCTCGTGCATTTCTGCGAAACTCCAATGCGGCATCCTGATCAGCTCGTACCTGCCAGCCAACGATTCCGTCAGACCGTCTTTTAGCAGCAGTCTGGACGAACCAAGAATGACGACTTTCATGTTGAGATCGTTGAAACTGTCTTCGTCCCACTCTTTCTTGACGGCCTCGCTCCAATTATCAATTTTGTGAACCTCATCGATAACGAGCAGATATTCCTCTGCCTGTGTCACCTTCATACGTGCCCGTGCTGTAACCCACGATCGGCTATGTGTCTTGCAAAACGGACATTAACAATTAACAATTTAACAATTAGTATGTAAGGAATAGGATTAACATATAATGTAATATTATTATATATTATAATATATAATAATATTACTATAATATATAGATAATTGTTGTTCGTCATCGACAAAAGCAAATGTTAGTTTGTTAATTGTTAACCTCGTTATCTTGAAATTAGCGAAATTGATTTACATATTAAAAGGACGTTTGTAACGTCATTTTTAGGAGGATGCAAAGCGGAAGTTTAGTGCTTGTAAAGTCGGAGTTTAAAGTATGTAAAGTCGAAGTTTAGTCTATGTAAAGCCAGAGAGCCTGAAAAACACGAAGAAAGGGCAGCTCAAGGCTGCCCGAGGTGTTGGTAAATAATATTTACTTCCGCAGGGAGGAAGGTGCGACGCCGGAGTCTTGTCAGGTGCTCAAGATCGGGGTCTTCCTGCAAGAGTGACCTCAGTTTCTCCCAGGCGGACTTGGGCATGATGTAAGGAAAGTAGCGTTGGGCGAGCTCAGTGCGGCCCATAGTTAAACACTGGTTTTGTTGCATAATGGTTTTGTTTAGGAAAGAAATTAGAATAATTAGAAGACTCGGCTTTGCCGCTTGCCTAAGCAAGAATTTATCCAGAAATTATAGTTTATTTAGTTGAACTTGCAATGATGGTGCAAAGGTACAAAAAATCGGCGAGATATGCAAGAAAAAGCGCAAATAATTTGGTAAAAGACAGAATAAGGAGGAATAAGGTGTCAAAAGGCGTTTGGAAAGAAAGAAATACTTGCATATTTCAGAAAAATTGACTAATTTTGCAATGTCTTTCAGAAGGGAAAAGTGAACAGTGAAAAGTAAAAAATTTCCTACCGGGCCCAAGGGAGTTTGAAACGATGAACGATCATGAATCACTTCGGGGACAAAAGAGAATTTAAAAGCTTATGTTTAACTAATTTAAAAAAGAAAGGAACAAAAGAAATGGCAAGATCAAACATTCCAATGGTGATTAACCTGCGTCAGAACACCAATGACGCCAACGCTGCTTACGGCAAGTGGTTCGCTGAAGTGGACTCGAAGGAGCCACTGAACCTGAAGGGTTTCGCCAAGCACATGACCGGTCACGGCAAGATCGCCGACTACCAGATGTGCGTGCTGGTGCTGGGACAGGTGGTCGATTGCATGAGCGAACTGCTGGCACAGGGTCAGCCCGTGAAGCTCGACGGTCTGGGAACGTTCTCACCGAGCGTCGACGGACAGAAGCTGGGTAAGGACACCCTGGCAAAGGCTGTGGAGGCCGGTGCCGATGCGATGATCAACGGCATCAAGATCAACTTCACGCCGGAGAACATCAAGGGCGAGAAGCTCACCTCGCGAGCCTTCAAGGAGCAGTGTGTGTTCGAGCTCGGGTACGTCGTGGAGAGTGAGGTACGTATGGTCGGTGGCAAGGAGCGCCGCGTGCAGAAGAAGACTCCGATCAGCTATCTGCTGGCACCTGCAGCCGACGGTAACGGCGGTGGCAACAACGGCGGTTCTTCGCAGAACGGCGGAACTTCCGGCGGCGGCACCCAGAACGGTGGTTCGCAGAGCGGCGGCGGCTCGCAGTCTACGGCCCTGGCTTCGCCCACGATCAGCGGCACGACTCCGTTTGCTGAGACCACCTCAGTGAGCATCAGCGCCACTGCTGGCGCAGAGATCCGCTACACTACCGACGGCAACACGCCAACGGCTGAAAGCACGCTCTACAGTGAGGCATTCACCCTGAGCGACACCACGACCGTGAAGGCTATCGCCATCAAGGACGGTGAGTCGAGTGAGGTTGCAAGCAAGCTGTTCACCAAGGGTGAAGGTGGTGACGAGATGGATCAAAACTAACGGCTAAGGAGTTTTTTAGTCTAAGGAATCAAGGAATCTAGGAATGGTGGCACCCTGTGCCATTGCTGCGCCAGAGAGGTGCAAAGCACCGGAAGATTCCTATATTCCAAGATTCCTTAGACAAGAAATCCCTAGAAGAAAGGAGATTAGCAAATGAAGAAGCGTATGATTGAGATTGCGGTGAAGGTCGTAGTAGCCGCGCTCACAGCCTTCCTGACGGCCATCACAACGACGAGTTGTATGGGGTACGGGCCAATTGCGCTCTAAGGAGCGCGGCGAATCACAGGGGACAGTCCCCCAGTGCGATCAGTCGCACAGATGGGACAGTCCCCATGATTCACAGAATCTTTATTAGGCACGGATTAACACGGCCTTAATGAATTAAGGACACGGCTTTCTCAGCGAAGAGGAAGCCGTGTCTTTGATATATATGCCCAAGGACTAATGCAGGGGCGTGAGCGGATAGATGATGTTGACGATCAGGATGTTGGCGGCGAGGATGATGATGTTCATCAGCAAGCCGATGCGCATGAAGTCGCTGAAGCGGTAGCCGCCAGGGCCGTAGACCAGCATGTGGGTGGGCGAGCCGATGGGCGTAGCAAAGCTGGAGCTGACGCTGACCATCAGGGCCACAAGGAACGGGAAGGGCTCGTAGCCCAGCTTCTCTGCCGCCTGATACATGATGGGGAAGAACATGGCACCTGCCGCCGTGTTGGAGATGAACTCGGTGATGAATGTGCCCACGAAACAGATGGCCGTCATGACCACCAGCGGATTGGTGCCGCAGACATCGAGGATGCCGAAGGCGAGGCGCTCGGCAATGCCCGTCTTCTGAATGGCAAGTCCCAGCACGACGGAGCCCGCAAAGACCATGAGGATCTCGCCGTTGATGGACTTCATCGCCTGCGTGGGGGTACAGCAGCGGAACGCGAGCATGGCGATGGCTGCGAGGAAGGCACACTGGAGCAGCGGCATGACATTGAGGGCCGAGAGCACGACCATGAGGATCATGATGGTGGTGGAGACGAGCGTGCCGCGCCCGATGTTGGGCACATCGTCGGAGTCGAAGAAGCAGAGGTCGCTCGTCAGGGAAGAGGTATTGATGTTGATGTTCTTCGGGCAGAGGAACAGCAGCGTGTCGCCTGCCTGCAGCACCACCTGTCGCGGTGCCTGCTTGATGCGCTCGCCGCGACGGGCGACAGCTGCCAGCACCAGGTTGTTTTCCCTCTCAAACGCAGTGCCGCCGATGGTCGTGCCTATCAGTTTGCTGCCGAAGTTGACGTAGGCCGTGCGGAGCTGGCTGCTCATGTCCAGCTCACTCATCGTAAAGACATGATGGTCGGCACTCACCAGCTGGTGCTTTTCAGCCATCTCGATCAGCTCGTCGATCTGTCCGGCATACACCAGATGGTCGCCTCCCATGATGGGCTCGTCTTCAGAGATGGGCGTCGGGACATCATCGAAGTGATACAACTCTAACAGGCTACCACCGTTGACGTGGTAGAGACCGGCCTCACCCAGTGTCTGGCCGATGTACGGGTTGTCTGACGGCACGCGCAGCTCCAAGGTGTACTCGCCCGTGGATTCGAAAGCGCCTTCGGGTGCCTTGCGCTCAGGCAGCAGCTTGCGCATGGCGATGATGGAGAGGACACCGACGAAAAGGCAGAAGAGGCCGGGGATGGTGGTGGTGAGGATGTTCATGGCCGTGCCGGTATGTTCGGCATAGAGGCCTGAGATGATGAGGTTTGGCGGCGTGCCGATCAAGGTACACACACCTCCCATGCCCGAGGCGTAGCTCAGGGGGATGAGCAGCTTGGAGGGAGAGATGTTCAGCTTCTTCGACCACATCTTGACGATGTTCACGAAGAGGGCCACAACGGTGGTGTTGCTGAGGAACGAACTCAGCGCGGCCACAGGGAGCATCAGACGGACGACGGCCTTAGAATAGGAATTGGGCTGACCCAACAGGTTCTTCACAATCCATTGGAGCACACCCGTATGCATCAGTCCTGCCACCACGATGAACAAGACACCGATGACGACGACGCTCGTGCTGCTGAAGCCTGAGAAGGCTTCCTTGGCATTGAGGACTCCTGTGACAAAAAGGATGGCAATGGCTCCGAGGAATACCAGGTCGGTGCGGAGCTTGGTGACCAACAGTACTGTGAACATGGAGAGTACTGTAATGATGGTGATCCAAGCATCTATGTTAAAACCTAAGAACATAATATAAAGAGTTAATTGTTATAATCGGCTGTCAGTTCGCAGATCTTGACAATGACCTGCATGGCTTTCTGCATGGACTGGATGCTGACGAACTCGTAAGGGCCGTGGAAATTGACTCCGCCTGCGAAGATGTTGGGGCAGGGGAGGCCACGGAAGGAGAGCTGGGCACCATCAGTGCCGCCACGGATGGGCTTGACCTTGGGGGCTACGCCGCACTCCTGCATGGCATGCACCACGACGTCGATGACGTGCATCTGTGGGTCGATCTTCTCCTTCATGTTATAGTACTGATCCTTCAGCTCGATGGTGACTGTGCCTTCGCCGTACTTCGTATTCATGGTGTCGGCACAGCGGCTGATGAAGCGCTTGCGGGCTTCGAAGGCTGAACGGTCGTGGTCGCGGATGATATACTGCATCCTGGCCTGCTCGATATGGCTCTCGATGCTCAGCAGATGGTAGAAGCCCTGATAGCCCTCTGTGGTCTCGGGCGTCTCATCGGCGGGGAGCATCGTGGCGAACTCTGCTGCGAGGGCACTGGCATTGACCATCTTGCCCTTGGCATAGCCGGGGTGGACGCTCACACCTTTTATATATACGCGCGCGCTGGCGGCATTGAAGTTCTCGAACTCGAGCTCGCCCACATCGCCGCCGTCCATGGTATAGGCCCACTCGCAGCCGAACTTCCTGACATCGAAATGGTGGGCGCCCATGCCGATCTCCTCATCAGGGTTGAAGGCGATGCGGATATCGCCGTGACGGATCTCCTGATGGTCGCGCAGATAGCACATGGCCTGCACAATCTCTGCAATGCCGGCCTTGTCGTCGGCTCCCAGCAGGGTGTGGCCGTCGGTGACTATCAGGTCTTCGCCTAGATGCTTCAGCAGCTCTGGAAACTTGCTGGGGCTGCTGATGATGCCTTCGGAGAGGAGGATGTCGCTGCCGTCGTAATGACTGACAATGCGGGGCTTGACGCCTTCGCCTGAGCAGTCGGGGCTGGTATCATAATGGGAGATGAATCCGATGGTGGGGGCTTGGGTGTTGCCCTTCAGCGTGGCGTAGATATAGCCGCGCTCGTCCATCTCCACATTGCTGAGTCCCTCGCTCTCGAGTTCCTTCCTGAGGTAGTCGGCGAAGACGAGCTGCTTCGGGGTGCTGGGCACGCTGTCGCTATCCTCTGCCGACTGTGTGTCGAACTGCGTATATTTCAGAAATCTCTCTACAATGTCCATCATACCATGTCCCATGTGAGAATCGTATCTTCGTCGAGGTCGCGTGTGACTTTACGGCCGATGACGATATCGGCGAAGCGTGGCGAGATGCCAGTGCCAGGGCGCTTGGGCATGAGATCCTCGGCCTTGATGACTTCGCCTGCCTTCATGTCGCGGGTGAGCACCAGTGAGCGGCGTGCCTCGCGGCGGGGGATGATCTCACAATCGAGTACGGTCTTCTCGGGTGAGCCAAGCACCTTGTCGATCCACTGGAAGTTGCGGATGGCCTTCTTGAAGTCCTCGGGGTCGCCACCGTGGTAGTGGTCGTTGCCTGGGAGGGTCTTGTCGAGGGTGAAGTGCTTCTCGATGACCTCGGCGCCGAGCAGATAGGCTGTGGCGAGGGTCATCATCGTATCATCGGGAGCGACATGGTCGCTGAAGCCTACGCGTACATCAGGGAAATTTTTCCTCAATGTCTCGATGATGCGCAGGTGGGCATTGGCGGGATCAGTGGGGTAGGAGAGCACGCAGTGGAAGATGACGATATCCTTGCAGCCTGCATTCTTCAGCACGCGGATGGCCTCGTCGCACTCTGAGAGATATGCGGCACCTACCGACATGAACACGGGCTTTCCCTTGCGGGCGATGTGGTCGATGAAGGGCAGGTTGGAGAGGTCGCTGGAAGAGATCTTGTAGAAATCGACCATGGGCTCAAGGTAATCTGCTGAGGCATAGTCGAAGGGTGTCGATGTGAAGTCCATGCCCTTGGCGTGGGTATAGTCGCAGAGCTCGCGATACTCAGCCTCGCCGAAGTGGTCGTGCTTGAGGAAGAGTTCGTATTGTGTCTTCGTGGGCTCCTTGGTGGTGTCCCAGTAGGCTGGTGAGTTCTTCGACACGATGGTGCCGGCCTTGTAAGACTGGAACTTGGCGCAGTCGATGCCAGCCTCGGCAGCAGCGTCGATATAGAGCTTGGCTGCCTCGAGGGGTGAGATATTCATGACGCGGGCTGTGTCGTAGAAGTTCACGCCCATTTCTGCAATCAGATACGGTTTTGTAGTACGCATAGTTATATAATGTTTAATGTTTAATCTCAAAGATTATTGATGAGGCTCATCACTTTCTTTCGACCGCTGCGGAGGTCGTGGCTCAGGAGCATGTCCTGATAGTGCTGTCGGCTCTCTTTCGAGAGACGGAGATACATACGCAGCGTGGCCTCGATGATCTCGTCGGTGGGATTCAGGCCGATGTAGGAGAATCCGTTCTCGTTGCACACGAAGCCGTGCTTCTCTTCACGGTGGTTCTGCGCCATGGCGATGGAGGGCACTCCCAGGAGGGCCAGCTCGAAGCTGGTGCGCCCCTTGGAGGTGACGGCTACGTCGCAGCTCGACATCAGTTCGGGCATATTGGCCACGTCGTAGTAGACATCGAGGTTGTCGTAGCTGTTATACTCGAGCAGTTCCTCGACATTGTGCTTGGCGCGCCCGAGGGCTACCACGAAGTGCATATCGGTATATTCGGGTTTGGTGACGATGCGCAGCAGGCGATCAGTGTAGTTCTGGGGATCGGCTCCTCCGAAAGAGATGAAGACGCGCTCTACCTGCTCCTTAATCTTAATGGGCTCGTAGAACATGAACGTCTTGCCGCAGATGTAATACTCCTCACCAGCATGGATCTGCGGGAACTCGTCGTCCTCATAGAGGGCATTGATCACAAGGTCGGCCTTCTGGATGCCCTCGCCGTCGTCCTCGAAGTTGATGAGCTTGGCATGGGGCAGCACGGAGCGCAGTCCGATCATATAGTCGATGGAGGTGGTGAGGATATCATTGATGAAGATGGTGTACTGCTCTCGGCGGCAGATGTCGAAGAGTTCGGCGATGCCATCGACAGCCTTCAGTGTGTGGGCAGTATGTCCGAACACCTTGGGATCAGTCTGGTTCTTATCGTAGAAGATATCGGGCTTGACATAGAACTCGTCGGCAATCTCGAGTGCACGGTAGATATGTCCGATACCTCGCTTGTTATTGCCGTTGACATAGATGGCGACCTTTGGCTCGCTGAGGGCCTTGGCCACGCTCTGCAGGTCGGAGAAGGTGTCGACATCCTGCGACTCGCTCTCAGATACCTCAAAGATATCGACCTTGCTGCCGATGCGCGTCTCGGGAGTTACCACACTGCGCTTGGAGATGACAAAGGCTCCCGTCTCCATATAGCATGGCGGCAGGTACTGGCGGTTCAGGCGCTTCTCGTAGTTGGGCACCTTGTGGCCGTCTTTCTCGCCCCAGGAGAGGTGAGGCTTGTTGATGGCCGATATGAGTGTATCGAGATCATTGTCGATGGCATACTTGATGGCGTTGTCGAGTGTCTCCACCTTCAGTGTGGGCGAGGTGGGCTGCATGGTAACGATATAGTCCCACTGTCCCTCGGGGATGGCATCGGCCACTACGGCGTCGAGGGTGACGGCATCGCCGCAGAGCCGCTCGTCTCTCCACTTATGTCCCACTCCCATTTGGGTGGCGATGATGCGCACCTCGGGAGAGTCGGTAGTTACCACGACATCGGTGATATACTCTGACATCTGAGCATTCTTAATGGAATAATACACGAGGGGACGCCCAGCTACAAGGCGGATATTCTTGTTGGGGATACCTTTCGAACCTGCTCTTGCGGGGATAACTGCTAATATTTTCATGTGTTGCAACTTAGTAATGTACACCCGCACGGAATCGAACCGTGACCAACGGAACCGGAATCCGTTATTCTATCCTTTAAACTACGGGTGCAGTTTTTTTTGATTCGTGTGCAAAATTACTGCTTTTAATTAAGAATTAAGAATTAAGAATTAAGAATTAAATTCTTTTAAGGAATACGGAGTATGTGCAAAATGTTAGTGAAAATCAAGGATTCGTAACATCTTTGCAAAAATTTCTCTTATTTTGCTTGCACTTTGATAATTATTTAGTATCTTTGCGGCCAAATTAAGCATAAACAGAATATGGGACAAGTAATTAAACCTGTGATGTATGAGCCGCTGCTGGATATGAAGCAGACGGAACAGGGTATCAAACTGATTAAGGATTTCTTTCAGCAGAACCTCTCGACGGAGCTCCGCCTGCGCCGTGTGACTGCCCCCCTCTTCGTGCTGAAGGGTCTGGGTATCAACGACGACCTGAACGGTGTGGAGCGTGCCGTGACGTTTCCCATCAAGGACTTGGGCGATGCGCAGGCAGAGGTGGTACACTCACTGGCTAAGTGGAAGAGGCTCTCGCTGGCAGAGTACAAGATAGAACCAGGCTATGGCATCTATACCGATATGAACGCCATACGTGCCGATGAGGAGCTCGACAACCTGCACTCACTCTACGTGGACCAGTGGGACTGGGAGGCCGTTATCCGCAAGGAGGATCGCACGCTGGCTTTCCTGAAGGACGTGGTTGAGCGCATCTATGCTGCTATCCGCAGAACGGAATACCTGACCTGTGAGACTTATCCACAGATCAAGCCCTTCCTGCCCGAGAAGATTCACTTTATCCATGCAGAGGAACTCTTGCAGATGTATCCTGACAAGACACCGAAGGAGCGCGAGGATGCCATCTGCGAGCAATACGGTGCCGTATTTATAATAGGTATAGGTGGAAAGCTGTCGAACGGTGAGAAGCACGACGGACGTGCCCCTGACTATGATGACTGGTCGACAATAGCCGAGGACGGACGTCAGGGACTGAATGGCGATATCCTGATCTGGTATCCCGTGCTGGGTCGTAGCTTCGAGCTCTCGTCGATGGGTATCCGTGTGGATAAGGAGAGCCTGCTCAGACAGTTGAAACTGGAGCACAAGGAGGAGCGCGAGCAGCTGTACTTCCATCAGCAGCTGTTGAATGACAAACTGCCCTTGAGCATCGGAGGCGGTATCGGACAGAGCCGACTCTGTATGGTGCTGCTGCATAAGGGGCATATCGGAGAAATCCAGGCCTCTATCTGGCCTGACGACATGCGCCAGCAGTGCAAGCAACTTGGCATGAATCTCATATAATATATAATAGGTGTGGATTCGACACATATAGGGGCACTTCGGTGCCCCTTTTTGATGCTTAACCCCTAAAATTTGCTTTAACGACTTTAATTTTTGATATTTATTGTAAACGTTTGCGAAAAAGTGCTAACTTTGCCCCAAAATAAACAACAAATAACAACATTATTATACACTAACTATTAAACTGTATGAGAAAAGATCAAGTTACAGACAAGCTGTTGTCGGGTACCAATGTACTCCGACGACTGATGTTCTTGGCTCTGATGGCCATCTGCACCTCAGGTGTATTTGCCCAGAAACAAGTGTCAGGAACAGTGGTTGATGCGGCCGGTGAGTCAGTCATCGGTGCCAGTGTCATGGTAAAGGGAACTTCTACAGGTACGATTACCGACTTTGACGGTAAGTACAGCCTGAACAATGTTCCTGAGAACGCAAGCCTCGTATTCAGTTACGTAGGTTTCCGTAACCAGACTGTTGCCGTAGCAGGTAAGAGTCAGATCAATGTGACCCTCGAAGAGGACCGTCAGTTGCTCGACGAGGTGGTTGTAGTAGGTTATGGTGTTCAGAAGAAGAGTGATGTGACGGGAGCTCTCGCCCACATGGACTCTAAGGAACTGACCGCCATGCCAGTGACAGACGCTTTGCAGGCTATGCAGGGTAAGGCTGCCGGTGTGGACATCACCAACAGCCAGCGTCCTGGACAGGTAGGTTCGATCACCGTGCGTGGACAGCGCTCTATCAGTGCTGAGAACGGTCCTCTCTACGTAGTCGACGGTATGATTATCCAGAATGGTGGTATCGAGAACATCAACCCCGCTGACATCGAGTCGATCGAAGTATTGAAGGATGCCTCTTCTACCGCTGTCTACGGAAGCCGTGGTGCCAATGGTGTCGTACTCGTTACAACCAAGAAGGGTAAGGAAGGAAAGGTAACTCTGAACTACTCAGGAACCGTGACCTTCTCGACTCTCCACAATGTATCAGAGATGATGTCGGCCGCAGAGTGGCTGAAGTACTCACGCTATGCTTACTTCAACAGTGGTGCATACGGTGACGGTACACCTAACTACGATCTCGATTATAAGATTTACGGTAACGTGCCTGCTTCTTGGGCCAATATCGAGAAGGGTTGGAGTGCAGACCACTCTACCTTCGACTACTCGAAGATGGGTTCTTACGACTGGGAGAGTGCAGGTAAGCGCACAGGTATCACCCACGAGCACACCCTGAGTGCATCGGGCGGTACTGACAAGTTCAAGGGCTACGGCTCATTCGGCTATCTCGATGAGAAGGGCGTTATGCCTGGCCAGAGCTACCAGCGCTTCACATTCAACACCTCATTCGAGGGTAAGGTGCTGCCTTACTTCACCATGGGTGTGACGATGAACGCTTCTTATGGTACTCAGGAGTATGGCTACAGCTTCACGAAGTCGACCACAGGTGCCGGTGACTACTACAACGCTCTGCGTGGTATGCTGCCCTGGTCTGTTCCTTACGATGAGAATGGTGCCTATATCGAGTATCCTACTGGTGATGTAAACATCCAGAACCCTATCGACGAGCTCAAGTATACTCAGAATCAGCGTAAGAACTTCCGTATCAACGGTAGTGCCTACGGACAGCTGAACTTCGGTAAGATCTGGCAGCCCCTCGACGGTCTGACCTATCGCATCCAGTTCGGTCCTGAGCTTCAGTATTACCGTGCAGGTACAGCCAACGCCGCTGAGGGTATCAACGGTGCAGGCCGCAACCAGATGGTCTACAATCCCTACCAGCGCGTAGCCTATACATTGGATAACATTATTAATTATAATAAGATTATTGCTGACATCCACTCTATCGGTATCACACTGTTGCAGTCAGCTTCTGATTTCCACTATGAGTATGGTAACATCCGTGCCAATGTGGCTACTTCTGAGGAGTTGTGGTTCAACGCTCACTCAAACAACGATCCTACAGACTATTCTACAGGTCTGACAGACCGTTCGATGAGCTCTTACATGGCTCGTGTGAACTACTCGCTGATGGACCGTTACCTGCTCGCAGCCTCTATGCGTTGGGATGGTGCCTCACAGCTCTCTGAGGGTCACAAGTGGGCTAGCTTCCCCTCTGTATCACTTGGTTGGCGTATTGAGCAGGAGAAGTTCATGAAGAACGTGAAGTGGATAGATCAGTTGAAGCTCCGTCTCGGATGGGGTATCTCTGGTAACTCTGCTATCGCTGCCTATGCAACAAAGGGTGCTGTTCAGGATCTTACCTATACCTGGGGCAAGACACCTGAGGTGGGTTATGTACCCTCTGATCCTAATGCCAAGAGTCCGGCCCTGATGGCCAACCCCGACCTTGGATGGGAGAAGACCACACAGTGGAACTTCGGTCTCGACTACAGCTTCTTCCGTGGACGTCTGGGTGGCTCGATCGATGTTTATACCACCAAGACCAAGGACCTGCTGATGGCTACCACGATTCCTTCACTGACTGGTTACACTCGTACGATGGCTAACGTAGGTGAGTCTTCTGGCTGGGGTATCGACCTGCAGATCAATGCACTGCCCATTAAGACCAGAAACTTCGAGTGGAGCTCTGTTCTCTCTTGGTCGCTCGACCGCAACAAGATCGAGAAGCTCGCCAATGGCGTCGATGAGATCATCAACACCACCACTGGCTACGGCAACTGGTTCGTAGGTGAGGAAATCGGTGTCTACTATGATTACGTATACGACGGCATCTGGAAGACCTCTGAGGCTGAGCAGGCTGCTGCCTATGGCCGCAAGCCTGGACAGATCCGCGTGGTTGATATCAACAACGACGGAAAGATCGACGGTAACGACCGTGCTATCGTGGGCAAGGCTCGTCCTCGCTGGAGCGGTGGCTGGCGCAACACATTCACCTTCAAGGAGTGGGAACTCTCATTCTTTATCTATGCTCGTTGGAAGTTCACCGTACCTGCTGGTTCTGTCAACCTCGACGGTCGCTATGCTATGCGTAGCCTCGACTACTGGGTAGCTGGCGAGAACGAAGGTGCTGAGTACTACGGACCTGGTACCAACGGTCAGAGTGCCGATACCTATGCTGGCTCAATGAACTATCAGGATGGCTCTTACATCAAGATGCGTAACATCTCACTGGGCTACAACTTCAACAAGAAGCAGCTTGCTCCTCTGGGCTTGAACTCTCTGAAGCTCTATGTTCAGGCCATGAACCCGTTCACCATCTACTCAAAGTGCAAGTGGCTCGACACGGATATGCTTAACTACGATAACAACACTACCAACTTCGGTACCACTACCACCATCCGCAGCTGGGTTGTCGGTCTTAACATTGGATTCTAAAAAGAAGATTGCGATATGAAACTGAATAAATTATGCATGGCGGCACTTGTTGCCGGAACAATCGGAGTGACACTCTCCTCTTGTAAGGACTCCTACCTCGACGAGACACAGATCACTCAGCACGACACTGAGTACTTCAAGACTCAGGATGGTCTCGACGCACTCGTAACGGGTGCCTATCAGGCACTGAAGTTCAGATACGAGTACCAGTGGGCTTACAATATGTGGCACATGGGAGTCGACGAGTTTACTGGCGGTAATAACGATATCGCTGCCTATAACCACTACAGCTCAGCACTGAACTCTACACAGGGTGACCTTGCTACCGTATGGAATACATACTACGGACTGATTGAGCAGTCAAACATCGTGATTGCTAACGTGCCTCAGTATTATGACCAGTCATCACCCAACTATAACGTTCGTTTGGGTGAGGGTTATTTCCTCCGTGCCTACGGTTACTTCGAGCTCGTGAAGCTCTTTGGCGGTGTGCCCCTCAAACTCCAGCCTTCTTCAAGCCTGGAGACCTACTTTACCCGTGCCACCGCAGATGAATGCTACAAGCAGATTATTTCTGACTTCGAGCAGGCTTACAACCTTCTGCCTACCTCTTCGCTGCAGACTGGTCGCCTGCTGAAGACTGCTGCTGCTCACTTCCTCGCCAAGAGCCACCTCTTCCGTGCCTCTGAGGCTAATGACAGCTGGAACAGCAGTTATAAGGCTTCTGACCTTGAGGCTGTGATCAAGTATGGTAAGGAGGTTCTTGCTGCTCACCCGCTCTGCGACAACTTCCTCGATCTGTGGAACTATACCAAGCCCAACGACGTGAACGAGAGCGTGAGCGAGGTTGTGCTTGCTGCACAGTTCTCTGACAACAGCGACTCTTGGGGACGCTTCGGCAACCAGATGCACCTCTGCTATCCTTCTGTATACCAGAACCTCGCAGGTTGTGTGCGTGATATCTCCGGAGGTCGTGAGTTCTGCTACGTCAGTGCTACAGAGTATGCTATGGAGGTGTTCGACCGTGTGAACGACAGCCGTTTCTGGAAGTCATTCGTCACTGTATACAACTCTAATAAGGGTAGCGCAGCTCCTAAATGGGAGGAGAGCCAGAGTGCTTACTTCCCCGCAGGTGCCGTTGCTGGCGAGGGTCGTTTCAAGGGCGGCGAGCCTGGTATCAAGTATATCGTCAATGCTCCTGAGGACAAGCGCTTCACCGACATCGACGGCAAACGTAGCGACATCGGTGTGCTGAAAGACGGTAAGCTGATGAATACCCACACCTTCATCCGTTACTATGCAGACGAGGACTTCAACTGGAACGTGAACAAGGCAGAGCGTACAGGTAACTACTATACCCTGTATCCCCACAACCGTAGTGTGGCTATCTCTAAGTGGCGTGACGGATCACGTAATGGCTATAACTCACAGTTTGGTTGCCGTGATGCCATCACAGCTCGCTCTGCTGAAGACGTGCTGATGATTGCTGAGGCTTACATCCGTCAGGGCGAGGGTCACTATGCAGATGCTATTACCTATCTGAACATGCTCCGCGACCGTGCAGGATACTATGAGGGTGAGGATCGTTCTAAGAGCCCCGATGGTGGTCAGGCTTATCTGAACAACCCATTGGGTAATGGTGTGGCAAATACCGACGGTGTCATCTATACCGATGCCAACACCTATTACGAGTCGAACAACATCGACGAGACCACAGCTGAAACCAAGAGCGTCATGCACCTCAACAGTGTCGATGATATCTACAACATGCCTAACGAGCAGCGTATCTATCAGGCACTGAAGTGCAACAGCAATGCAGAGAAGATGATGTGCTTCCTGCTCGACGAGCGCAGCCGTGAGCTCATCGGCGAGGGTCATCGCTATGAGGATCTTGTACGTACCCGTACTCTGGATGCTCGCTGGCATGCTTTCAACGACGGTGCAGGTCAGGGTATTGGTAACTTCGATCCTTCGAAGCACTACCTCCGTCCTATTCCACAGTCATTTCTCGATGGTATCACCAACGAGAGTGGTGCCAAACTGTCTGATGAAGAGAAGGCTGCCATGCAGAATCCTGGCTATTAATTCGCTGACTGATTCATACAAATCATTATAAGTTAGTATGCGTTAGGCCCCGCACCCTGTTCATTCAGGATGCGGGGTTGTATTTTTTTCCTGTTTTTCTTTGAAAGTATCTTTTTTTTTCCTACCTTTGCAGGCAAACTTAAAAAGATTGCAAAAGTATGAAGAGACTGATGTTACTGGCTGTGATGTTTTGTGCGACGATGCAGATCATGGCTCACACAGATGTAAACGAGCGTCCGAAGCTCGTGGTAGGTATCGTTGTAGACCAGATGCGATGG